>MDTE01111925.1_pt1 | contig 43380 bp, 45 predicted proteins | sample 811231 | NCBI WGS metagenome assembly MDTE01 (sample SAMN05326651, study PRJNA326480) | marine metagenome | isolation source: seawater | place: Indian Ocean: Red Sea | collected 2010
CCCCGCCAACAGGGAGACGGAGGAGGGTCTTTGCCACTCATGTGGCCAAACAGAGAACGGTTCACCTCTCCACCTTTAAAATCCCTTGAAGCATTACATGAAAGCCTAACAAAGACGTGATTTCATGCATGCAGGAGAAGATGGGGCGGTCGATGAAAAGGGAGAATTGCTTCCAGTTTTATCCAAATCCGCTACCCGAATGAAATATGACAAGTTGATTAAAGCCCCACTCCCCCAATTTTCAGGAGAAATGCCAGGATCTTACTTTTGGACCAATTTTGCTTATTTTCTGTTGAGAAAGGTATTGATTGGACAATTCAAGAGTTTTGAATGCAGCGGAACAGAAAACATACCATCCGATAGGGGGTCTCTATGTGCTGCATGGCATACAAATGGGTTATTGGATCCTATTTCCATCATGGTGAACCATCCTAAAAAATTCGTTATAGGGGGTCGTCATGATTTGGCAACGAGGCCTTTACTAGGTTTCTGGGCAAGGAAATTGGCCATGCAACCAGTTGTTCGCAAAGCAGAGTTGCTACGAGGAGGCTGCACAGAAGAACAAGCGAGTGCACTTAATGGAAGAACTTTGCTAAATCTTGCAACAGGAGTTAGTCACGGCTTTGGTTGCGTTTTATTCCCAGAAGGCACCAGCCATAGCGAGTCTCACTTGATACGATTGAGAACTGGTCCCTCAAGGACTGTATTGGCTGCAGCAGCCTTGGCAAAACATCAACAAAAACCATTGCCAGTAATTATTCCAGTCGGCCTCCACTTTCGCACTCGGCATTTTTTCCGTACCGATGCATGGATTGAATTTTCAGAACCAATATCGCTTGAGGAAATTTCATTGCCAGAGGATTTGATGGAGGCTGTGGCATCTACCACATGGGCGGAGCCACCCGCAGAGTTGGTTATCGAACTCCGAGATAAAATTGGGCAGCAACTCCAACCACTCACTCCAAATACCCAAACATGGGATGAATATCGCATGTTTCAGTTATTGGGCCAAATCAAAGGTCGATTAAATAGCGAGCCACCAAAGTCTTGGAAAGAAGAAATAGTTTTGACCAAAGAGATGCAGCAATTAGACCATGATGAGGAAATATTACAATCCTCAAATGCATTATCTAAGTCCATGTATGAGGCAAATCTCGATGGAAGAGATTTGAATTCATCAGGAGATAAACTGCGTGGTTTTTCAACAAAAAGTGCGGCAAAAAACATCAGTTTGAGCATTCTGTCGCTCTTTTTTCTTCCAATATTTGTATGGTGCTTTGGTATCCAAGTAACTCTTGGACGTATACTTGGAGATCGAACTGATGAAGGCCTCGATGCTAGAACAAGCTATCAATTTCTTGCTGCATTGTTTGGCTCAATGATTATTTGGCCAATCCAGTCAACGTTGTTGATTCTTGGCCTCATATTCTTTGACGATCAAATCGCAACTCAAATAGGACTTGCTTCACTTAATTTTATGGGAGACTCCACTTTAGGATGGATTTTCTATGCTCTATTCCTCATTCCAATCACCTTTTTTGTCTTTTACATTTCATCAAGAACAACATTGTGGATTTGGGACTCCTTCGTAGATTTCCGCCAATTCCTTCGACGTAGAAGAGCATCATCACTGAATGAAAAAATCACTGCATTGAGTAATTTAATGCAAAAGTCTGGTCGTTACCTTTGAAAAGACCTTGCTCCCCCACTATTCTATGGAAGCCCAAGACGCAATGGATACAATCCGGAACTGGCTTTCTGAGGAAAAGATGGAAATGAGAGTCCAAGAGGATGCAAGAGCACATCTCCATCTTTTGACAAAGTATCCAAGTGGCCAAAATGGTCATGTGTTTGCAATTATCTTGCCCAAGGGCCGTGATTTGGTGGCCATCAGTAGTATGACGAGAGTGGATGCCGGCCAGCAAGACGCAATGAAAGAAATGATGGATGAAGAGAAAGATCAGTGGAAGGCTTGGGTACATGATTGTCGAACAAATTTAATCCACACCGGTGTTGATTGGGTAATTCATTTGGGGCATGATGGGAAAAAGAAGCCAGGACCACTCCAGGCATTCAATGTCAGTGAGCCGATTTGGTATGATGGATTGACGAAAAATGAATTTATGCAGGCGATGCGCAGACTATGGCTCGCTAAATTATCAGTGATTCATGAAATCAAGTACACTTTTGGGCGAGGTATTGGTAAAAATGGGCCGGTTGATGACTGGAAGCAACGGGCCAATGCCTCCTCTTCTACAGGCGGACCTTCCCAAGAAAAGCCAAAGAAAATTGAAATGGACGAAACCATGTCATTTGGCTCAGATTTTGACCCCTCGGAATGGCTGTAATTTCATAAATACATAATCGAATCATTCCTCTGAAAAAAATTCCCAAATCGTAACGATATTTCCTTCCACCTCTTTTTTTTCTTTTATTCGTATGAATGGAGATTTTACTAATGCCCGATTCAAAACATGGGCTTGGATTTCCATTTTTTCTTTCTTGAGTCTCGTGATAATTTCTCTTGTTGAGAGGGAATTACTTTCCTTAATCCAACCGATGATTTTCTGAGCCTCTTTCATTGATTGGACACGATATTGTGTCCATTTCCGTCTCATGAATGCCGGTAGAAAAACATCGTTTTAAACTCATAGTTTGATACCTAATTTCATGCCTGAAGGGCCAGAGATTCACCGCGTGGCAAACAAATTAGCCAAGGCTCTTGAAGGAAAAAAACTCCAGCATGTCTCTTTTTTTTACTCACCTATAATGGATCAAGAAATTCTTTTTCTTAACCAAGAAGTGGAATATGTTAGGGCTAAATCTAAGGCATTACTCATCTCAGTTGGCGATAATGTATTGTATTCACATAATCAATTATACGGTAGATGGACTGTAAATTTGAAAACAACCGAATTGAAGCCTACAGGGAGAACTCTACGATTGGAATTAGGTACCGATAAACATGTGGCAAGACTCTGGTCGGCGACAGACATTATGCTACTAGAGCCTTGGATGCTTAGCGGCCATCCATATCTAAGTAAACTGGGCCCTGATGTAGCGGATATACATACTGAAACTTCTGCCATTTTTGGACAGCTGCGTGAGGAAAGGTTTCGACGAAGACAATTGTGTCACCTGCTTCTTGACCAATCATTTCTTGCTGGTGTTGGAAATTATCTTAGAAGTGAAATATTGTTCGATGCACAATTATCTCCCTTCATGAAACTCTCAGAGTTAAGCGAAATACAAATCTCAAATCTTGCACATTCTGCAAAGAAAATCACCCTTCGAGCCTTCACACAAAAGGGTGTGACAGTACCTTCTGAGTTGTATGAAACCCTCAAATCTACCGGGCTGACAAGGAGGGAAGCGCGCCACTTTGTATTCACGAGAGATGGAGAACCTTGTTGGAAATGCGGGTTTGAAATCTCTCACAAGAGAGTTTCTGGAAGACGGTTAGATTTCTGTATTTCTTGCCAAGAAGTGGCTTGAGTATTGTGACCAGAAAGGAAACTGGTTAAGTATGATGATTGACTCAATAAATTCGTTAGAAGAGTGATTTAGATGAGAACTAATACAAAATCTGTCTTTTTAGCAGCCCTCATGATTTTTTCAACCTTAACAGCATTGGCTATCCCTCCTACTGTTGAAGCGTCTGAAGTAGTGATTACAGAAGCCATCCAGATAGACGACGGAGGATCGGCAAGCGATAGAATGGCAGCCGTTGGTGCCGATTCTGAAGGAAATGTTCACGTTGTGTGGAGCCGTTCCAAGATGCATCTGTATTACAGTATGTATTCAGCAAAAGGTGATGTGCTGATTAAAGCAACCCAGATTACGAATGCTGGCGTTCACACCATAGAACATCCAGACATGGTCATTGATGATGAAGATAGGGTACACATCACCTGGGCTGACAAGAGAAATCCCTGGAAAATCATGTACACTGCTCTTCGACCTTACAATACAGCAATGGATGGAGAAGCAAGCGATGACATTACATTATCTGCAATCGACGATTTTGAAGTTTCCTCAAGGGAAGGAAACAGAGATTGGCCGGCAATTGATATCGATAGTAAAGGAAATATTCACATTGTTTGGCAAGACGAATACGATGAGCTTAACATTTACTTTGAACAACCTCAAATCTACTATGCAATGCTTCAGCCAGATTACGAAGCAAAAACAGCATTGAAGCTATTCTCAGAAACCCTTCTGACGCCAATCATTGGCCACAAAGGACATCCTGATGTAGCCGTTGATGCGAATGACAACGTCCAAGTTGTTTGGGACGACACCAGAGGTGGAAAGGTAGAACTGGTATTCATTATCGATGGTTCAGGTTCAATGGGAACAGAATGGGGCGATATGTGCACTGTTGTTTACGGCGGAAATTTCGCAAGCGGTGGATACTTTCAAGGACTCAAGCCGATGTTGGAAGCAGCTAACATGACCGTTTTCGAAACATTGTACGTACTGTATGATGGCTATTCTTACCCAAGTGAGATAACAAACAATCCAGAATGCAGTCAGCGTAATTACATCGGACAACCATGGCGAAACGGATGGCTCGACGTCGGAGATGACAGTGGCGGTATACGACAGTTACCGGCCACCGTATTCAACGGCGCATCATATTCAGGCACTTCTGGTGAAGATTGGGGGCCTGGGACAAATTGGGCCTGTTTATCATGGCGAGATGCGAATGGGAATATGCACATGTGGGCAGATCCTCCAACAGCAAACGACCATCAATGGAATCCAAATGCCACAAAGATAGTCATTCCCATTTCCGACGAAGGTCCAAAAGATGGTTCACCAGAACAACAATCTGATGACCTACAATCAATTATTGAAGCCCACGACAGTTGTGTAGAAGCCGGAATTGTTCCTGCGGGTCTTTACGGACAATCATGGGGAGGTGCCAACCCAGTAGCTTCACACATGGAAGATTTGGTTCAATGTCCAAATGGTGTAGTAAGCACTCAACCAAGAAATTGTCCTGGTAGCACAGTGTCAAACACACATGCTGGTGGCCAAGCATGGGAATTCCCATCAGGAGGTAACAACCAAATGCAATCTTTGGTAGAAGCGATGGTTTACATATCAACAAACAATTCTCGAGAAATATATACTACGATACTCGATCCTTATGGAAAGATGGACAATGATCCCACTTGGCTTCCAGGCCAATCAGGTCATGAAGTCATTGGAGGTATGTATGGAGAAGATACAGGTTGGGGAGATGAAGGCCACCTCGTAGTCGTTAATGACACAAGAGTTACAATCAATGACGCATATTCATTCCACCCTTCGATTGGCATCGATGGCCAAAGTAATACACACATTGCATGGATGGACGCAAGAGACTACTCATTTGCAGAAGTTTCAGATTATGAGGTCTACTATACCAAACTTAGAATGCAAGGTTCAGGTGATTGGGATGGAGCAGAGGAAGGACTTTCCACCTATGCCATAAAAAGAATTGACGACACTCCAATTTCTACTGTCGAATGCCCGAATCCAGAAGTCTCGAGCCTTCCAGTGATTAATTCACAGTGTGATGTCACCAATCCCTCATCGATGTATCCTTCGCTTTTGACTGATTACAGAAACAACGTTCACATTTCTTGGATTGATTTTGCTAATTCCACTTCAAATGAAGAAATCAGATACGTAAGATTGAATCAAACAGATCTAACTGGGCCAGGTTGGGATTTCGAAACTGGCACTGGAGCACTTGACCGATGGGAACATGTAGCCGTTACCAACTGGTCATCAAACAAACTAGCGGCTTACCAAGCATCGAAGCCAATGATAGGTCAGCCTCCCGCTATGGCTAATGATTTAGGCAGTGGAGCACATATTGCATGGGCTGACAATAAGAAATGTTCGGATGAGCCAAACAATAACCGATACACTATATGCTATTCTCACGTACTTACTGGCCAAGTCGATATTGACTATGTTGTAGAATTTGATTACCGACATACGGTAGAACCGGGTGAAGAAACGGTATACAATTTGACGGTAATGAATACAACCCCAGGGCCTAAAGAATTGGTAGCGGATTCATATTCATTCGATTATTCGATGAGCGCCACTATACTTGATTTAGAATCAAACCAACGAGTACCAGTTTCTACTCAGAACTGGACCGCAACACTCCACTATGCCACAAATAAATCAAAAATCCAACCCACTGATCTCATCTTTTTGAATGGTAGCGAATCAATGCAATTCTATCTCAAGGTTAAGGCTCCATCAATTTATCAGGCTGGTGACAATGACGTCGACTGTGAAGTCATCGTCACAGCTGTAGCCGAGTCCGATCCGGCCATACGTTCCGACAAACCAACAATCACTACAATGGATGTAGTTCATGGTATCGATTTGGAAACCTCGCACCGTCTTCAAGATGTAGAACAAGGAAAACCTGCAACATTCTCAATTACGATAACAAATACGGGGAATGTAGTTGATTCATTTTCGTTCTATCTAGGGGCTCAACCTTCATCTCAGGTTTCTGGAGGATTTACAGACTGGCAACTACCGTTTGGATGGACAGCTGACTCCTTCCCAACCCAAGTTGTACTAAATCCAGACCAAAAAATTACGAAAAATTTGCAATTAAATATACCCAGTACAGAAGATCCAGGTACGTTTGTCATTTATCTTGAAGGACTGTCTGATGGCGAACCGATTAGAATTATCGAAAAGGGTACTTACGATGTTTTGGAATTATGGGTGAATGTATCGATTAAAACAACCGATAACGTTGTGTTTTTCGCACGAGACCCAGTTGAACAAATCCATCAAGGTGATTGTCATGATTACGAAGTTGATGTGACAAAGAGGGACGAATCTGGTGACCTTGTATTTTCAATGCCTGGTGCCCCACCTGCTCCTCCCGAAGGTGTTGATTTAGGTGAGTGGAGACAAAATAATTGGACGGCGGAATTACTCTTTGGAAATAATGACTATCCTCCACTCAATGATCCTAGTGATGTGAATAGTGGTAGAAAATGGCCTGCAGATACCCCAATTACCGTTACAGTAAGAGTTTGTGCTCCAATCTCTGCCCCTGCAGGGCTTGGTCCAGCAGTAACCGTAAAAGCTCATTTGAAAGGTTATCCAAAAGTTTCCGATAGCGAGATATTTTCTACGAAAATTATTCACGAATACCGACTCGATGCGAGCACTCCAAATACGCAGATGACTGTTAACCCCGGTGAAGAATGGCTCATTCCTGTAACAGTAGAGAACACTGGTAATGGACCAGACCGCTACGATTTGAGAATGGCGAGTGTAACTGATGCTTCTGGAGTAGAAGTCCAGTGGGATGTTACTGTACCTCGTGATAAATTATTTGAATTGAGTTATGATAATCTTACAACCCCTAAATCCCAGACCGTAGATGTGACTATGAAGGTACCAAAACAGGTACAAGCAGGGCAATATACCTTGAAACTCAACGCATTTAGTGAGGAATTGTATGAAGGTACGCGCCTAAGAGACACCGTGACTGTGGTTGTCATCGTCAATGAATTCTATGACATGCAGATTAGTATCGATGAATCCCAAGACAATCCTTTGAAAATCACTGCTCCGGGTCGAATTGTAAAATATGTTGTCAATGTCACAAATGCTGGAAATGTTCCAGATACGCCAAGACTTCACAACCACACGCAAATCAAAGATCCGACATCTGGTGAATTAACGTGGGTCGAAACACCTGGAATGGGAAGTTTGTCAGATTGGGTTGTTTCCTGGTCATTGGTTGAATTTATTGGCAGCGACCTTACAAGAGAAATTCCATGTGAAACCTCTGTTTCATCGGCGAATGCTTTCCCCGAAGATACTTGTGTGTATCTCAATGATATCAATGAATGGCGATTACCTGAGATGGCTCCATACAGTACGCACTTGCTTTATGCAACCGTCCAAGTTTCACCAAGCGCTGTTTTAGACACTCGTGAAATCGGATTGAAGGTTACCAGCGCCTCAGGCAATATGGAAGACGGAGGAGATTACGATGACTCACTTAGCTGGGCTGGAACAGATTTGGATTCCAATGAACTTGTAGTTACATTGCGACTAAGGGCTCCAGATTTGGTCATATCAAAAGTTTCAGTTGAGAACAAAGATGCTGATGTCGGCGAAACAATTCCAGTTCAAATTATTTTGAAAAATACTGGTAACGTACAAGCGAATGATGTTGAAATCGTGTTGTGTGAATATGATGAAATCGATGATGATGTAATCAAAGATTTGCAGAAGGATGGATGCCCTGACGAAAACATTGTGATGCGACAATCAATTGGTGCCATTCAGCCTCCAGATGCTACTGGAGAAGCAAACGAAATAGAAGTTTACATGCTTTATCCAGTGACTGCAGGATCTTACGAGGTCGTTGTTTTAGTCGATCCTCAAAATTCAATCGTTGAGGTAAGCGAAAAGAACAACGTGATGGTAATTACCAGTGAATTATCAAGCAGTTCACCAATTTGGGACGTAACCAAATCAATAGTTGGAACGTACTCGCTTCCAACAGGTATCATATTGTTAACATTCAGCCTCTTTAGCGTACTTTACCTTGTAGGCCGAGGCCGTAGAGCAGATGTGAAAGACCGACTTGCTGAACAGAGCAGTTTAGTGAGCGTTCTCAACGACGATTGAAATTTCGGTCCGGTCCAAGCATGGCCCACCAGGGCAACCTTGTATCAGAAGGTCCTGAAATGACAGTACCAGATTTTTCACCGATTTCTCGAAGCAATCGAAGTCTGATTTCTTCCATCAACTGTTCTGTTGCGCTGGCCCCTAAACGCAATTCCTCACTGATTTGTTTGAGATTAATGTGGGTTCGGGGAGAATCAAGCATATTATGAACGAGTGTTCTTTCTTCATAGGTCTCAAAGTTTGAATCAACTGCTGTTGAGATTTTATTCTTTACAACTTGATGTAAAGCGATGAGGGCGTCTCTTTTTTCATCAAGTTCATCAAGAGTTTCATTGATTTGAGAAAGATACTCGAAGCCTTCCTGAAATGAGATTTTCTTTCGTCCACTTATGGCCTCCGCAACTGGTGTTGAGGCTGAAGGCAGACGTGATGAGAGGCGCATTGGCCCGCCCTTTGGTAGTTTTCTCTCCTCACACCGGAATAAATCAGGACCCAAATCAATACGAATAGAAATTGACTTTTCAACCATGTAAATGTTTTTTGGAGGACCGCCAGCATCACTTGCGACTTTCTTTTTGCTTACGAAATCAGCCTTTTCCAAAATGTTGAGATGTTTCATGATCGCTTGCTGACTCACATCGATTTGTTGTGCTAATTGCATTGGGTAGTGTGGTTCGCGCACCAACCTTTCCATAATTAGCCTACGTACCTTATTTTGCAACAAATCCAAAGCTTCATCGATGTTGCTCATGACTGCTCAACCTGTGGTTACCTAGAGGCCTTTAGATTTGAACCTCTCGGAAAATTAACCACCATCCCACTTTTTCCAAGCATCATCCGGTGGTTTTAGGGAACTTTCAGATGTCTTTTCTTGATTAAAGGATTCCTGCTCACTGGTAATTGGCTTTACCATTGTGTTGCTTGCATCAGTTTGCCCCTGTCCAGCAAAGGGAGGGGGAATGTTTTGTTTTTCTTTGCTTTCAGCCTCTTCGACGGTCTGGCGAATTAATTTGTATAATTCATCGGTAGTATTCATGGTTGATGGATCATGAATCAAGTCGTCTTGCGGCTGTATTAGATTCACCGGTTGCTGTTTTGCACGATTCATGAGCATAAGCACGCCCCCAAGAGGCATCATAATGATGCCTAGGCAGCAAAAAGAAATCATGAAAATGAAACTAGGTTGGATCAGGTCTTCATAGAATTGGGCATCACTGTTGAAGTACAAAACGAGGTCATCACAGGGCGTATCACAAGATACATCGATGGAGACATTTGCTAACTGTGCTATTTTCACCTTTTTAACGATAGTAAATTCAGTATCATCAATTGATTGAGGCTCAAAGTCGGTTCGACAACTCTCTGTGATCTCCTTTCCCAAAGAGGACCCTTCAATCTCAAACACAGAGACATTCAGATTTTCAATTTGGCCAATACTCGTGATAGTCCAACAACCTTCATCCAATACGATGTTGTGGATACCATCCCCATTGGTTTGTTGCGTTGCTGATTCTCTTGGGTCAAATACCTGATTGATGCTATCAGCATTACTTAGCCAAGCGATTGAAGCGATGATAAAAAAACCTGCACCAACTAATATGATTCTTCTTGGCCAGGGGTTGGTATCTTCTAATTCCATTCCCGCACCAGTCAATTGTATACTCTCAATCTATTTGAGAATCATGCTAAACCCAGTTCACCCAATTTTTCTGGTAAGTAGGTATCAGTAACGAAATCTAGACCATATTTTGCCAATGATTGTTGCTCGGCTTTCTTACCAATATCCAACATCATATTTATTTGGTCTTGCCACCAACCATCAGCAAATCTTGGGTCTGACAATTCAGCTTGTAACGCTTCCACATCTTTTTTCGACAAGTCATCAGCAGGTAAATCATAAGCCAAAATATCGTCAGCAGTAATGCCCAAGTAAGAGGCCGAAGGGGTCGCTAAATATTCAGAAATATGAGCGGTCTTAATGGCTCCATATGCGATAGACGCAAAAATTCTAAATGACCAAGGGTCACCGTCAAGGAATACAACAACAGGTAAATCCCATTCTTCATTCATCCTCTTCAGGATGCGTCTTGTCGAGCGGGCTGGTTGGCCCTTGAGATGCAACAAACCGCAGCGAAAATCTTCATCAAATCCATTTTCGACAAGTCTGTCGAACATACCACCTGTTTCGATGGCCATGATAAATTCAATATCATGTTCGATGAGTTCTATTTTTTCTTTTTCAACATTATATGGCACTCCATATCCAGAATCCCCAACATCATCTCTTGCATTGATACGCATCCAATCGCCTCGGCGATTACGCTCTTGTACAGTTAGGTTACCTATCATACGTGCACCGTCCTCTTCAGGCCTCAGCTTGAAGTCCTCTCGCATGCACCGCGTAATTACTTCAAGATCTTCAGCAAGATTGTTTGATTCATTTTGACTTGAAAACTTACCATATCCCCACGCTTCTGAAATGTAATACATTTCTCTCAGTGTACTTGATTTTCCAGCGTCAATCATCTCCTCGATAAATTCAACAACGTGCAATGCTCGAAGCAAATTTTTGGCACTTCCAAGACTCGTAGCGTCTCTAATGGATCTCTTTTTTCCATATTTGTAGACGCCTAGTTTATCATCAAAACCAATATTGTTTTTGGTTCGAACCGGCAAAGTCATTGTGGGAGGTTCACCCTTCACAATACGGTCATACATTTCCTCAACTACAGCATGTAATTCTCTTTTGGTATTTTCAGGATCATGCAATCTTTCCATCATGCTTCACCTCCAAATAAAGTGGTCTGTCTAGAATCATTTTGGTTTGAATTATCAAGTAGGACACTCAAATCTTCAGAGGGAATATTCGCATCATCTTCAGAGAGGTTATCATCCATTTCGTTGGTTATTTCTTCCAAAGATTCCTCGAGAGCTCGCCGATCAATTTCTTCTTGTTTCCTGATTTCTTCAAGCATTTGCTCATCCATTCTTGTAGCACCAATTATTTCTTGTGAACCGCGATAAAAGATGTCAGTGTCGGTCCAATCCCCTTTTTCCAATCCACTTATGCTATATCCAATAATCGCCTGTTCTCCAGGAGAAAGTGTTTCAATTTTCCATGCCCACAAACCAGCCGCTTCTTTTCTGCCACCCCTATCATTTCCAATCATCTCTCCACCTTCCTTTTCGGGCCAATTTGCTAGTACTGTGTATTGCCGCGCTCGGCTTGTATAATTGAAAAGAATAATTTTCACATCAACATGTTTTGTGTCACGATTCCAATTTGTAACTGCTTCAACGATGACTGCGCCCATGATTTTTGTTATTGAACCGGCTAACTGGGGCACTGGTCGCTTGAGAATGGCTGCTGATTTTTCTGCAATCGCAGGTAAAATGTCATTGATAAGTTCGAACTTTTCTCTTGTCTTGGCCATTTTCTTTTTCTTCTCAAGGTGTTTTCTCAATCCACGCCCCATCTCAAGCATGGCCTTTCTTGCTTCTTCGAAAACAATTTCATTATCGGCTAGGGCTTCTTTCGCTTCAGAAGTAAATTGAACGTTGGTCGATGCCAAATGAATCAGAATGGCTGCTGGCCCTTTTGGTACACCTTTTCCACCAGATTGGTCTAAGCCATATTGACGCCAATCAACGCTTTCAATAGTTTTAGTTAGTAAGCAACCTCCTTGCTGATACATCAAAGGAACCCGGTTCGCAAACCTCAATATCTCAACATGACTATCCGCTTGCATACCCTCTCCAAAAATCAGCCCAACTTCGATTTGAAACGGGTTCCCATGACTTACATTCGGTGCTCGAGTCATGGTCGAGATAAATTTTGAATCAATTGTTTTGGAAAGTCCTTTCTTGATGAGTAATTCTTCAATTGGTGAAAGGCAATTGGTAGGAGGGGAAAGTAATTTGACAGGTTTTCCATTGAGTAATTTTTCTCCTTGAAATACTTCAAGAATAGACCGTATTTCGTCAGGTTTGATTTTGGGAGGTTTCTCCTTTTCCGAAATTTCAGCCGCTTCACAAATTTCTTTACTTGCACGTGCGGATACGCCAGAAAAGTTGTGCCGGAAAAAAGTAGTCATGCGAGAATCTTTTGATTCTCGAAGCATTCGTTGTAATTCACCTAATTCAATCCCATGCGGGTGAGGCTTGATTGCGTCGACCTTTGTAGGAAGCCTTTCCGTCACTCTGGGCCAATGGTGGACTTCACCATCAGGGTCTGTGAAGGTAATATCTGCATGTGGGTTGACAATACTGGTCATTCGAAGATATTGGTACACAGATTGCCTTCCTCGCTGGTATTTTGCCTTCATTCGACAGGTGACTTTCAGACCATGCTCCTTGAGATGACCGTCATTTTCCCAAATAATCCGGTCTTGGTCCGACTTAATCGCCTTATTTTTGCGGGTATCTAATCCAATTTTCACTGATACAGCACTTGTTTCACTCGCAATTTTTGAGATGACTTGAGTTGGTTTCCCTGTGGTCAATTGCGAGTACATTACAACTCCAGTGATCCCAATTCCCTGTTGACCTCGGCTTTGTCGAATGGCGTGGAATCTTGAACCAAAAAGAAGTTGCCCAAACACCTTTTCTATCGATTTTTGAGGAATTCCAGGACCGTTATCTTCAGTTGTGAGTTCAATCACGTCCTTTTTACCCTCAATTTTTGTGATTTCTACCTTTATATCCGGTAAGATACGTGCTTCTTCACAAGCATCCAATGAATTGTCAACGGCCTCCTTTACAGCCGTAATCAGCGATCTAGTAAGCGAATCAAATCCAAGAAAATGTTTGTTCTTTTCAAAAAATTCTGAAATTGCTATTTGTTTTTGATTTGCGGCCATTTTTCTTGCTGTGCTCATCCTATCACCGCCTAGGTCCTCCTCCACCCCATTGGTGTTGGGCCTACAACATTTTCAGCCGTCATGCGACGGTACTTGAAGTATCGGCGGTATTTACTGCTAAGAAGCGATTTTATGGTGCTATCTTCCTGTAAGGAAACGCTTTAGATGCCCTTATTTTCGAAATACTATGCGCCTGATGTATTTTGCAGTCCCTGGCAGGGCTGAAGCAAGTAGATTGGCCCTTGCCTTGTCTGGAATGGAATGGGAAGATGTTGAAATTGATGGAAATACCTTTCAGAAAATGCGCCAAAATGGCCTACTTCCTTGGGACATGCTCCCAGTATTGGAAACAGATCAGGGCATGCTCGCAGAATCCTCAGCCATTCTTCGGTTTGCAGGGGAGAAAGCAGGACTTCTTCCCGAAGATGCATTCATGCGGGCAAAAGTGAACGAATTTTTGGATGGAATGGGGCCAATTGCTCGAGCCATGGATACCACTTTCGGTATAGAGGATGCAGAAGAAAGAATTCGATTGCGAAAAAGCCTGTTCGAGCCGAACGGAGCCGCCACTAAAGCCATGAAAACCTATGAGGCAAAACTGGCACAATCTCCGCATGGGTGGGCAGCGGGAACAGAGGAGATGAGTATTGCAGATCTGAAATTATTTACCGAATTATTTGCTTTCTTTTCAGGTAATTATGATGGTATTGAGCCATCAATGCTAGATGGTTATGATGTATTACTCACCTATCACCATCAAATGGCAACAGAGCCAAGAATACGTCACCACTACCGGGGCATCACCCGCGATGACATAAGGTGGACCTTTCTTCCAAATGCATTTGATTAATGATTAAGTATAGAAGTGGTTACATCAACTCTAGGTAATATGAAAATGTATTCAAGTGATCTGAATAGACGTGGCCGCCACTTCCATCATCAATGAATTCGACAACTTCAATATAGACATTTACTCCACATTTGTTGTCATCGTAATACCAATCTTCTTGACATACTTGTTGCCAAGACCACCAACTGTCTTCCATGATGCTGAATCCACCCCCATCATAAAGTTCCAATCCGCGCGAGTTATATCCTACATCTGTCATCTCATCAACTTCACAATTATCGTAATAATTCCCTATTTGACAATGATTATTCCAACTCCAGTCGTTGTTTTCGCCCTGTATTTGTACATGGAATCCATATTGTGGCATATCGTTGTACCAATAGCTGTCATAATCATAGGTTCCAAACCCAATTGTTGGGCCTTGATAAGAAATTGTTACTAATCCATCATTTGAGTTTGATATCATATCAGAATGGTCTGTAACGACGAAGTTTATGCCCATCCAAACCTCATATTCAATCACACGTTCAACATCATATAGGACATCCCAAGCAGCATCTCCTGAAGCATCAGTCGCCTTTAGCCCGAGTGTCAAATAGGAACCATCGCCACCGTCATAGCCATCTTCGACAAAAGTAAGGGCCGACACTGGCACTTGGATAATTGTTTGATCCCACATCTCTCCGCCACAATAATAGTGTTTTGAAGGCGCATGATATGTTGTTGAAATGGAGATGTCAGTAATGCCATCGTGATCGTAATCTACACCGACACTTGTAATTGCTTCACCCTCAGGGTGAACGACTTGGCAAGAGAGCTCAACCTCAACTGTGGTAGAGGAGGCATCTGTGTATCCAGACGCAACGAGATCACTGATGTCATCTTGGTCATATACATCCCCCATATCGAAATGGAAATCAATGATTGGAAGGGCGTTATTTGAAGAGGAAGGAGTTTGAGTGCTGGTGTTTCCTCCACTGCTCCCGCCATTTTGCTGAAGGTTGTTGTATTGACTTTGAAGTTGGCTAACTTGAGCCTCGATTGCGTCAAGACTTGCTTGTGTTGCATAACCACTCATGTCTGGGGCGTTTGCAGCCTCTAAAGTAGCAACTCTAACCTTTAGGTCTACCATGTCGGTGGTATGCGTTGAGGTGAGTGTCTCAAGTCCGGTGACCACGGTTTGTAGCGCTGCAAAATCCGAGTCACTTACTTCCGCATTCGTATTATCGACGACATCATCTCCAATGATACCAAGGCATCCGGTCAGCACCAATAAGGTTGAAAGAACACCAACATACAACATTCTCATAGGATCAGCACTTGTCATAGTAGCGATTTTCCGATAATTTATATTTAAGCGTTGTCTAAATTATAATTCAAAGGAATCCTTTAGAGCCTTCGCACAATGAATTGAGTATGCCACAGTGGAAAACCAAGCCATGGTTTTCTACGTGGCTAGTCATCTCTCTGCTAATTTTGTTATTTCCTCATTCAACCGAATCTGACGGCGTTCATTTTCATGATGAAATCATTGTAGAAGACTGGACTGAAGCACACCGCGATGGCCACCTTGTGATACCCGTTCACGAAACTACAGGGCAGATGATTGATGCCATTCCACTTATTGTTGATAGAAATAATATCTCACTTTCTTTTTCTTTTTTTCAAGAACCAACGTCCTACAGTTCACAAATGAATTTTGATAACCGAATTTGTGTGATGATGACAGATGGTACGAAACTTGGAAACGGAAGCATGGCTATGCAGCCTCTTGAACATCCAGAGGTTGCCCTCGAAGGTTGGCTTGATGAACATGGCTGTGTCAATTTCGTGGCAAGAGAGCCCCAAAGCCAGCTCTTAACCTTCAATTTGAGTTGTCCTGAGCACATAAGAAACGAGATTTGTGCTGGCCAATTCATCATCCCTTCGAATGTTGGGAAAGCCTGGAACATGAATCTCGAAGGAGATTTACAAACGGCTTCTGAGGGAAGAGAAATTCTGATTACAATTCAAGAAAAAACATCAGAGACACCACTCAGTGAAGTGACAATTATGCATTCAGGAATTGAACTTGGAGGCACAAACCTTAGTGGACAGGTCACACTTAATTCCCAATCTCTTTCCAATCAGTCTCTAGAAATAATCAACATAGATTCTTCTATTAACGAAGTTTCAATCAATATTGATGGTGTGTTTTGGAATTTTCCAGTTCAAAATCAAACGGTTGTATTACCCTCATTCGCCATATATTCACTTTCAGTAAAGGCAACGGATCAATACAAATGGAACTGGGATCAGGTTGCCATCTCGCTTGTTGGTGATGAAGAATATGGAGGTTTAGTGACTCCACTTGGAGTAAATACCATTGAAACGTCAGTGATTTGGAGAGGATTACTTCCTGATGGGGCCCACCAAATTTTAGGAATAACCCTCAATGAATCAATATCGCTTCCGAGTGCTCCCGCATACAGTACATCATCGGGAGAACCGACCTTTCTGAACAGATTCACAATTGGAAACTCTCTCTATATGGCAATGTTCTCAATCTTTCATCTTGCCGAATATGCCGGTCTTCTGTCATTAGGTGTTTTGAATTGGGGTTGTAGGCGCCTTTCAAATCAAACCAACCAAACTCTTTCCTCACAATGGACTGGTGCTGTATTGCTTAATGGAAGTGCAACCATGGTCATTATTGCTCATGCAGACTACATGAGTGATTTGCATTCTGTTGCGATCATGTTCCTTTCGATTAGTTTCATTCATCCATTTTTCAAGGAACAAATGTACACGCAATCCTTTGACCGGTGGGGAAATCTTTTGCTTGCTGGATTATTACTTGGAATTGCTTTTTCGCTTCGCTTTGTGAACATACTGTACCTCCCAGTCATACTGCTTCTCCCTCTTGTATATTCAAAAATTTCAAGAGATAAGGCTAGGGAAAAATTAGCAATAGGCGTTTTGCTTGCATCCTGTTTGTTGGCTCTTACTCCTCTGCTTGCTTATCATGGAACATATCATGGCCATATCATGAATTACAACGCTTCAGATGATGAGACCATGCCAACAGACAATAACGCTTTTTATGGTTGGAGACCAATTTCCATCCATCCGTCTTTTCATGAGGAATATAAAAATCAAAACTTTGAACCAATGCTTGACCAGCCGAAGAGTGTGTTCATTGTATCATCATCTTTCTTTGAATCCGATTGGATTCCGTTTTCGGTTCATGACCGTTCATATACAGCGCAATTTCTAACCATTGGAATTATTTCCTTGATGTATGCCCCGATCATCATATTCGCAATTATTTGTTATGCAATTCACCTATCCAGAACCAAATTAAGAACCACTAATTTTCAATCAATAGAAACGTGGTTGGCCTTATTCATTATTGCGGGAATCGTTGGATTAATGATTGAGCGTTCACCATTTTTCGTCTCACATTGGTCAGATGATAATCGGTATCTAACGCCTATGATTGCCCCTTCTGCATTGTTGTGTGCCCGGTTATTACCTGATGTAATTGGTCAAAACTATTGGACCAAACGAAAAAACCAGATAGCGGGGATTAGTTTGTTAATGGGTACGTTTTCTCTAGTAATCCCACGATTACTTTGGCAAGGAACTCGTAAACCAATGCCAACATCGAGGGGACTTGCACTGAATGGAAAGTTCGACCTCACTTATTTTTATGAATATACGAGCACACCTACTTGGATCTTAGATGCACAATTTTTCTGGCACCCCTTTTCTGAAAGACTAACCTATGCAAGTTACGAGGTAGCAGCATTCATTTTTTCACTCATAGGATTAGGCTTACTCATGTTAAAATTTCCAAACCAACAATATGTCGAGGAGGAAGATTAAAGCTCAATTAATCGAGCTTTGACGAGTTCACAAATTGCTTCACCGACATCGCTGCACGAAGCGTTACCGCCTAAGTCATAGGTCAACTGTGAGTTGTTTTTGAGATGTTCAGCAACGGATTCATCGATAATTTCACCAACATGAATCAAATCTTCATTATTTTCTTTTCGTCCTAGCCAATCCATCATCATTTGAATTGAGTTAATACTGGCAATCGGGTTAACCTTGTTTTGCCCAGCATATTTTGGTGAAGAGCCGTGAACTGGCTCGAAAAACGCATGCTCATCGCCAATATTTCCTGATGCAGCCATACCCATTCCGCCCTGAAGTACGGATGCCAAATCAGTGGATATGTCGCCAAATAGGTTTGATGTAACGACAACATCATAATGCTCTGGGGTTCTTGTAAGCCATTGTGTAAACGCATCAATATATCCGTAATCAACCTCGGTATCAGGATATGACTTTGCAACTTGGTCGAAGGTTTTTCTGAACAACTGGCATCCTCTGGTAACGTTACTCTTGTCTATACAGGACACTCTTTTTACACCGTCAGCCGGTGCTCCATTTCTAATCTCAGCCATTTCAAAACCCATTTTTACCAATCTTTCCGTTCCAAATGATGAAATTGGCCGGGGGTCATAGGCGACTTCTCCTTTTAGTTCTGGGAATTCAAGCTCCGGAACCTCATATTCTTCCAAACCTTGGGCGCGGTGAGAAGCACGTTTCAGTAGTGAATGGTACAATCCTTCTGTATTTTCTCTCAATATTGACATATTCACCATATCAGGCGCCCATATCTGTCTAAATTTACCGTGTATTTTGTGTGGAACGCCTTCATAGAGTTTAATCGGCCGGACATTTGCATACAAATCAAGTCCAGAGCGCAAACCTAGGATTACTGAGCCACCGGCAAGATCACCGTTTGGCAGGTATGAGCCCGGGTGCCCAATCGCTCCCAGAAAAATAGCATCGGCTTCATTTTTGCAAAAATCAAATGAGCCTTCTGCCCACTCCACTCCGACTTCTTTGAAATGTTGGCCACCACAATCAATTTGCGTGAGTTCAAAGCCATGATTTGAGTGTTCTGAAATTGTCTCAAGCAACCGAACGGCTTCTTGAGCCACTTCTCGACCAGTACCGTCACCGGGAAGAATCGCAATACGATGTTCGGTCATGGCCTGTGCAAATGATACACCTACAAGAACGAAACCCTGAGAATAATATAGTCTAATTTTTCTCGTTGAAGATGCCATCAGAATATGAGGTAATCTCTCCAGTAAAGGCGCTAGCAGCAACAGTAAGTGGGCTTGCGAGGTAGAGTTTTCCCGGACCAGATCGACCTTGGAAGTTCCGATTGATTGCCGATACAGTTACCTGTTTTTCATCTGTTGAAACTCCAGGACCTGCACCAATGCACGCACCGCAACCTGGATCAATCAATTTCACACCAACCCGCTTAAATAAATCGTGCCACCCATTTTTGACGGCAAAATCTTTGACATGCCCACTTCCATATTGAATGAAAAATTCGACATCATCTTTTACTACGAGTCCAGCATTTTCTGCGGCTTGGCACACTTTGGCATAGTATAACACGTCATCTATCTTGCCTGCAGTACAAGATCCTCCATAGGCGATGTTAATCTTGACATTTCCAATATCGCTAATTTCTGCACCATTTGTAGGGTCGCTTGGAATTCCTTCATCAGGGTTACCAGGATGGGCAACCATTGGATGGATGGATGAAAGGTCGACAATGTGGATACCGCCATCATACACCGCATCCTTGTCTGCAGCTACCGCATTATCGATCATCTGCGAGCGATTTGAACCTACCATTCCTTCCATCCAGGCGTATAAGTCGTCATCAGCTTCACAAATACCGGTTCTAGCACTACATTCCGTAGCCATGTTACATAGTGTGGCTCGCTCATCAATCGATAAAGAGGAAAGTCCAGGGCCGCCAAATTCCATGCATCGATTAAGTGTCAATTCTTCTCGTGCATGGTGAGCGAGGATATGTAATATGACATCTTTTGCAGTACAACCGGGATTCAATGTGCCCACGAGTTCGAAACGAATCGATTCTGGAACTTTTACAAATGTGAATCCAGAGTATACAAGACTTGCATATTCAGAGGAGCCAACGCCGTATGTAAGCGCATTCGAAGCACCCCCCATGCATGTGTGTGAGTCTGTGGCTTGGATAAAATCTCCAACATCAATGAACTCTTCTCGAGCAACTTGATGACATATTCCAGGACTGATGCCGTCTACAGCAGAATAATCTCTTACACCCGTGTGTTTTTGGAACGCTTGTTGTAAATCTCTCAATGTTTGCACTTTGTGCATAAATGGAACAAATTTCGGGTTGTGGTGCGCATAGAGCAAATGGTCTTCAAATACAGCAAATTTTGTTGGATTTGGTAACGTATATTCACTACCGTATTCTTCAGAGAGGAAAGTATGAACTTGAGCCGTTGTAAATTCATGAGAATATCCTCCTTGTACTTGGGCGATAACTGCATCACCTGGTTTTACACATTGCCCTTCTTGTTGACCAATTAAATTACGAGAAATTATTTTTTCAGCCATGGTCATTGCACGTTTTTCTGTTTCAATAGGCGGCAAAACAATGCCTTTGCTTTGTAGGGATTTGGCGAAAGGAAAGAGCCCCCCTTTTTCCAAGATTAGGCGAGTTACTGGGTCATATTTAGAGGTGAATTCATCGATATGGATCGTTTCCCCATCTTGTAATCTTTTCAGCATCTCATGATCGCCCATCAATTGACCAAGATTGATGTTATTTCTTTCATGTATAGGTGCAAAAGATGCCGCAAACACGTACCGAATACCACTCCATCTTTCACATTGAGCGGCCGTTTCTCGGCTTGAACCAGTTCCCTTGCGGAATCCAGAAACAATGGCTTCGAATCCACCATCCTTCAAAGCATTCTCTGAGAACACCCTCATGCCATTGTGCATAAGGCCTGCGTATGCGTTCTTCGCAATTTCACCAGGGTCATGGTCAAAGCAAACCCAAGCAGGAGTCATAACATCCGTGTTGATGTCATCAAGAAGGTCTTCAACAGACAAATCCTCCATTCGAAGATTGAGCCCTTCATACAATTGTTTTCGAATTAAATCCAAATCTTTTGTGAGAAATAGAACCCTTTTGGATTCAGAAAGGCGGATATTGTTGGGTTGTTCGCCGTTCATCCATCCTCACTACTTCCTCGGAAGAAGGATTTTGGCTTAACCAATTCGGCTGTATTGATTCATCGATAATCAGGTGAACCCATTAATTTGGTTGATTTGAACGACCATTAAATTTAAAAACCAGACAGAAGGCCTTTGCCTTAGTTCAACTAATAATAGTTGCTATTGGGTGAGGACATGAGTGATAGACAGCAAGTAGAAGATACGGTGAAATGCCAAGAATGTGGAAGTAGAAATTTAACACGCGATGAAACCCGCGGAGAATTGGTTTGCGACGACTGCGGGTTGGTCCTTGAAGACAATGTGATTGACCAAGGAGCAGAATGGCGAGTTTTCAGCCCAGAACAAGGCGATCAAAGAGCGAGAACCGGAGCACCTATGACCGTCATGCTCCATGATAAAGGATTGAGCACTGATATCGACTGGCAAAACAAAGATTATTCTGGAAAGACGATCAATAGCCGATACCGTTCACAATTTTATCGAATGAGGAAATGGCAGAAAAGAAGCAGGGTTTCCAATGCCACTGAAAGAAATCTAGCCATGGCGCTTGCTGAATTAGACCGTATGGCCAGTCGTTTGGAATTGCCTAAGTCGGTGAGAGAAGCAGCCGCTGTAAATTACAAAAAAGCAGTAGAAAAGCGATTGATTAGAGGACGTTCAATTGAAGGTGTTGCAGCCGCTTCCCTATATGCTGCTTGTAGACAATGTGGTGTTCCACGAACCTTGGATGAAATTGGACAAGCGAGCCGAACAGGTAGGAAAGAAATCGGACGAACATACCGTTTCATGGTCCGAGAATTGAAGATGAAAATCATGCCAACGGGTCCTGAAGATTATATCTCTCGATTTTGCTCAGGATTAGGTCTTGATGCAGAAGTTGAAGCAAAGGCCCATGAATTGATTGCAGCCGCTCAAGAAAAAGAACTCACGAGCGGTCGTGGACCAACAGGTATTGCGGCCTCCATCATCTATATCGCAAGCGTTCTGTGTGGCAAGCGTCGAACACAAAGAGAAGTCGCCGAAGTAGCCGGAGTTACCGAAGTTACTATTCGAAATCGATACAAGGAACTTATCCAGAACCTCAATATCGAATTAGATATTTAATGATGAGCTGGGTATATGAAAAGCCGCCAAAGGGTTTCCGAGGAGATCTTGGAATCATTGAGAAGGACACTCGCAGAGTCATTAGAGAGAGGGTGCCTTTCTTGGCCACTCCCTCAACCTCCTCACCAACATGCAGATCTACCTGCTAAACATCCTCAAGATGCCCGTGATGTAACAGAACTTGGATTGAGTTTGGTCAATGCAGACCGAGGTATGTTTGACCGCCATCTCAAATTGGTTGTGGACCTTATCGTTCCTCACAGAATGAATTTAATGGACGACCCTTTTGAGGTCCATGAAAAATGGTTGCTCAAAAGAGTGGATGATTTATCCGAACGCATGCTCTTCGCTATCTCAACGGAGTGGTTGGCACAGGCGCTCGACCCTTCTTATCCGGATACGGACCGTTGGTGGCTTGCCATCGCTTTAATTAACGGACTATGTATTGTACCATACGGCCAATCTGTTCACCAAGGTTATCACTTGGTCGAATCAATCGCTTTGGGACAAAGGCCAGGCACCTGGCACACACAACCGGAAGACGGGCCTCACAATTGGGCTTGGAGTCCACATACAGTGACTAGCCCAATTGGTTCAATTGAAGCGCATGAAACAGGAATGAAAGCTGCAGTTTGGCTCATGCAAAGACTTGAGGATGGTGATGAAAACCGCCGTCTTCTTTTGATCGAATGGATTCGTCTTCTTCTGGAAAGACCAGAATTATTTAGCGACCTTGAATTATCACAATTTCTTAAACGCCGCTGTAATGATTCATCTGAAGATGTGGCTAGCCGTGTTGTAGGCTGCCTTGCAAAACTAATTGAAAATGAAAAACAAGCCGGACTTGAATGTGTTAAATTACTTCACAAGAGGAAGGAGTTACTTGTACGAAGGAACATGGCCGATGTCCTCACTCGTTTATTTCGGCGTATTGAGTGGGACGCCGTTCCCTTACTCGAAGACATGCTAAATGATGAGGATGAGAGTATTCGGGCCGTTGCGGCATCAACAGCAGGAGATCTCAGATTCTTAGATGCAGAAATATGGGCCGATAAATTACAATCCTTATCGCAACATGATTGCGCAGCCGTGCGAAGAAATATCGTCAATAGTATTCGATTTTATGTCGAAATGTATCCAGAAGATGAACGTAAAATCATAGAAAAGCTTTGGGCTGGTCAAGATGAAGTTGTAATGACAAGACTTCGAGAAATGCTATTGCGTTTTGAAGAAACAAATACAGAACTCTTCTCTCACCATATTAAAACTCTCGAACCTCTTGGTTTGGAATCTCTCTGGCCACCTCTTGATGCACGTAGACCTGATCGGTCAAAATTATGGCTGGATTGGCTTGATGGAAAAGCCGAATTGCCCAAGGTACCCATACAAATACAAACTCACGTTTCCGATTTTTCAGAATCCGAATTACCTTCTTTACAAGATGCTCAAGCCCACCTTAAGGCTTGGATTGGTGAAAACGAAGAAGAATAAGAGCACCTGCATCAATTTATTGATATTTATTCTTCCTCTCGAAGCGGTCCATTAACGACGAGCCAGACGTAAAATCCGTTGAGAAGAATAAGCCACCCAATAAGATGAACGATGAGTCCGGCAGGTGCGGGCATGAAACTAATCTGTCCAATTATGACCGAGATTAAAATAGTTAAAACCCCAACAATCATCACTTTTTTTGATGAGATTTGAGGGTTAGACCACCGTTCAATGATTGGAAGAACACCTGTAGAGCGAAAGGTTCTTCGAAACCAAGCTAGGTATAAGCAGACTAATCCAGCAAGCCCAATCGTCCCTTGGGTAAAGGAAGAGGCGCCCCATGGGCCTGGAACGGGTAAGTCAACCAAGGTTTGAATGACACCGACGAAACCCAAAATAGCCATTATTGACCAATTTGGGTTCTGCTCCATACAACCCTGACGCCATCACGCTTGAAAGCCTGCGCCCTCTAAGACAATACATGCCCGAAGTTTCTGATGCATTACTTGTAGCGGGTGGACTTGGGACTAGGATGCTGCCGGCAAGCGCATACCTAGCAAAGGAAAATCTTCCCCTTGTCGATGTTCCTATTCTTGTTCATCTTGCAAGAGAGGCCATATTTGCAGGTGTAAAGAGGTTGCATATCATTACCTCTCCGGGCAAGGATTTGGAGAGTATTACTCAAAACCATATGCAATTGAAACACAAAGCCCCTCATGTTCGAGAAATGCTTCTTTTTCCAACAGAAGAAGTAGAGGTGTTCATGCATGTTCAAGCTGAGCCAAAGGGGTTAGGTGATGCAATTTATCAAGCACTAGACGCCGTAGAAGGGCCTTTTTTGGTTTTACTTGGTGATAATTTGATCATGGATCATCACCATTCTCCAAACACATACCATCCCTCGAATGCGAGTAAACTACTTGTCGAATCATATAGGGAAAAACAAAAGCCTTGCGTGGGATTGATTGAAGTTGAACAGGTTCAACATTACGGTATCACTCGGTTAAAAGATGAAATGATTTCAGAAATTGTCGAAAAACCCGATCCATCAAATGCACCTTCAAAATGGGCCTTGTGTGGGAGATATTTGTTCCCCAGTCACACCAAAGATTTACTCGATAAATATGACCATGAAACACATGGTGAATTGCAATCAATTGCTTTGCAGCAGCATTTTATTGAAAATGAAGGCCTCGTCGGTGTTCGTTTGAAAAATCATCAATGGTATGATGCCGGTCAGCCAATGCCTTGGCTAAAATCTCAAATTGACCACGCTTTGCGCCGAGAGGATTTAGGTGATGAGTTGAGGGCTTGGCTTCTACAAAGACTTCAGCGCTGACCAGGTTTCCAGAAACTAAACGGTATCGGTTCTTGTTCATTGAGAACGCGAAAGGCCAAATGGTCTGCTCGCTCATTCCATCGATGTCCTTTGTGGGCTCGAACATGCTTCCATTTGAGTTCACAGATACTTGAAACTTCATTCCACAACGCTTGAACATGTGAGGCTAGTTTCAGATTTGCCTTTGCTCTCCAGTGACCACTTGCTATATTGCCAGCATAAGTTGAATCGGTTCGAACCAATACCTCTCGTTCTTCATTGTGTTTTAACAACCATCGAAGTGCCTCTGCCATGGCAGTAAGTTCGCCGGTGTTGTTTGAACCTACTTCAGCGCCGATGAAATCATCAGCATCAGGATTGGTTTGTACACGACCATAGAACTCGGTCAAAATCGTTCCCGTTCCCTTCCCTAGTTCATTATCACCAGTGACAATCACGACACTCCAAGAAGCGGGTGTTTGCGCATTGACATGTTTGTTTTCTAGGCATGACCCATCAATGTAGGCCATCAGCAAACCATCACTCGCCGATTTCACTTCGATAATCCTCGGGGCTGAGTAATCCTGAAACTGCATCCATATTTTCAAGTTTCATTTTGACAATCCACCCCTCGCCATACGGGTCTTCATTCATGAGTTCTGGAGTATCATCTAAATTTTCATTGACGGCTGTGATTACGCCGGCTAAAGGAGCAAAGATTGGTGAAGCAGATTTTACAGATTCCACGATGGCAAACTCGCCCATCTCTTCGAAATCATCTCCTTCTTCAGGTAATTCGATGTATACAATGTCAGTTAATGCATTTTGGGCATGGTCCGTAATCCCAATCCATACTTCATCCCCATCGATTCGAATCCATTCGTGTTCTTTGGTATAATACAGATTTTCTGGAACTTGGCTCATGCTTCCACCTTATCCTGTGGAACACAAACAGGGTTTCAAACTTTATTCTCCAATTATTTCAGTTGATGCTGACAGAATGGACAGATGTTGAACTGTGGTTGTATCTCTTGTTGGCATGAAGGGCATTTATTTTGCACATTTTCTCCTCCAACCATAACAGAGTCATTGAGAATGGTATTTCCAACCGTACCGATCGAGACCATTGGCTTGTCTTTATTTTCCAAATGCATGGCACGAACCCTACCTGCTTCTTCATACATACCCAGTCGCTGATACTCTTCAGCAGCGGCTTCAAAATCACGAGCCTTCTCTAAATCTTCAGGCCTTGAGCGTGTTGGTTCTTGAGTACTGGCAGGTGTTTGTTGTGTGGATATGGATATTGATGCAGGTTGAACCACTGGTTGTATGATTGGTTGGACCACCGTTTGGACTCTTGGTTGAGGAATAATTTGTTGCACCATCATGGTTTTTTGATTTCTTGCACTCAATGCTAAGACGGCAAAAAGCATACTTCCGCAACAAGAAAGCGAACCCATCATCGCCAGGGCATCAGAATCCGAATAATCAGCCTCAAATTCATTAGCTCTCTGAGTGCCCTCATCACTTCCATCCAAACAATCCCGATCTCCATCATTTACATAAGAAGGGGGAATGTATTCTGTTTCATCCCACTCTTCTTCCAATCCACACTCAAAAGAACCTGGGTCGTCAATTACATCAATCATAATCAAAAAAATGCATGCTGCGAATAAAATACCTGAAGTCTTCCAATACTTCGATTTCTTACTTGGCGGCCCGGGTTGAATGGTCCGCTGCATGTCACTAAATCTTGGTATGGTTTTTCACCATTTTCATTCTTCTTCTTTTGATTGCATCATTGATGCTTCCAATTGAGCCCAAGCATCTCCCATTTGCTTTTCTTTGTCATCTTCATCAATTTCTTGTTGTGATATGTTTTTAATATCGGATTCAGAAAAATTTGGAAACCACTGTTTGAAAGGACCAATTTGGTTTTTTGTTGCTAAACCGACGATGAATAATGAAAGTGCCAGCAGCGGTATCGTCCAGTAAATATTGAAATTTTGAAGAACCAAGCCTTCACTGCTCAAACTTAGACCAGTGGCAAAAATTAATCCTAAACTACTGGCAAAAAAAACCCGTGTTGCTTTACGGGCTGGGGTCATGAACTCGCTTTGACAATCTCTTGAATCAATGTAGCGGTTCCTAGTAGGTTTCTCGCATCAATTTGTGAATCTTGTAAGGAAGCAGAGCCCGATTGACAGGTGTAACTTCAAGAATTCTTGCATCATCTCTTCTCCTTATGTCTTGGAGCAGTGGATGACGGCTTTTCTTGTGTAAAGCCAACAAGGTTGGTTTGTCAACTTCAAGAGCCTCTCTTACTGCTTCTACAAAATATTCTGATTCAACAGCAAACTTTCCAATCTCATCTATAACCATGACTTCGCAATAATCCTTAGCGAATTCAATGGCAGGAATGGCAATTGATTCTAATGCCTCTGTGTCGATGCCATAACCAAGAACACGGGTTCTCGAGTCATTGGCTTTGTGAGCGATAGTGGCTCTATCTCCAGTTTTGATATCGATGACTTCAAACCCAACTCTTTCTGAACCATCCATGATTGGTTCGGTTTTCATACCGCCAATGAGTTCAACATTTGAGAAATCTCCTCCTCTTGAGTTAATTTCTCTTTCTCTTTCCTCAACAATCATTTCTAGAATCTTAGTGAGAACAGCGGTTTTACCGCTTCTTGGGAGGCCTGTGATGCCTATTTTTGGATGTATTCCCATACGCTCACCGGCAACACCAAGCCCTTTTGGGATAAAAAGGCATGGTCTCAGTTCAGAAAAATTTAATCTTCATGTAATAAGCATTAGCAGACACATCATTGAGAATCATCTCCTTGCATTGGGGATCCTACAATTTGCCTCCCTTTGGCTTCAAGTTTCCACATGTTTCGAACCCAATTGAGTAATTGCTTCAATCGTGCATCACTCACCCCTGCAGTTGCTGCGATTTTTTTGAGAAGTAAAATTTCATTATTATCATATTCTCCATCTACAGCAGCAACAATTGCTCCATTTTTGAGAGCAAGGCGGAGCTCGGCTGCATCCATTTCTTTGAGTAGCAAATCAAGATCAATTGGGTCTGCAAATTGACTTCTTAATTCCGTTCGAACATTTGGGTGAATCATCATGAGGCCCATTGCGGATTCGATGGCAGCAATTTCTTCACGTACCAGCTCCCCATCTGCACCAGCAATAATAATCAGTAAATTTGCGTGCCGTTTTCGGCCGTTTTCACTAAGCATTTGGATGCTATCGGGAAACACAAACTACCACTCATTTAGATAATTCATTCAGAAGTTCTACTCCAGATTGCATCCAAGCATAACCTTCCGCAGTCCATTCGAGCAATCGGTCGATAGCATCATCTTGCATATCGAAGTAATTAGCAATCTTTTTGAGCAATTTCTTTTCTTTCTTATCCACATTCCCATCGGCAGCAGCCATCATTACTGAATCACGCACAGCCAAACGGCCTGCTTCATGGCCTAAACCGGTCAAACACTCTTCAAGTGTCGGCGGACTCTTAAGATAAGCACGAATTTGGTTTCTTTGTTCTGGAGACAAAAGTGCAGTCCCCAAGCGTTGTTCAAAAGTCGCCATTTCTTCCACTGTCAGCTCATCATTGGCCCTGGCCATGACGGCAAGTAATTTTGCATAAGCAAATCTTTCTGTACGGGGCAATTGATGCAGAGTATCTGGCAGCATGGCGATTGCTAACGTGTGACATTTATTCAATCAATCGCTGAATTTCGCATCGAAATAGTCTCAAAGGGGAACCAATAGGATACACTATGCACCCGTCTTTGAATGTATTAGGAGAGAAGTTAGAACCATGTTCCTTCGATCCGTTAACCGGGTGGTATCGAGATGGATGTTGCAATACCGACCAAAATGACGCAGGCTCCCATACCGTTTGCTGTATTGTAAACAAAGATTTCCTCGAATTTGCAAAGAGCAGGGGAAATGATTTGATAACACCCGCTCCACATTTCAATTTCCCAGGTCTAAAGCCTGGCGATGCGTGGTGCGTGTGTGCAAGAACATGGCTTGAAGCGGTAAAGGCTGGGAAACCATGCCCTGTAAACTTACAAGCTACACATGAAGAAGCGCTTTCGATTATACCAATGGAGATATTGGAATTAAATGCTCTTTGAATCCGTTTGATGCTTAAATGCAATTTTGTGCAAACCGATGTAGTCAATAATTCCCCAAATTGCGGAGTTTACGGCCCAAGATATGCGATGATTAAATCCCCAGAAATTCACAAAGAGGCCAAATGTACCTGAAGAACCAATGAGGCCGATTGTGTATATTGTTAAGGCGGCTGATAATGTCCATTTAACGGACTCATCTGTGTAAAACGTCCATTTACGATGAGTTACATGGGCGATAATACTTCCTAAAACCCATGCCACAGCCCATGAAACATTTGGACCATAATCCCAAGATTTTGTGAGGAAATAACAAAATTCGTACAATCCATAGAATATCGTCAAATTAAGTAACCCAATCAACACATACCGGAAAAAAACGTTTTTCGGTAGTGAAAAACGCTTCATATTAATCATCATTTGTGATAACATCACTTGATTTTCCTGTGAGTATTTTTCTCAAACGATCATTATCTTGTTGGATTGCATCCAATAGAGTATATTTAACCCCTAATTGTTCAGCGAGAACCCCTAATGCTTGCGAATCTTTTGGTAAGCACTTACCCCCAAATCCGCGATAAAGCCCGAAAATAGGGTCAAGATGTGAATCACCAATTGGTTGAGCCTGTTCTGCCGTAATGATATCTCGGATTTTGTACCAATCTTCGCCCAAGGCTTGACATATATCAAAAAGTTGATTTGCAAAAATCACCTTTGTGGCATAAAATGTATTTTTCGTGTACTTTACCAATTCTGCTTGCGTTGGCGTAACCTGAAAGGTCTGATCTGTTCGAAGAACCCCTGCCTCTTTGTGTTGGAGAAAAACCATTTCAGCAACATCCTGATGATGTGTACCACAAACCAGAATATCTTGGTTGGCAAAATCTTCCAATCGTCTTCTTTCTACCAAGAATTCTGGAGAATACGCAATTTTTAGATGAGGAAATGACTCATGCCATTGTTGTGTTGTTCCGGGCACTACTGTGCTTTTTATCACCGCTGTGAATCCGTTTGGTAATTCTTGTAGGACTTCTTCAACAATACTGGTATCACATTCTCCTGTCTCAGGATGGGGCGGCGTGGGCACCGCGATGTAGGCAAAATCAACGTGATCGATGACTTCGTTAATCGTTGTATTTCTTGCAGGGTCGTGGACATATAATTCATGAGCATGTTGAAAACAATGTTCAATCGCGCCTCCAACCATGCCAGCTCCAATAATTCCAATTTTCATTCACTCACCTGTGTGGATGTGGGTTTAATTTCTGTTCAAATGCCATTTTCCCAGCTTGAAACAACCCTTCGGGAGTTCCACAATCTACCCAAGTTTCTTCTCCATTACTTTGGATTTTTGCAAGTTTCTGGTTTACATAATGGCGGTTAACATCCGATATTGAGAACGTATCTTGGTTATTTTCAAATTCTTGGTCAAGTATGTTCCAAAAATTTTCATCATAGAGATAAATACCCCCAATTGCCATATTTGAAGGTGGGTTTGTGGGTTTTTCCACAATATCGATGATGTTGTTAGAATCGTCAAACACGGCTACCCCAAACGCTTGAGGATTTGCCTCTTCCCGAGCGAGTAGCAAACATCCGGGTGGATTTTCGGCTTGTGAAAATACTTCAACTTCTCCCTTTAATTCCATTGTCGTAATGTTATCCGAGAAGTAAATGAGGAGGCGACAATTTTGGTTGTGAGGCCTGGCCAAATTTAGGGCGCGATGGACACCCTCGGGTTTCTCTTCCAAAACATAGTGAATTCTTTCTCCAGGTAAGCCGCATCCCACATGGTTTGCGATTTGTCCCATAAATTGGTTAGCAATGATGGTAATGTCCTTTATTCCCGCACGACGAATTGTACCGAGGGCGTAGTCGATAACCGGCCTATCAAATAGAGGCAGCAAGGTTTTTTGTGTATAATTAGTAAATGGATGAAGCCGAGAACCATAACCGCCAGAAACCAGTATGGCTTTCATTTTCATCACCTTAGCCACCTCCATCTAGCATATCATTCTCACTATCATTTTCGGGTTTTGCGATTTTTTGAAAAACACCTTCTTCCGCATTTTTATCAAAATATTCGGTTGATAAAAGATCGCCTAGTCTTTTTACCCCGTGTTCAATCAAATCCTTATCGGCTATTTCTGCTTGCTCCCATCGTTTTTGAGCCATTTCTGCATACACATCATCAGCTTCCTTGACAAGTTGCTCAGGTTGGGTTAAATCATCCTCCATTCCATGATATTTTTCACCCTCTAAAACAGCATCTCTCCTTTCAATCTCATGGTCTAAATTGTTATCCTCTTTCCCCCAAGTGGGCCCCTTTTCATCTTGCCCTCTTATCATAATTTCTATTTTTTCGGCATTGTTTAGTTTTGCTTGTAATATGGCATGAATTTTTTTCAGTTCTCTTATGCTATCATCCTCTACCAAGGCCGACATGTCTAATTTTTCAAAAAAAGCATCATCCCATTTTCGTTCAAGGGATAATCCCCGGTACGCAAATTCCCCTAAAATTACTGGTAAAACCATGCTTAACCATGAATAGGTTGGAAGATGATTCTGAAAAATAAACCAAATAGCAGCAACAATAAAACATATTTTCAATTCATTTTTTCTAAACTTAGAACGTAATCTCTTTTTGTATATCCAATGTTCTTCAATGGCTTCCATTGCCACCCATTCTTGGTCGATAATCAATCGAACACCATCAATCCTCGGCCACAAAACAGTCTTCTTCTATTTCGAATAATTGGTGACTCATGATCAGGTAATCAATGGCTTCTTCACACTCTTTTTCGCTTATTTCTTGCTTGCCGAGTATTTTGAATAGTTCATTTGTGGTTATCCAAGGCTCAATTTTGTCTTTCCTCGCTTCAGCCAAAACCAGTATTTTTTGAGCAGTAATTGCCAATAGAGGGTCATCAGCCCCCTCGTCTTGCATCAGATTTAGGAAAACAGATGCGGGGTGGGCAAAATCATCATCATCTTGGACTTCATGACGCTCCCTCAGATGAGTCATGGTTTCTGATAGGTCAAAACAATCAAACAGGTTTTTTTGTCCAAGTGGCAATTCTGCCACCTCTTTTTTTGAGCGATTTGACAATTGGTCAATGCGGTGAATTTTTTGCGCAAGATGAATTCTTTCTCTTTCTAGGTCGTGCTCTATGAGCATGAGGTCTTCGTCAGCCTTTTGTTCAAGCCATTGCTGAATAGAAAAATCAGGGTTAATGCCTAGCATTACTTGGTATAGGGTTTGGACCGAAGCAGGAAGGCATTCAATATCAAAATCAGTGGTTGAACTTCTCCTGTGCTCATCTGACATGAATACTGGTTATCATGACGGACGATAAGGGTAATTGTCAGAAAATCATGGAAAAATATTTTTTTTGAAAAAAAAATCACAAGAAGCGACGTGTAATATGAGACAAAGCCCCTTCAATAAAAAACTCATTTTGATAGTCTTCCAACTCTATCGGCGATTTAACAAATTCAAGTAAATTATTTCCCACTCTTGTGATTTCATCGACGATGGTAAGGCTTGCTTTCTGGGCACTCCTTGAAAGTGGGTTTAGGTCAACGACAATGACGAACTTATCCATTTTTCTCAATGCCTCACATCTATCTCCATCTTCGAGTGGTACGAAAACGACATCACTTTCTCCAATCCCATTCCAACAACAAGACGCACGAGGACCCTTTAGTCCAGGTATTGAATAATCAGGCGAATCTCCTAAGATTTCAACGCCTAGGCTGAGTTCTTCTTTTCTCTCTGATAAGTAGTTAATCAGGGCTTTCATTCGTTCACTTGTCCGATAAAATATATTGATTTCAATAGGACATTGAAGGTGGTCTGCAATCTGCAACATTGTATCGGCAGCCAATGCTGTCGTGTTTCCATTCAAACAAATGATGGGTTTCGTTGCATCTTGCAATTTTGCCGCTGCAATTTTTGTGGCATGTCTTGCAGAATCGGTTGTTTTTTCCCCGAGAAGATAATCAAATGCTTCACCTCGTCCATGAGCAATCATTGCACTATTGGCTAACATGCCAGCATGTTGTGCTAACTCGAGTTTGTGTCTAAGCCACAGAGAGTGATATCTGGGGTGGCTTGGGTCCGCTTCAAACTCACGCATCCCCTCACCTATCAATCAAAAATCATGCTCAAATCCATTGGCGCAGTACCGCGATTGATTGCACTTGTAGAAATGACATCAGCCCCACAAAGCCTCCAATCTTCCATAGTTTGATAGGTAATACCGCCACTAATTTCGATGAAAACATGGTGGCGGAGGTTGGCTGTTTCAAGTTCTTCAATTACAGATTTGCATTTATCCGGCGAAAAATTGTCTAACATGATGACTAAGCGAGGCAAATTTTCAATCATTCTTCGCTCAGACCAGGTAAATGCTGCAATGATGGCTTCTTTTGGGGTTTGAACCTCAACTTCAAGAAAGGCGCCAACATCATCATAGTTTACGGACTTTAGGAAATCATTGAGGTTTTCATTTCGGGAAGATCCAGACATATTGCTAAGGTCGTTTTCTTTAATCATTAAAGCGTCTTTCCTCGATAATCGGTGTGTCATCCCTCCTCCCATATGAACCGCCCATTTGTCCAATAAGCCCCAGGTTGTTTTTCTTGTACAAGCAATTTGGTGAGGAGCAATAGCAGACCATTTTTTTGCTTCGGTAGCTATTCCCGAAAGAAAACCGAGTATATTTAACACAGACCTTTCGAATAAGAGTAATGCTTCAACAGGTCCCGATATATTACCGATCTCGTCACCAGCATTGACCTTTCTTCCGTCACTGCAAAGCCAAGAGCAACGCAACTCACCCGCCCAAATTTGAAGCATGTAATCAATCATCGAAGTACCAACAACGATGCCATCTTGCCGCGAGATAATTCTCGCTTTACCATTTTTTTGTGAAGGCCCAAAAAAAGGACTATCTATCCCATCATCAGACAGGATAGATGTTGACCATCGATCCATGCTCGATAACAACATCCTAGACGGCCCCGAGTCTGCCTCCCAAAGGATGTGCCCCCTGTTGTGAGGAACTCGCTCACTCCCTGCCATAATAACTCCTTGAGGCGAGCAGACTTATGTTTGTCTCCTATTCCCCCAGCATGCATCGGGTTCTTGTGGTGGGTTCAGGGATTCAAGGCCTGAGCAAAGCCATAAAGCACCATCTGCTTGGTCACCAAGTCGTTATTTTAGAAAAGAGAGAGCAAATTGGAGGAAGAGGTTCTGGAGATTCGATACGAGGATTTTCTTTAGAAAATGGACCACACTTCTTGCTGAAAAATGGCCCCTTGTATAAATTAATCAAGAAAGTGGGAGGAATTAAGCCAATGTATAGGCCATTATTACCTCAAAAAATACAGATTGCGGGCGTGGGAAAATTGCTACCAATGGATTCCCCCTCTGCATTGTTACAGTACAAAAAAGGGTTGGACAAAGTCCGAGAGGACGCAGCAATCTTTGTCTCAAGTTGGGGGCTTGATTTACCCTTAAGAAAAAAGGCACTTTTCAAGCAAGGTTTACTGGTTCCAAGAACGGGGTGGTCAGGCCTCATTGGCCGAATTGCTTCGGCAATTGATGAAGCAGGGATACCAATCCAAACGAATTGTGTTGTTGAAGAAGTTATTGAAGGAGGCGTCCGATTGGGCGATGGACGCAAAGTTGAGGCAGATTCAGTGTTCATGTGTACTGGCCCTATCTCCGAACGCAAAGCATCTACAATCGACCTTGTATTGTCATCAAAACCTCTTTTGGGGTTGCATGGAGTCATTGAAAGCGAAACAGCAATTTTTGATTTAGCAGCCATAAATAATGCAAGAATGCAAGAAGGCAGTCACCTATCATGTATCTCATTTAATGGCGGTGTGAGTCATTTAGAGAATTTTCTTGACAAAAGGGCAGCAGGATGGCGAGACCATATTCTTGCGATTAAGCGCAATGAGGCCATCACCATCACGGATAATGGTGGATTGAGTGATGCGAGAATCTGAATAACCTTCACAAAGTCCCGGCCACATGCGCATCGTTTCATGGAACCTTAATGGTCTGAGGGCAGCCATCAGAAAAGGATTGGTCGAATGGATGAAACAAATCAATGCAGATATTTGGTTATTTCAAGAGATCAGGGCATTGCCCGAACAAGTTTCTTCAAATTGGCAAGATGGACTTGGGTTTCAAATGATATGGCATCCAGCAGAGAAAAAGGGTTATTCCGGGGTCGCCTCGCTGTCGAAAATTGGAATTGAGGAACTTTCTAGAGGAATATCGACGGCACTTGACCCAAATGATGGTGAAGGAAGAGTCCTAGTCACGAAATCAAAGAATTTGACATGTATTAACATCTATCTCCCAAATGGAGGGGCGAATATCGAAAGGCAGTCATACAAGGACCAATGGTTAGAAGATTTGTTAGTTTGGGCGAAACCATATTTTGATTCAGAAGACCCTGTTGTCTTGGTGGGCGATCTCAATATCGCACATACGGAAAATGACATTTGGAACCCCTCAGGTAACCGCCTAACCTCTGGCTTTCTTGACCATGAGCGTGAATGGTTTGATCGATTTTTGGCTTCTGGATGGTTCGATTTGCATCGTCATCATTTTGGTCAACAAAAGGGGCCTTACACTTGGTGGTCCAACAGGGGCCAAGCAAGGGCTTTGAATCGTGGATGGCGTATTGATTATGTTCTTGCTAACCAAGCTGCGAAATCAGCGTTTAAATCCGCTCAAGTAAACCGCCAAGCAGGGCTTGATTGTTCCGACCATGCACCCTTAATCATCGATTTTGAATTCTGAAGAAATTGATGCGAAATAAATCTGTTCAAGAATCTTCAATCTCACCAAATTGTTCCAAAACGAAGTCAACTTTTTCACGCAATACTTCGAAATCTTCTTCCTTAAATTCTATTTTGATTTCCAGAAGCTCAGTTTTCTTATCAAGATGATAAATCACACCTTCCGGAATTGACTCAATAAGACGCTTCCCCTCTTGTTCATCACCTTCCCAGTACAATACGGCAGAAAGGAGTCTGGCCATAATAGTCCTAATCATAACTCGATGATAGGTCTTCTCTTTTGGTTATCAAAAAGTCGATTGGTGAAAATATGTATTTGTTTGAGATTTACCCTTTCCTAAAGTAGTATGGGCATTTAACGATGTTATGGCTGATGGGTTCGACAAAGTTGAACCGGTGAACATAGGCACGATTGATCGGTTTGACGAAATTGAACCAATGCCCGATGAAGAACCCATATTTCAGACATCATCTGCGGAATTTATCGTAAATGTCGAAGACGGTATGAAGGCAATCCTCCCTCTTGGAATGTTAATTCTTGGCATTGCTGCATTGGGATTTCTAAACGGTTTGGACTATGTCTCACCTCAAGCCGGCCTTGTAAGGCCGGATGAATTCATCTACGCATTCGCCCAATCTGCTCCGGATGGAAGTGCAGAATTTTCTGGTTTTGTCACACGAGATGGTCAGCCCTTAGAAGGGGTGGAAGTTCATGTTTCCATGCAAGACGAAAGCGGTTTTTGGGTGGCCTCTTGGAATTATACGGATAAGGATGGCCACTTCCATTTAACTGATTTAAACCCAGGTTTGACTCTGGTGAGCATCAGTATTTTAGGAAATGGTACAAGCGATGTTTTTCAGCACAGAATACTGCTTACACCGCCTTCGTTTTTTGAACCAAAAGGGTTCACAAATATGGATTTTGAAGCCCCTTCAATCGACCGATTTAATCAGGAATCATGCGATGGTGAAGCGACTGAATGCGTACGGTTCATTCCGCATCCAGAAGAAGAATTAGCTCATCCAAGAATTGACCCAGCTGCAGGGGTTACGTATGTTTTGATTGGTTGGGGTTTCATTGGTTTGTCAATCATTTCTGCTGGATTTGCTATTTTTGGCATCAAGCATAAATCGAGAGGATTGATCAGAACAGCGGCAATACTTTCATTTTTCACACAGGGACATTACTACTTGGCATGTTTATTGGGACTCTTTGCGACCGTTCTTACATTTACCATTGGACCACAAAAGAAAGTTCTTCAACCACAGGAGATATAAACTTCGAATCATAGTTGTTGGTCAAATGGATGCACTTACATTTACTTGGGCAACGCGAGATTTGGGAGAACCCATCTCTGCTTTGTTTATCTCCTCTGATAAAGAAATCATTGCTGGAGGTTGGAATGGGAATATGAAATGTTGGGGAGAAGAAGGCTCTTTACTATGGAGCATACAACTCTCAGATCGCATCGCATCAATTTTGCAATTAAACGAGTCATACATTGCCACAGATGGCATGCACGTATCCTGCATCAAGCAGGGAAAATTGGTATGGAGTCAACCACTTGAGGGTTCTGCGGACCTGTTGGCCATTGGAGATGAAACAATCATAGCAACCTCGAGTGTTTATGATATAGAGCATGGAGATTTCATGGAAAGCGCAATCTGGACATTTACAGAACAAGGGGAGATGATTGACGTATTACGTCTTGATGAACGCCCGTGGCACCTACATTATGGCGATGGGATGATGATTGGCCTGGGAAGGCCAAAGTGTGGTATTTTTGTAGATGGTAGCTTTGAAAATCTTTCTTCAGATAGCCCAGTAGTTTGTGGAGTTTCCAAAGGAGATGATTGCTTTTTTGGGCATGCGGATGGTACGATATCAACAAAAGATGTACAAGTATTCACGCATGAAAATTCGATAAAATCATTATGCCTAGGGAAATTATTAGTTTTCTCAGATGAAGATGGTTTCCTTGGCGCATTGGATACGAAAACGAATGAACTTTCATGGAAGGAACATGGAAAAATTATCCATACACACGCTATTGGTTTCTCATCAACGCATTGGTGTCACAGAGGGGACGGCGTGGACCAGAAGATTGAGATCAGAAATAACAAGGGTGAGGTGATTCACTCACAACAATTGAGCCGAGTTAACACGTTTTCCTCCAAAGGTGAATTGATGGCTGCAGGGTTGGAAACTGGTATCATCCATATATGGGAAGAACAAATGTTCTTTCGGGGACTAGAGAGAAATAACGAACTTAAACGTGACAATAGGCTGGATGCGAAATTACTCTCGTTAAGGGAAAAGTTTAGTGGAAATAACAAATAAATTTCCAGATAAGAGTTATTCTTGTATAGTTCTAACCAAGTAAAGAAACATGCTCTGGTGGGTATTCATTCTTGTTGGGGCGATTTTACTTCTTCGCGGACATAGAATGATAAAAATCGTAGGCGCCCTCATAGGTGCTTTGGCAGGATTAATTGCCACTGACTTTCTTTTTCAAGCGATGCCTACTCTATTAGAATATGAAAACGAAGTCAAAATCGGCCTCGTCATTTTTGGAGCGATTCTCATGCATAGTATGCTATTGGTCGCCATGCGTTCAGTTGCTGGGCTTGGTGTTTTTGTCGCTTTCAGTTCTTTGGTTTTAGCTCTGCAGGAAGAAGGGTATGTTATTGAGCAAAATCATTCAAATTTTGTAGGCATTGGTTTAGCAGTTGGCTCATTTGTGCTTACTTGGAATATGCGGCGGGCCATGCCGCTTATTGCGAGTTTGATTATTGGTGCTTCGTTGATTACGTCTGGAATACAAATGTATAGCGGAGTTACGATTCAGCAACTAGACGTGATTCGCCCCTCTCCAATGTGGTTGTGGATTCTTTTGTTTGTTTTCGGTTTATTGATTCAAAGAATTGACATCAAAAAGAGAAAGTATCTCAAAGATGTCAAGGAAGGGGTTGTATTTGATCCAAAACTCTCTCCTTCAAACACTCCAAAAAAGAAGGAAAAAGGCCTGAATAGATATGTGCAAAAAGAAGCATGGCATTCAGACATTTGACAATAGGATAAAAACCATATCTTCATATCAAAAGAGCCTGTGCTCAAACTATGTCAAACACAGAATCAGACCAACCCGGTTTAATCGTTGAAGCCTATGCACATTGTGATGGACCATGTGGGGTATATGACCCTGCAAGTGCGCGAGTGGCTGGTGAAGCAGTTCAATCAATGACAAATAAGATGTTGCATCTTGAATGCCCTGACACATCAGATGCGGCCGCAATGGCCGGATATCTCAATACCATGAGTCGTTACGCTGCAATCAAAGAAGAAGAAGCTCAAAAGTGCAAAAAGGAATTGCTTGTCCTTTGGACCGACTTCTTCAAACCAAATCACATTGAATCATTCCCAGATTTGCATGAAACCTTTTGGAATGCCGCAAAATTGTGCAGTGCATGTAAAGTTGAGGTTTCTGCGACCCATGCGCAAGAACTTATGGATGCTATTGAGGCAATACATCACATGTTCTGGCAAGCCAAGGGAAGAGAAGTTCCTTGGGTTCGAGCAAGCTGAGGCGCTCACTTGGCTCAGATCCTAGCGGTCATTGTTGGAGAAAGTATGAGTCCAACTTTGGCAGATGGCCAGAAGGTATTTTTTTCAACATTTGAGGAACGCAGTCCTTTGCCAAACGAAATTGTTCTTTTTTCTCACCCTTACAAAAGAATGAAGTTAGTAAAGCGGATAAGCCACATTACCGATGAAGGAAAATTTTTCATGGTAGGTGACAATCCAGACATACTGTCTTCAGAAGATAGTCACAATTTTGGACCAATCGCAAAAGAAAAAATCATTGGGATTCTCACGAACTCTAAATGACATCGTGGGCAATTCAATAATAGTGTGAGTTGCATGTTTACTCGATGGCGGGACCTCGTGACGACCATGGTATCGCCGGATTAAATGCGATGATTATGTTCATCGCACTCACTTTGGCAGGGAGTATTATCGCTACAATCATCATTGCATCTATGGTAGAGGTTATGCGTGAATCAAAATCAGATGCACAGAAATCGCAGTTTGCTTTGTACGGTAAAGTAATGGTTATCGATGCCCACATCACGAAGATTGAGAAAAGTGGCGATGAAATTGAAGAGGCTTTAATTTCTGTAACGATTGAACTTTCTCCCGGCTCAACTACATTGCAGGATCAGCAGTTACTTTGGACCGTGATTTGTCCAAATGAAGATAATGTTGGTGATGCAAGATGGAGCAATAACGGAAATTTTGGATCCGCTACAAATATGACTGGTAACGGAAACAATCCTTCTTCAGTTGATGTTATTGAGCCTGGGAAAACCTACAAATTACTCATTCATTTGTTTCATGATAATGGCAACCGCGCAAATGGTGACGCTTCAATGGATGGAACAGGAGGATGCCCTCCAAATTCAGGGGAAAAGCATTCATTATTATTCACATTCGAAGGCTCTGGCCTTACTTCGTTTTGGGAATTAAATTATGGAGTCAATGTTAGAGAAGGAGACCAATTAATCTAGGTGAAAGCATGCAGCGTAAGCAAAAAGACATATTGGCTATGGTTGGTGTTGATACGATGGTAGTTTTCATTGCAACTATTCTGTTATCAACTTTGGTTATGGTGACAATTGTTTCTGTTGCGGAAAGAGTCATACAAACTCCTGAGCGGGTTCTGATTGAGACCATAAATACTGGGGACAAGATCCTTCTTCACGAGGTATACGTCTACGACGGATCTGATAATTATGGATTGGTTTGGGAACTTGCCCCAGGCAGTATGCCACAATCAGCAGAAGATATGTATTGGATTCTACAATGCACCGATGAAAATAATGAATTTCGCAGTTATTGGGGGAATTTTGGAGCAACAAGTTTTGATATCCCGCCTGCTGAATTCAGTAATGAAAGTATTGCTGAAGGCTTATTGGGGAAATATTACGATGTTGCAGACCGGAGCGGTGACCCAAATCCTTGGCCAGAATTCGCTTTTTCTATACCTCAGTTAATTCGTTATGATGCGAATCCAAATTTTGTGGGAGGAAATCACGACGGCGTTGGCTCTGTTGATGCAGATTGGTATGCGATTTCGTGGACCGGGTATCTCTATGTAGATGATACTGATACTTACACCTTTAGTGCAACTGTAAACGATCGAGCTCGCGTTTGGATAGATGACCACTTGGTCATCGCTAGCGGCGTCGCTATTGAGGGCTACGACCCGGAACCAACTGTTCATTTAGCGAGAGGATATTACAGTATCACGATTCATTATGAACAACAAACACTCGGATCTAATTTTGAACTTTCTTGGTCGAACAGTACATCGGCGAACGCTCCAATTTCTGATGATAATTATTATCGTTCAATAGGTTCTTCAAGTGCAGTAAATGAGTTTTATCCCGGCGTTATCTATGACATAAGTCTCGACCAGAAAAACGGTGACGTCGGTTCAAACGACCCCTCTGCGAACAATCAGGCATGCGGCCCAAATCACTTGTATAATGAAGGACTTTCTGCCACATTACGATTGATTATCGCAGGTGGCCAATACACAGAAGCAGAGTTAACAGTCAATAACCCACAGGTAGGGACAAGAGTTACTTAGAAATGATATTTTTTCATATTGAATTCTCTATTTCACTCATCGCTTCATCAGTGGGTTGGTAGGTTTCACTTTTCCAGATGATATCTCCAGTTTGTCCAATGAGATACAATTCTGGAGAATTGGGATTATCAAAAGCCTCGAAAATAGTCAATTCGCTGAGAATATTCCTCTCGAGGTCCCATGCTTTTGATGATGAGGTGGTTACAACGACCGGCCACGCAGCATAATGTTCACTCTCAGTTAACCCATATGTTTCCATCAAAGAATCAGCGTCATCACTGGGAGGATATACTCCTACCATCACGGGCTGGATTGGACGTTCGTCTGACATCCAATCACTGTGGCGCTTGTTAATTTCTTCAACCCACTCATGACATCCAAAGCAAGAATGATGAGAAAACATCACGAGTACAACACCTCTTGAGAGGTTATATCGAATATCATAAACCTCTCCTCCATCAACATCTCTGTCAAGTGTATCGCCTACAAACCCATATTTCGAGGATTCAGACAAAATCTCTGAACCCAAGCATCCCGACATAAGAAATGAACAAAAAACAACACAAATCAAGCGCTGCATAATTGTAAAATCAAGCATGCCTATTTGAATCCGTGTCTCTGCTCTGTTTCGACCAAATGATGTACCCTACGCCTATCAGCGCCCCTAGGTTAAGCCACCATATCCAAGCACCTGAGCCCGTAATTCCCCAAGGCACACCATCGATCATATAGTCCGATATTGGCATGAGAAATGGAGTTGGGAAAAACTTGAGTGTGTGGCTTGGAATATCCAGAAGAATGTTGAAAAACCACGGCAGCATAAGGTAAATACTCGCTTTGAAGGGAGTGAATTCTTTCGAAAAAATCTTATTTTTAGATAACAGTATGGCGTTGGTATCATTTTTCTTCATCCAAAAAAACAGAGATAACCAAAGTAAAAGAAACAAAATAAATGACCAAACCAGTGAATGGGTGATTTGGTAAATTTGCCATGCGATTTCTGGGAAATCAGACGTAACAGTATTTTCATCAACGCGTGTTCTGCCTTCGCCATTCATTGTTGAAACAATCCCTCCGGGAATGAATGCGAGTAAATCTGGAAGCATACCGATGATTGCAGCCAATTTCCAATTGATTTTTCCATACGTGAGGTGCCTGCCCCAGATGGCGTGGCTAAACACATCCATGTGCTTTCCAAGAATCTCTAGGAATTATTTCTTTTTACATCCCATGCAAGGACAATATCTCGAATCTTTTGATCTAGTTTAGCCATTGGCACATCGTGAGGTGAAGTAAGCATTTCACTAGTTATTCTTGCATAGACATTGATGTCCCATTTGCG
>MDTE01196334.1_pt1 | contig 43377 bp, 31 predicted proteins | sample 811231 | NCBI WGS metagenome assembly MDTE01 (sample SAMN05326651, study PRJNA326480) | marine metagenome | isolation source: seawater | place: Indian Ocean: Red Sea | collected 2010
ATGTGCTTAAAGACAAAATACGCACAAGATTAGACGATACTATGGCTGATGAAGCCAAGATATGTTTTAACTTTGCCACAGAGCTTTTTAAACAAATGGCGGTCTCAAACAACTAAATATATAAAACAGTTGTGAGAGACATGTATGGCACTTAATTTAGATCATCAACGAGATAGAATTACCACACAAAGTGGTACACTTAATATTAATACCAACGGTAGTATTCGAATTCCAGTTGGTAATACAGCTCAGCGACCTAGTACAGCGGCAACTGGGCAAATTAGATTTAATTCACAACTAAACAGATTTGAAGGTTACAACGGCACCACTTGGAAAAATATTGGTGGTGTTACTGATGCTGACCAAGATACTTATATTGAAGTTGACAATCCTTTAGATAATGATACTATAAAATTCTTTACAGCAGGTACTGAACGTGTAAGTATTGACCAAACAGGAAAATTTACTGTTGAAGGCAATACAGAGCTTAAAGGAAATGTTAGTATAGGAGGTGACATTACTATAGGTGATGCTGATACAGATGGAATCAACATCAACAGCGATTTTAATAACAGTTTACTTCCTAACTTAGATAGCACATATAATCTAGGTAGTGGTCTCAAAAAATGGAAAAACATTTTTATGGGAGGCACTATAGATGCAAGTTCGAGTACAGAGTCATTTATTCTTCCACAAGGTACTGATGCTGAAAGACCAAGCACACCAGTTACTGGTATGTTACGATTCAGCACTACTAACAGTAAAGCTGAAGTTTATAATGGCACAGCTTGGGTAGAAGTAGGAACAACCCCGCCAGTACTAGAAGCATTTAAAACTATTTCGGTAAGTGGTCAAAATAGTATTGTAGCCGACCAAGCAGAAGATATACTAACACTTGTAGCTGGCGCAGGTATAACAATTACTACTGATGATACTACAGATGAAATTACAATAGAAAACTCACAAGTTACTGAAACATTTAAAACAATTTCTGTAAGTGGACAATCAGATGTTGTTGCAGATAGCAGTAGCGATACATTAACACTTGTTGGTGGTACTGGTATTGCAATTACTACAAATCCTAATACAGATGAAATTACAATTCAGACTGTAGGAGGCGGTGGAGGTTCGGCACAAAATTTATTTGATAAAATTGCAGTAAGTGGTCAAAATACTATTCATGCAGATAATGTAGCGGATACTTTAACATTTGTTGCTGGTACCGGCATGACCATTACAACTGATGATATAAATGATAGAGTGATTTTTACAGCTTCAGCAACTGGTTCGCAGAATGTATTTGATAAAATAGCAGTAAGCGGACAAACTACTGTAGAAGCTGATAGTAGCACAGATACATTAACACTAGTAGCAGGTACAGGTATTACAATAACTACAGATGCTACAACAGACGAAATAACAATTACAGGTGTAGCACAGTACGGTAATAGTGATGTTGATACACATCTTAATACATCAACTGCACAAGTAGGTGAAGTACTTAGTTGGACTGGCAGTGACTATGATTGGGTAAGCAATGCTGGATATACTGATTCAGATGTTGATGCACATTTAAATTTAAACACAGCTTCTACCGGACAAGCATTAATTTATAATGGTGCAGACTACAGTTGGGGAACAGTAGGTGGTGCTATAACTATTCAAGATGAAGGAACTAGTTTATCAACTGCGGCAACTACTATAAATTTTGTAGGACCTGGTGTAACAGCAACAGGAACAGGTGCAACAAAAACTATTACTATTTCAGGCGGCGGCAGTGGTACAGGTGATGCTATTATTGATGCTGATGCTGATACACATATTAAAGTAGAAACTTCAGCTGACGAAGATAAGATTAGATTTACTACAGCAGGCTCCGAAAGAGCAATGATAGATGCCAATGGAGACTTTATAATCGGAGATCCAAATGGCACAACCTTTTACAAATTACCAACTACAAGAGGTACAACTGGACAAGTACCAGTATTAGATGCAAACGGTAATGCAACATTTCAAACTATTGCACAAGGTAGTGGTACTGCTTTCTATCAAAACAACGCACCAACTGTAGGTGTAAATGCAGGTGACCTTTGGTTTGATACAGGTACAACTGCTGAACTTTATGTATACACAGGTGGTGAATGGGTATCTGTTGTTAGTGGTGCTGACACAGGTTTTATTCCTGTTAACTTTACAGGAGACGGAACAACTACTGCCTTTAACGCCAATGCTGGTGATGGTACTGTAAGTATGGTATTTTTGAACGGTGTACTTATGAAGAAAGGTGCATCAGATGATTTTACTGAAGTAAGTGGAGTAGTCACGTTTAATAGTGCACCATTGAATGGCGATCAAATAGATGTAATTATTACAGGTGAAATTAATGCTATTACACTTCCGCAATTAGGATTAACAAATCATACATTAATTACTATTGATGGATCAGGAAATTTACAAGCAACTAGTTTACAAGGCAACAACTTAACAGACAATAGAGTTTTAATTGCAGGCACAAATGGTTTAATTGAAGATGATGCAAACTTTACATTTGATGGTACAACTTTAACAGTTTCAACAACTGGTCAAATACAACTACCAGCAGGTACAACGGCTGAAAGATCTGGATCACCTCAAGCTGGTATGTTACGTTTTAATACACAAACAACAAGTACAGAAATATACGATGGATCTAGTTGGGGAGCCATAGGTGGCGGTGGTAGCTCGTCAGATGCAGACGGCGACACTAGAATAGAATTTGAAACAAGTTTTGGAAATGATAATGATGCATTAGATTTTTATACAACTGGTACACAGCGTATGCAAATCAATTCATCGGGTAATTTTAGTTTTGGTGCAGGTTTAACAAAGTTTACAATAGACTATACAACTGGTGCAACACAAATAAATGGTGATAATGTACACAAAGGCAATAGTGGAGTAAGTGCAGGAACTTATGGATCAGCAACTGCAATACCTTCAGTTACTGTAAATGCTGAAGGACATGTTACCAGTGTAAGCACATTTAACACAACATTTATTAGTAATTTAGTTGAGGACACTTCTCCTCAACTTGGTGGTGACTTAGATGTAAATGGAAATAGTATTGTTAGCACTAGCAGTGGCAATATAACTATTCAACCTGATGGAACAGGTAATGTTGTTATTAGTGGCATCAATTATCCAACAGCAGATGGAAACACAGACCAAGTATTAGCAACAAATGGTAGTGGACAACTAGTGTTTACTAGTGTTCAAAATCTAAGTGGCAGTGGAATACAAAATGTTAATGAAGATACAAGTCCTGAACTTGGTGGAAATTTAGATGTAGTAACCCATCAAATAGTTAGTAGTTCAAATAGAGATATAGAAATTATGCCAGATGGAAATGGCAATGTCGGTATAGGACAAACCAATCCACTGGAAAAACTTCATGTAGATGGAGCCATCCGTGTTAATGGTGTTAGCACACTCGAAACAGCCGCAACCACTCTCGCAACAACAACACAGTCGGCAATAGACACTTTTGCAAATACAAAATATAGAAGTTGCAAATATGTCATACAAGCTACTGATACAGTCAGTAACGAATATCAAATTACAGAAGCACTGTTAATACATGATGGCTCCACTGCATATGTCAGTGTTTATGGTGTAGTAACAACTGGCAGTGCAGAATTGTTTACATTAAATGCAGATGTAAATGGTGGCAATGTTAGATTACTGACAACTGGTGCAAGTACAAATAGTACAGAATATAAAATAACAAGAACAAGTACATTGGTGTAATATGGCATTAAAAGATTTTCAAATAAAAAGTGATGCTAAAATGCTTGGTAATATCACTGTAGATGGATACCTTGCTGGTCCTAGTAATTTTGTTATAGATCCTGCTGGCGTAGGAGATGATACAGGTACAGTTGAAATAAAAGGCAGTCTACAAGTCAACGGCACAACAACCACAGTCAATAGTACAACACTAGACGTTGCAGACCTTAATATCACAGTAGCCAAAGGAGCCGCCACTGCTGGCGCCGCCGATGGAGCAGGTTTAACAGTAGACGGTGCAAGTGCAACATTTACATATGCTAGTACTGGTGACAAATGGGTGATAAACAAAGATTTAGATGTCAATACTATTGTTGCAAGTTCTGGTAGTATTACTATTGATGCACAAGGTGTAGACCAAGATATTGTTTTTAGAGGTAATAATAATGGAGTACAAGCAAATTATCTAACCATTGATATGTCTGAACAAGGCAGAGTTAATGCGGCAGGTGGAGTAACATCTAGTGGTTTTATAGAAATTACTCAAGGTGATTTAGTTCTTGACCCATCACTAGCAGGAGGAGACATAAGGTTTCAACATGATGGTGCTGTACAGTATTTTGGTGCTGATGAAGAAATTCAACTTACACATGTTCACGATGTTGGTTTATTATTAACTGAAACTGGCGGTGGACAAACTACATTACAATTTGTAGATGCAAATGAATCAGTCTCTTCTGATGGAACTAACCTTATATTAACTTCTGGCGGCACAGCATTTAAAATACCTACTTCAGATGGAACTGTTGGACAAGCATTGACTACTGATAGTAATGGTGCGTTAAGTTTTAATACTATAACAGGTGCGTATGACCTTGCTGGCGGTGTGCTAACAATAGATGCTGATGGCGACACGACAATAGATGCAAGTGTAGATGACCATTTAAATTTGTCAGTTGGCGCTTTGGGTGATATTAGTTTTAATTATGGTGGTAATGGTGCTGAAACCTACAAATTTGAGATGAGTGGTGCTACATTCTCTACAACTCCAGGCAGTACTTGGCCCAAACTTTATTTTAAAAGAAATTACAGTACTACTACTCCAACCGCTGGCGATAAACTTGCACAAATTCATGCTCGAGGCGAAGATGACGTTGGCACTGAAATGACATATGCTCGAATGACATTTGAGGCAGAAGCAATCGCAAATGGTTCAGAACGTGGTTCTATGGCATTAGACCTGTTTATTAATAATCAGTTAGTTCAATTTTACAAAGCAGATGCATTCAGTGAACAAAATATTTTTAATAAAGATATTAAAGCAGATACAGGTGTTAATTTAGTCTTTGAAGGCGCTACAGATAACACAAATGAGACAACATTAACAGTAGTAGATCCCACATCAGATAGAACAATCACTCTGCCAGACGCAACTGGAACAGTTATTATTCAAGACAGTAGTAATGATGTTATCATCCAAGCTGACACCACAACGTCAGGTGTAGACCCAACTCTAGTTCTTTATAAGAATGATACTGGTACTGTCACAGATACAGATGGTGTCGCGGCAATAAGTTTCAAAGGAACTAATGCTAGTAGTGGATCACATGTTTATGGGTGGATACAGTCAAAAATTGAAAACGCAACTGATGGCAGTGAAGAAGGTCATCTTCGATTAAGTGTAGCAGGAAGCAATGCTAGTTTTCAAAATCAAGCGTATTCTACTGGCAACGGACTTAAAATATATAATGATCGCATAGAGGCCTTACAAAACATTGTAGCCACAGGAAATGTTACAGGACAAAACATTGTAGCCACAGGAAATGTTACAGGAGAAAAGGTGATAAGTACAATAGCAACAGGTACTGCACCATTGACAGTAGCAAGCACTACAGTGGTAAGTAATTTAAACGCTGATCTATTAGACGGAAAAAATGCTTCGGATATAACCCTTGAAGCAACTGCATTGGCGATAGCGTTAGGATAAAGAGAATATGGCAAAAAAATTACAAGTAGGAACATATAGATTTGATGCAAGCGAAAAAGTTGTTTATATTCAAGGTAATATACAACCTGAAAAAGTCTTGCTGATTACAAACATAACTGACAATACTATCATTTATAATTTTGCTAATGCAAATTTAGGTTTTGCTGGAAAAAGTTATAATCAAACCAACGACGAAACTGAATTTAATTTAGTATATGATACAACAAGTATGTCTGATACAGATGTACTTCAAATATTCACTGACATGGATTATCAAGAAATAACTCCAGCCGAAGACATGTTAGATCCTGTTGGGAAAATGCGGGTCAGTAATCCAGCAAACTTAATTGATACTGACTTTGAATATGGATTACAAAGTACAAAATGGGAAACCCTACAAACAGTTAATAACATACCTACTATTTTTAGTAATACTGGTGACACACCTGTAGACGGCATAGTTTCAGTTGATGCAGTTAATGGCAGTAAAAACGTAAAAGTAACATGTAGTTTAAATCATGGACTTTCAATTGGTGATGCTGTTAGTGTGCAAGGCTTGAGTCAATATCAAGCTGAAGGATTTTTTATTGTTACCAGTGTTCCAACAACACTAACATTTTTCTTTGAATTAGATGTTCCTGCAAACTTTAGCGGAGATATCAGTGGAAGTTATACAACTATTATTGCAGGTAAGTTTTTTGAAGGCTCAACACTTCCAGTAAGTACTTCAGATGGTGCTGTCACAGATGGAGGCTCGCCTGCAAGTAATATAACAGTGACAACATCAGAAACACATGGATTCAGTACAGATACAAAAGTTTACCTGCGTAACACAGTAGGTCCAAAACTTTTAAAAATTGCTGACAGTACTGCAACTGCTCCAGATGGTAGACCTTTTGTTGATATTACTCCTACCTTTAGTTCAGCAAACACAATTAATCAAGCAACAAGTACAGCCAGAGGTGGATTTAGAGAACCTGCTCTTATACCTTATGATTGGGAAAGTTTATGGACAAAATATCTAGTACCTGGAGATATTAATACAGGTGCAGATACTGTGACTTGGAATAATCATACGTTAAGAAATGGTTACACTCTTTTGTTTAACACTCCAAAATATCAGCTCTCAGATGCTGGTCTAACTGATGGGACAGTTTATTATGTAGAAGTGGTAGATGCAAATTCAATTAAATTACATACAAGTGATGCATTAAGCAGTGCAGTAAATTTAACAACATTGAATAATACATATGGACTTGCTAGATTAGGATTAGTTTACAAGGTCGAAGGTACTGCTGGTACAACAAGATATACTGAAGCCTACCAGGCAAATTCAGCGACAGCTTCTGGATATTCTGGTGATTTTTTTACTACAAGTACAGGAAGTTTGACAAGCACAGTCAACTTAACTAGTTTATTTGGTACAAATCCAACAAATGTTTCAATACTAAATCTTCAACTAAGAGGTGACGTAAACTCATCAGGCGAATGGGTACGATTTAATATTGCTGGAAATACACAATTTACATATTCACCAGGTAACCAAAGTTGGAACTATGGAAGCTGTACAAACCAAAGTGGTGGTGCTACAGTATTCGATGGTTTAGATGTTACAAGTGCAATGTATCTACAAAACGGAAATTATTATATCGATATAGTTAGTGATTGTTCAAGTTCTGTTGGTGGTTTTACTAACACTGGTAATTACAGATACGGTTTTAGAGTTAATTTTCAAAATACAAGTCCGCCAGGACAAATCACAGAATCTGGAAAAAGATTTAGTGGCGGCGACTTGTATGATAGTCAATATGGACTAGGAGGTGTGCAACCAACTAGAGTAATAGCTTTTCAAAGCAGAGATGCAAATACAACAGGTCAGAGTACTGAAGATGCTTTTAGTTATCTTGTAAATCAAAGATTTGCAGGTAGATATGGAACAATAGGCGGAAAATATTCAAATGTAGTTTCAGTCACAAACGCTCAAAGTCAAACAGGGTCGTTTACTATTGATTTTACAGACAGCGTTACTACCTATTCAACATCAAGTGAATATTTTTACATATTTGCAAGAGACTTAACTAGTGATAGAAATACACTTTTTATTAATAACCACGGAATTGAAGATGGAACAGTAGTTAATCTTCAAGTGGATGCAACTAGGTATGCCGCAGGTGATAGATTTGCTTTTGCTAGTAGTACTTCAGCTGTCACACAAATTGGAACACAAAATGTATCTGCCACAGTGGCAGTAGTAAACCAAGATGTTATAAGATTAACTTTAAATACATCTCCAAACACAGATGACATTGTAGAATGTCCTGCTATATTCAGTTTAAATTTTGTAACACAAAATAGAACTTACAATACAATTTATGTAAACAATCACAAAGTTACAGCAGATGCAAGTGCGATATACACAAATGTAACGGGTAATGTTATTCCACCTATTACTGATGGTCAAAGTGTTGTTTTGAAACGTGTAGATGATAGTAGATTAGAAGTTACAGGAAGCCTAGGTGGAAGTCAAGGACAACAAACTTATGTTGTGGAATATTTTAATAATAGTACTCAGTCTAACTTGTTTGTAGATATAGAAACAGCTTTAGGATTTACACCAACTGCCGCAACTATCACGCAAATAGAATTCAGAGGTGACTTTAGTTCAAGTTCAGAATATTTAGATTTAACATTTAGTGATAATGATGCTTATGTAATAGGTAATCCAGGATCAGACTCCTCTAGTTATACCACAGTGCCTGTTGGTACTTTTGGTGGAAAAGATATAAGCAGTATATTACAAACACAAAACGGCAAAGTAGGATTTGTTGCAACATACGATCCTACTAGTGTAGTCAACTACGGTCCAGGTGGTGGACCTTGGTGGGGATTGAGATTTACTATCGACGCCAATTCTACTAGTGTTGTTATGACTGGACAAGGTACTGGTGCTCATAGTTTTGATGTTAGTAACTTAGTAGGTGCTTATGATGGAGTTTTCAATATTACAAGCATACCAAATGCTAATGAATTTGTAATGGCAAGTGATTTTCAGATTCCACAAAGAACTTATACATTTACAAACACTGATGTAGACAATGCCGCTGAAACAATAACATTCTCGTCAGATCATAACTTGGTTACAGGTGAAAAAATAACCTACAGTGAAGGTGCAAATACAAGTATATTACCAACTGGAGCCGCAAATCCATTGTATGTGATTGTTGCAAGTTCAACAGCAATCAGATTAGCAACAAGTGTTATAGATGCTCTTAATAATATAAGTTTGAATATTACAGGTCAAACTGGCACTCATACAATTACTAGTGAAAATGTTATTAAATCAGCAACAGGACCAGGAACAATGTCAATCACAAATGGCAGTAAAGCAGTAGTAGGAACAGGTACAAACTTTTTACAAAGATTTAAACGTTTTGACAAAGTTTACATTGACATTGGAACTTATGTAAAAGAATTTTCAGTTGATGGTATCACAACACCAACAAACATGACATTGTTTGAAGATCCTGGAACGACACAAGCTTCAACAAATTATTATTTTGCAACTCAACTAGCACTTAGACCAGATGGATTTCAGTTACACAAACCATTTGATGGCGGTGTTGATATTACAGCTGGTACAAGTCCAAATAGTAGAATTTGTAGACAAACTCGTAAGTATTTTAGATATCAGTCAGGTAAAGGTATTCAAACCAGTTTTGCTATTAACTTTAATCCGCCAAGAGTTGTAAGAGAATTGATCAAAGCGTCAGGTACTACAGCTACAGTAAAAACTCAAGAACAACACAATCTATCAGTCAATGATAGTATTACAATTACTGGTGCACAAGTTAATACTGGTCAAAATACCTACAATGGTACATTTCCTGTAGCAACAATTCCAAATCCGTTTGAATTTACATATACTATGTCAAGTGCTCCAAGTGATATTAAAGCAAGTGGATTTCCAAAATATGTTAGAGCTGGCTGGACTGACAGTTTTGTGAGAGCAGGAATGTTTGATGATCAAAACGGTATGTTTTATGAATATGATGGACAAAAGTTATATGCAGTCAGACGTAGTAGTACACTACAATTGGCAGGTAGTGTAAATGTTACTAGAGGTAGTCAAGTTGTAAATGGAACTACCACTAGTTTTACGACTCAACTTGTAGTAGGAAATAGTGTTGTAATAAGAGGACAAACATATAAGATTGTAGAAGTCAGTTCTGATATAAGATTGGTTGTACAACCAGCATACAGAGGTGTTGATGGTACAGGAGTAAAAATTACTAAAACTATTGATACTAGAACTGCACAAGAGAATTGGAATATCGACAAAGCAGATGGAACAGGCTTTACTGGATATATTCTCGATACTACTAAAATACAGATGGCATATATTGATTATTCATGGTATGGTGCTGGTAAAATCAGATATGGTTTTAAAGATAGATTAGGTCATATCAAATACTTTCACGAATATAGACACAACAATGTGCTAGATGAATCCTATTTTAGATCAGGTAACTTGCCCAGTAGATATGAAATAGCAAATGGACCAAATAGTACTACTGCTCCAACACTGTTCCACTTTGGTACTAGTGTTATTATGGACGGTGAATTTGATGACGATAAAGCATATCAGTTTAGTGGACAGAGTCAACCAATGAGTTTTGCAAATGGTACTAATAATAATTATGCAAGCACAGCCAATTCAACCTTTGAACAAATTACATTAGATGGAAAACGTGTCTTTGTTTATGCTTTCCAATGTGCGGCGGCTACAGCTCAAGCAGTTGAAGTTGGAATGCCTATTCTACACAATGGTAATACAACTCTTCCTTCGCCTGATACTTATATATCACAGATCCTTATTGATGGAGCAAACAGTAAAATATTTACAAGTTATCCTGCTACATTAGTTGATCCAACAGGAGGAGCAACATATCCTGTTATAGCAAGTGGGCAAACTTTTGATATAGGTGAACCAACAACCACAGACCTTACTCAATTTTTACCATTGATAAGTTGTAGACTTGCACCTAGTGTTGACAGTGCGTTGACAGGTGTGTTGGGAGAAAGAGAAGTACTAAACAGAATGCAGTTAAGATTAAGACAAGCATCAGTTACAAGTAATGTACCTTGCGAAATTTTTATTATACAAAATCCGTTGCCTAGTGCATTATTATATCAAAACGCACAAAGTCCTAGTCTAGCACAGATTATTAAGCATAGGGTTGGAGACACATTGCTTAACGGAACAACTATCTTTGCACAAAAATCTCCAGCTGGTACTACCACAGTTGATCTAACACAGCTACTTGAAATTGGTAATAGTATACTTGGAGGTGATGGCATTTATCCTGCAGGCCCAGACTTATTAACAGTAGCAGTACAACCGCAAAACACTTCAACTGTTTCCTTTGCTAATCCATTGTTAGTAAGTGGAAACTTAGGCTGGTCTGAATCACAAGCATAGATTAAACATAAATATGTATAGCAATCTAGGATATACATATGGCAATAAACTTTCCTACAAATCCAGTTAATGGACAAACATTTTTAGCACTAGGTAGAGGCTGGCAATATAATTCGACTTCTGGCAGTTGGGAAGCATTGATTCGTGTCAATACTGCATTTGACAGTGATGACGTTGCAGAAGGTTCAACTAACTTATATGCAAATACCGAAACTATTGATGACAGAGTTGGCGCATTAATACAACAAGGTAATAACATCACAGTAAATTATGATGATGTTAATAATCAACTTACAATTAGTGCAGTCGCCACCAATACTGCATCAGACTTACTACCAGATCAAACAAATTTTAGAGACATTGGTAGCACCTCATTAAAGTGGAAAGATTTGCATATGGCGGGTAATGCAGTCATTGATGGTAACTTAACCGTGAACGGAACTACCACCACTATAAATAGTACCCAATTAGACGTAGATGACCTTAATATTACTATAGCTAGTGGTTCCGCTACTGCACTAGATGCCAATGGCGCAGGACTCACAGTTGATGGTGCCAACGCTACTTTTACATATTCAGCTAGTGACAGTAGATGGAATATGAATGTAGATTTAAATGTTGGTAATGTATATGGTAATTTAACTGGTAATGTTACTGGTAGTGCAACTTCAGTAACTAGTTTAAGTACAAACAGCATAGGTGAACTAAGTGATGTAGATATATCCGGGTCTTTTGCTCCTAATTCAGCAGATGTTTTAGCATGGGACGGAGTATCAAAATTTGTACCTCAACTTGCTTATTCAACAAGTAAATTTAACACAGACTTTTCTGCAAAAAATATACAAGATTTGAATAATGTAACTACCACAGGTATTACAAATGGTCAAATTTTAATCTTTAACAATTCAAATGGACAATTTGAACCAGGAAGTGGATATGGTACTGGCGATTTTAATACAGACTTTGCAACAAAAAGTATAAGTGATTTAAATGATGTTGTCAATACTGGATTAGCAGGTAACAGAGTTTTAATGTATGATCAAAGTATTGGAAAATATGCACCAAGTTTAATAGGTCCTAGCAGTCTTATCACAACAAATAGTTTTGTGGATCAGTTTACAGCAAACGGCGGTACAGCTACATTTACACTTAGTCAAGATCCAGCTTCCAAAGCCAATTTATTGATATTTGTAGACGGCGTACCACAGCTTAACAGCAATATTACATTGAGTGGTACAAGTGTAACTTTAGGAGGCACACCTAGCAATGGACAAATAGTAGAAGCTAGAGGATTTGGTATACTTAACAATATTGGTGCACCTAGTGACGGAACAGTAACGAATGCAAAATTAAATTTAACTTACACCAGCAATCAATTTACAGGTAATGGAGTACTAGTTGATTTTACCATTGAAGCAGGACATACTGTTAATGACGTTCTTGTAATACTAGATGGACTTATACTGCCACCGGCAGATTATAGCATAAATGGAACAACATTAACATTTGGTAGTGCTCCACTCAATGGACAACAAATAGATATAAGGTATATGCCAGTATGAGTAGAGTAAGAGATAAGGCAGATTTTCAATTTGCAGGAGAAGATTACAGCCATGGTGCTGGTGTTAGATATGTGGCAAACGCAATAACAACAACAGATTTAGATGCAAGTGGAACAATATCAAATATACATTTACAAGACATAGCAGACGTGGCAAGTGTTACAGCAAGTAACGACGGATATTTTTTGAAATACGATCATGCTACAACCAGCTTCGCTTGGTCACAAGTAAGTGGCGGAGGCGGAGGAACAATGAATGATCTCATTGATGACACAACTCCACAACTAGGTGGTGACTTGTATCTCAACTCTAAAAATATTCTTGGAAATGGTAACATTGATATTAATGGTCACTTCTATGGTACAAACATAGAACTAGAAACTATAGAACCTACCATCACACTTAAAAGACTTAATAACGCAAATGTACCTAGAATTAAATGGTTAGGACAAGCAGGTGTAGAAGGTGCAAATATTAAATTTGATGGTACTGGTGGTAATGCAAATCAGCTTATATTTGAAACATATGATAGCACAACTTTAGCAGAACGTTTTAGAATTACATATGATGGTGCAACTGTTACAGGCGACCTTACTGTAAGTGGCAACTTTACAGTCAATGGAACTACAACAACTATCAACACAACTGAACTAACAGTAAGCGACAATATCATTACACTAAACAATGATGAAACTGGTACACCAAGTCAGAATGCCGGCATTGCCGTTGAAAGAGGTACTAGTTCAAATGTTGATATTAGATGGAATGAAGGAACTGATAAGTGGGAGTTTACAAATGACGGATCAATTTATAGTGAAATAGGTTCTGGTGGAGATGTAGTTGATGACACAACACCTCAACTTGGTGGCGATTTAGATGTCAACGGTAATGCCATTGAATACAGTTTTAGTCTATCAGGCAGTTCATCACCTAATTATATATTTGCTGGTGGCAATAATTTTTTCAGTGGTGCAACAAATAATCCTACTCTTTATTTGACAAGAGGTGTAAAATACAAATTTACTAATATTAGTAGCAGTCATCCATTTAGAATACAAAGTCAAAATACTGCGGGAGGTGCCTTGTACAACACGGGTGTTAGTAATAATAATGGTAGTGGAACAGTAACCTTTATTCCTCCAATGGATGCTCCTGCTGAGTTGTATTACTATTGTAATGCACACAGTTTGATGAACGGCACTATTAAAATTTTAGGACCAAGTGCAACTACAGGTGATATAAGTTTTAATGCTAGTACAATTACTAGTAGTGGAACTACAGTAACGATTAATGATAATCTTTCTGTCACAGGAAGTATAACCAGTAGTCAAGCAGGTGCTCCAATTTTATCTAGTTCTAGTAGTATTACATTACAAGCTGATACAACTAGTAGAGTACATGTCAATCAAAGTCCTTTTAGATTGTACAATGTTACAACTACTAACAGAGGTAATATTACAGCCGCTGATGGTGACTTGGTCTATGATAGTGATTTAGATGCTGTCTTTGCCTTTCAAAATGGAAGTTGGGTAAACATAGGCGGCGGCGGATCAGGATCAAGTTCAACAACTGACATTTTAACAATTACAACAACATCATCAAATCCAAGTGCACCTAGCAGTGGATCAGTACACATTTACGAAGATAACTCAACGCTAACATTTATGAATAGTAGAGCAGGTACTGGTCATTATCAATTGAAAATGGAAAACTCTGCAGGTACATTTTTAATGGGTGTAGATGGATTAGGGAATATTATCACTGGTACAAGCGGTACTATGAGAGCTCAATACTTTTATGCAGTTTCAAACACCAGCTACTATGTAGCACCAGCACTTACTGGTACTGCAATGCAACTTGCAGGTGACATGAAAACAGATGGATCCTATATCGGAAGCATAAAAGAAAGATCAAATGCAGAGTCTTCAATGAGTGGCACATTAAATTTTGATGCTAAAGATTATGAGATTTATAGACTAACACAAAATCAAACTGCAAATAGAACACTTAATATCAGAGGTGATGGAGCATCAGACCTTGATAGTATTATGTCTAATAATGAATTTAGAACTGTAGCTGTAGCATTTAAAAATGGCAGTACTCCTTATTATTTCAATACTTTTCAAATAGATGGAAATGCAATTACAGTGTTGTGGTCAGGCGGATCTGCTCCATCGGCGGGCAACGCCAGTAGTACAGATTTTTATACTCTCAGCATTTGTAAAACAGGATCAGCAACGTTTGAAGTATATGGCTCATTTACACGATATGCATAAGGAAACATCATGGCTATAATCTGTGCATTTACAGGAGTTAGGTCACTTGGTGGCATTGGAGCAGGCACAACAAGTAGTGCTGGTTCTAGTTACGACTATTGGATTGCAGAATTTGATGATAAATCAGGTACAATAGGTTACGATAGTGTGAATAATAAAATACACCTGGACCAAGGACATGTAGGAGATCAACCTAAAATTATTACACTTAACATGGACGGCACAGTTGATCAAGTAAGGCAAGCAACTTCAATCTCTGGCTCAAGCGTTTCTGATAGTTATAATAATCCAAGTGTAATTTATGAAGACCATTGGTATCCAGCTTATGCAGATACAGGTGGAGGCGCTGTTGGTAAAATGCAATATCCGTTTACAGCAAATGCTACATTCTATAGTCCTCAACAAGCTAATAATTCCTATGGATATCCCATTTATCCTTATGATGGCGTTGCAATTACAAATCACGGTGGTACTAGTGAGAACAAACATTTTCTTGGGTCAGGTCAGGCGAATAGTGCTAACACCAATGACGTGTATTGGTTCATAGCTACTTGGAATCAACCAGCTGTAGGTATAAGACGTCACCTGATAACGTACAGTGGATATACTAGAAACTATCCTGACGGTATTGCAGGGATTTATTTTGGTGGCAGGATAGGCATAGCCGCAGGTTTAAGCAGTACAGGTAGTGGTCCTTATCCTGCAAGTTTTATGACTATTGCCTATAGTTGGGATAATGGAGTAGTAAGTGGTAACACACTAGCAAGGGTAGTGAACAACGCTACTAACAACTGGGCTTATACCATGTGTCTATTTGGATGGAAATATAGCAGTAACTGGTTACACACAATTAATTGTAGTGCTTATGATAATACACACATAGCTGTTCTTTTCAATGATAGTGCTCAAGTCAGAGATCAAATTGCATTTGATACAACCAAAGCAAAACTAGAAGGCGCTATTTTTAATCATGTATTTGATGGCAATTATCCAAACGGTCCATACATATTTTTTATGAAAGATGAAGTTACAGCAAATAGATATTATTTTGTAACCTGGGACAACGACAATAATAGCACCAGTACGCTTGGCGGAAGCAACACAGGTGGTACTTGGAATGCAAACAGCAATGCAGTTCAAATAGATTTCAAAAATGGAACCTATACCAGCTGTAATGGCAAAGCTAGAGGAGAAAGAGCAGGAGATGACTTTGTTTTCAAAGCAGATATAGGTCCTAGCGGAACGGCAGTGGTGTTTAAAATGCCAAGTAACTTAACAAAAGTACAGGCTTCTACAGGTAGTGATTTTGACATTACTACTGGATCAGCAGTGAATACTAGAGTAAACACTTTTGTAGATATGAGTAAGCAAAAAAGTTTTTCTACAGTAGCAACTGGTGTTACATATGAAACAAATAGTATCAAGTCTGCACACACACGAAACACTACAGTAAGTAGTCCTCCTTGGTTAAATCAATCATATATTGATTCTGTTACTGTACAAGGTATTACATATACATTTGGTGAATATTATTATGGTACTTCAGGTGTTGCTGTTGGTCAATGGAGAAATACTAGTGATAGTACAACTTCAAATTGTCAACTTTACATCAGAATGAGTCTCAATACAGGACAATCATTACAACAAACCCTAAGGACAATATTTGAAAACATGTCAGCAGGCGATACTATCAATGTAATTGGACCTTATACACAGACACTTACTTTATCTGGAACAGGTATAACAACACAACTGACAAATTCTAATACATTCAAAAACTTTTTCTATGATACAGTTGAAACAACTGCATCCAGTCAGTACTTTTATGAAGCCACTGTGACCGTTTAAAATTACTAAATATGTGTAGCAGATGGACACTATAAATGCCTATTAATAAAATAAAAAATGATTCAATACCCACTGGTGAAATAACCGCTGTTAAACTCAATCAAAGTGGAGCAACAGATGGTCAAGCAATGGTCTGGTCAAATGCCAACGGGCAATGGCAACCAGGTGCCGGCGGTGGTGGGGGCATGTCAGACATAGTAGATGATACTAGTCCACAATTAGGAGGTGATTTAGACCTTAATGCTAAAAATATTGTTGGTAATGGTAACATTGATATCAATGGTCACTTTCATGGGCTAGACATAGAACTAGAAACTATAGAACCTACTTTACAATTTAAAAGACTTAATAACGCAAATGTACCTAGTATAAAATGGGTTGGTCAAGCAGGTGTAGAAGGTGCAAATATTAAATTTGAAGGTACCAATGGCAATGCAAATCAACTTATATTTGAAACATATGATAGCACAACACTAGCAGAACGTTTTAGAATTAATTATGATGGTGTAAACGTTACAGGAAGTTTAGGTGTAGGAACTAGCACACCAAATACCGAATTGGATGTAGTTGGAGAAATTTCTGTTACCAATGCAAATGGACAGCGTAATGGCTTGTATACAAATACAAATGGTCAATTAGTATTCTTCCGCAACAACTTTGCCAATGGCACAGCAACCATGATTATTGATGATGAAACTGGTAATGTTGGTATTGGCGGAACACCTGGATCAAGTTCTTTGTTTATATATGACAGCGATTATCAACAATTAGAAATATCAGGACTTAGACCAACAATTTGGATGACAGAAGATGATGGTAACGCAAATGAAAACTTTCAACTTAGAGTAAATGGTGGTAAGTTTCTAATCCAACAACAAAATGATCAACAATCTAATGCTCAAACTAGAGTGGCAGTCCTCCAAGATGGTAAAGTAGGCATAGGTACAGAAAGTCCATCTTATAAACTGCATTCAGAAACATCAAGCGGCACTGATTATGCTGGATATTTTAGAAATACATCAGGTTCTGGAGATTCTACATCTTTGATTGCAAGAGGTGGAGCAAATAATACGTCACCTAATTTTCAAGTGCAAGACTATAGTGGTAACGCTGATTTTACAGTGACTGGTGTAGGTAAAGTTGGTATTGGTACAGCTAGTCCATTAAGAAATATTTCAGTTATTGGATCAGATACATCCAGTTCAGGGTATAAAGATATAGCAGAATTTTTAGAACCTAATATCACAGGTGGTACTGTTAGTGTAAATTTTGGCGTAGCAAACAGTTTAAATAATCTAGGCAAAGTTGATTTTACATATATGGGTGCTGGTTCAACAGACAACTGGGTAAGCATTGGATTTCACAGCAACGACAATAAATTAAAAGTTTATGCTAATGGTCTTGTTGAAGTTGCATCTTATCTAAAGAGTAAAAAAGGTACAATACAAACAGTAGTAAACCAACCAACAATATATACATCAGCGAATCCTGTTAATGTTTGGGCTGAAATTTCTAGTAGTTATAGAATCGATATTACTCCTAGATTTTCAAGTGGAACAATGATTTTAGGTACATTTTCTATTCCAATCAATCCAACAGGAGCATCAAATATTTTGATGGCTGTTAACCCTTGGTACAGTACAGATGGAGGAACTACTAAAACATTATTGAATCAAGGTGGACCAAGTGGAAGTAGATTGACAGGTTCTCATGCATGGTTTAGATCCAGTAATGGATTTGATGCAAATGATATGCAAAACCATGTTGTGCATTTTGGATATACGCAAAGTGCAACCACAACACTAACATGGGGATTTTATTTCCGCAGTGAAGGTGGCAACACAACATACTTCTGTCAATCAAACGGCAACAATAGCCTTTGGGGTTGGACAGCACCGTTGTACATGGAACTTAGAGAAGTGGAAATAGCATAAGTATGTATAGCAGATAGGACAAATTAATGCCAACAAGTAAGAATTTCGAATTAGGTAGTTTTGCAAACAATGTGGATCACGATCCAAGCACTGGTGATACAGAAATATCCAATAATATTACACTGACCGGTGAATTAAGAGGACCAAGTACATTTATTATTGATCCTGCTGGAATAGGTGATAACACAGGTTTACTACAAATCAAAGGTAACCTGCAAGTTGATGGTACTACAACTACAATTAACAGTACAACACTTGACGTAGATGATCTAAACATTACTATAGCAAAAGGCGCCGGTAACCCTGGAGCGGCTAACGGAGCTGGTATCACAGTAGACGGAGCTAATGCTACATTTACATATGATAGTGCAAATGATCGCTGGACAATGAACAAACCATTGTTTGCTACCATTGAAGGTATGAGCATTGATGATCTTGTAGATGTTGATACAACTACAAATGCCCCTACAACTGGTCAAACTATTGTATGGGATGGTGCTAAATTTGTACCTGGTACAGCCGCGGCAAATATTGGCGATTTGAATGATGTTGACACAACTGGTGTTACAAATGGTCAAGTTTTGGTTTATAATGCAACTACTAACATATTTGAACCAGGAACTGTAAGCGGCGGTGGAGGCGGAACCGGGTTATACTCCTTGTTAGATTTTTAATAAATAACTATAACAGACAAGGAATACCATGGCGGCATTTACAACATACAAAACAGCGAATATTAACACTACTACAGGTACAACTCTAGTGACTTGTGGTACTGGACAACACTTTTTACACAGTGCATATGTTACAAATACCGAAGGTAGTGCATTGCCTATTACATTAGAAATAGTACATGCTGATACAACTGTGACACATGTTGCTCACAAGTTGAAAATTTTTCCCAATGAAACAGTGGACTTGGTGTCTCAAAACAAAATATACTTACTAAATGGAGATGCCTTAAAAGTTAAAGCAGACAGAGCGAGTGCTTTTACTGTAACAGTCAGCTTATTAGACCAGGCGATATAAAATGACAATCAATAATTCAAGAACAGATAGTACAGGCGGTATATACACAGGAACACAATACGGTGATAAAACATTTTATGGTTTTAGATTCAACGGATCAACTGGAGATTTACAAATAGAAATCATAGATGCAAATGATGAAGATCCTATTGTAATACCTGATACCATTTATCCAGAAATAACTGATGCAAATGCATATGTTCAACACTTTTGGAGTATTGATGCTATCGAGTTTGACATCGATAGTTCAGGTCATTTAAGGATGAAGTTCCTATCATGAGGACTGGCATAAATACATTTAGTAATTTAAAGACAGGACGCAATAAATGGCTACAATTATAGACCTCGGAAAACTTAGATTTCACTTTGCAGGCACCTATGATGCCGCAACAGAATATGAAATGAACGACATCGTCAAGTACGGTGGTAACGTTTATGTATATGCCAATGTAGTTAAGAGTACAGGAAATATTCCTACTAATAACTCCTATTGGACATTAATGATTGAAGGCTTCAAGTTTAGAGCTGAATATGACACGGCAACGCAATATCGTGTAGGTGACGGTGTTACACACGGTGGTAAAGTTTACATTTGTATACTTGATACACAAGGAAATACACCTCCTAACCCAACATATTGGAGTCAATTCGCAGATGGAATCCAGTGGGAAGGCGACTATAATAATGCAACCGCATATCAAAAGAATGACCTTGTAAAATTTGGGTCACAGGTCTATATTGCAAAACAAGATACAACAGGAAATGCTCCAACAGACACAAACAACTGGGACAAATTTGTTGAAGGTATTAGTGCTGAAGGTGTGTACAACTCAGCCACTACATATCAACCAGGAGATTTAGTGGCGTATGGTGCAAATATTTACAGATGTACACAAACATCATTAGGTAATTTACCAACAAACCTCGCATACTTCGAACTGTTCAGCACAGGAAATGATTTCCAAGGTGAGTGGAGTTCTAGCAGTAATTACAGAGTAGGTCAAACAGTACGTTATGGCGGAAATGTATATAGAGCAAAAGTTGATAATACGAATACACAACCTGATACAAACACAACAGAATGGGAAGTATTCAGCACTGGTGTTAGAACCAGGGGAGATTGGAGCACTGCAACTGATTATGCAATAAATGATATTGTTGCTTATGGTGGTAACACATATGTTGTTTTAGAAGGACACACTTCAGGAGTATTTGCAACAGATTTAGCCGCAAATAAATGGCAAAAATTTAATAGTGGTGTACGCTATATGGGTGTATGGACTTCAGGAACAGATTACAAAAAAGACGACATTGTTAAAAACAGCGTAAGTACATACATTGCTACAGTAGATCACACAGCAGGTGCAGACTTCTTTATTGATTTGAACACAAATAACTATTGGGATGAGTTTGTAGCAGGTGCTAGTTATGTGCTTCCAAACACGGCAGGTAACGCGGGTAAGTATCTACAAACACCAGACGGAGCAACATACAGTTGGCAGTTTGCTGGTGAAAATGACAAAGTATTTTATGTATCAGAAGATTCAACCAGTAGTGCTGATGATGTAAATCACGGTGCAAGTATTGACTATGCTTTTGCAAGTGTTAGATATGCATGTGATTATATCAATGCTGATGTTGCCAACAGAACACCAGCTACGATTTTTATCAAAGACGGAACTTATAGTGAAGTACTGCCAATACACATTCCACCGAATGTTACTATTGTTGGAGATGGACAGCGTAACTGTATTATTCAACCAGCCGCTGGTAATGGAGACAATGGTGTACCTAACGCAGAAGAAACAATGTTCTATGTTAACACAGGTACTATGATCGAAGGTGTCATTCTACAAGGCTTGACTGGATTTAGTATTGGTACTCCAGGAGATCCGGATACTGCAACAGTTAAAGGTTGTTATTTTAGATTAGAACCAGGTGCTACAATTCTTAAATCACCATACATCAAAGAATCAAGTGCGTTCTCAACAGGAGGCGTTGGTGCTATTATTGATGGATCAGTTGTTGCGTCAGGCACAGCTGGTAGTATGGTGTTTCACACATTTACACAAGTGCATGACGGCGGTATCGGCTTTTGGGTAAAAAATAACGGATTGAGCGAGATTGTATCTTGCTTTACTTACTATTGTGATTATGGATACGCTACAACAGGTGGCGGTAAAATTCGTGCATTGAACGGAAACAACAGTTATGGTAGATACGGTGCCTTAAGTGCTGGATATGATACAAACGAAGTAGCCGCAGATGGATATATCTACGGTGACACACTAACTTATACTAGAGCATCATTGAATACTACAGAAGGTTTTACTGTAGGAGACAAAATTACTCATGGTACAACAACTACAAACAAACCAGCGACAGCGGTAAGTATTGAAGCTAATATGAAAATAACAACAAAGTTGGATGCTACAGTATCAGCAGTAACACAAGCTAATCCAGCCAGTGTTACAGCTACAGCTCATGGATTTGCAACTGGACAATCAATTAGTTTTGCAGGTGTAGTTGGTATGACTGAACTTAATGGGAACAGTTATACAATTACAGTAGTAGATGCAGACACATTTACACTAGATTCAACAGATAGTACAGCCTTTACAGCATATACAAGCGACGGTACAGCAACACTAGGTGGTGCACATGGATTTGCAGATGGTGACATGATTGCGTTCAAAGACGTGCTTCCTACAGATTGGGCAAAGACACTAGGTAGTCATGGCACATCAAGCATGTACAACAGAACTTGGTATGTGGATGTAATAGATGCCAATAACTTTAAAGTATGTACAAATCCAGATTTAACAAATTATTTTGATAGTAGTGCAATTAATGGCTGGAGTACAGTGACAGAAACAATCTCCGACGCTACTAGAAGTAATCCAGTTATTTTAACAATGACAGGACACGGATACAGCAATGGACAGGAAGTAAAAAATATTACTGGCGTTGGTGGTATGACCGAACTAAACAACAACACATACTATGCAAACAATGTCACAGCAAATACAGTTGAATTGTTTAGTGATGCTGGATTAACAACTTCACTAGATGGTACTGGCTTTGGTGCATACACAAGTGGTGGTACAGCAGATAGACTTATAACAGGTACACTGTTCCAAAGTGGATCAATGATACATTATGGTGCGACTGCATCAGAGGTTGCAAACATTCAAACAAATATTCAACCAGCTACAAATCATAGATTGGTTGTAAACAACACAAGAAAAGGCTACACAGGAAAAACAATTAAAGTAGCAGTAGTCAATGCACAACATGGACTTGGTAATCAATATGTTTTTGATGGAGAATTACTAGGTTCACATAAAATGGATACAAAACATAGATTGTATATTTTTGAACAGAACGACGACAGTAATGATGGACACCCACTTTATTTCAGTGAAACACAAGATGGTGCACACAATGGTGGAGTAGAATTTAATCAAACAAAAGATGCCGCAACTGGACTAACAGGTAATGCAGTTGAATACTACTTAGATGGTGTTCTGCAAGCTGACTTGGCCTCATATGCTAGCGGATTCAATGCCGCAACCAGCAGAGAAGTTTGGGTTGTAGGCGCGGTTCCTACAAGCGGAAAACTTTATTCAGTGTGTACAAATCACTCAGGAATGGGTGGTGGTACTAGTTACTCGGCTACAAGTGCTACATATGAACCAACAACTGGCATTATGACTATGGATATTGGAACACACGGACTATCAGTTGGTGCTAATCTAGAAATTGCACAAGATAGTATGATTTGGACTTGTGCTCAGGATAGTCATGGAACCAATCATACATATCCAAGAGCAACTGACCCTGCTAAAAGCAGTGTGTTTGTTAAAGTTATTCAAACAACCAGCACCACAGTTACAGTTAATGTAGGGATAAGCAGTAATGTTTCAGATCACTTATTTGTAAGTGCATCAGCAGGATCAATTCATACTTCATACAGTGACAAACCAACTATTGTGTATGAAACAACTACACAACATAGCACAGCTGATACACATTGGGAAAGATTTACTGGTATGTACAGAACAGAATTAGTTGCTGATGGTACAAGAATTACTGCACAAGACGGTCAATATGCTGATATTGCCACAGATGGCGCAAAAGGTCAGCATGGCTTCAGTCTTGTACTAGCTGGACTCAGTGAAATACCGAGACCAGGTGCAAGTATTGAATTTATTACTGGTCCAACATATTCACCAGTAGATAATACAGATATAAGTGCAACACAAAATGTTGGATTAGACACAGTTAGTTACATTGTATCAAACGTAAGTGGGTATGCGGCTAGCAGTGATCCTACAATACTAGGAACATGTACAATTACTATTGCAACTGAAAAGCCAGTTACAAGTGATACATATTACGGACAAAGATTTAAATTAAGATACAAGTACAGTCAAACACGTTTAACTGGTCATGACTTTTTAAGTATCGGTACAGGCGGTAGATCAACTACCAATTATCCAGGAGAACCAACACAACCACCTTCACAAGGTAATGAAGTTACAGAAACATATCCAGGTCGTGTGTATTATGTAAGTACAGACCAAGATGGTAACTTTAGAGTTGGTAACTACTTTAGGGTTGACCAATCAACTGGTAGAGCTACATTGGATGCTAGTGCATTTGACCTAAGTGGTTTGACAAGTTTGAGATTGGGTAGTATTGGTGCTCAGTTAGGTGAATCAATCAACGAATTTAGTAGTGATGGAACATTAAGTGGTAACAGTAACACGGCTGTTCCAACTGAACAAGCTGTTAAAACTTATGTTGATACACAAACACAAACAGCAATCGCGGCGGCTAACAATGCTAGATTATCTGCACCATTTGATATTGCTAACACAACTAGAAATGCCGCTGGACAACTTACTGCAACTACCAATGAGACAGTGCAATATAGCAATATAAGTTATGACGGTGATAGTAATATAACAGGTTATGATGAATTATCAACTACTGGTACAACTAAAGTCGTAGCGGCTACTTATGATGCTAATGGAAAAGTTCAGACTGTAACGGTAACATAAATACAATAGGAATAGGAAACATAAATGGCAGATATTTTAGTACACAACGCAATTAAAGACATAGAAGCGGCTATTAATCAAGGTTCCACCAAGATTAACTATGCACCTATGTTGGGAAAAAGTCTAAAATTATATGTAAAAGACATTATCGATTCTAACGCAACAGGACCGTATGGTACTCCAGGAGGTGGTAATTCTGCCGCTACTCAACCTATTTGTGATTTATCAGATTATAATAAAATTGCATATTGCTTGTGTGCTTATGCTGGATCTGGTACTAGTTGTACTGATACTTTTTTAAACTGTCCTACAGGAACAGCAAATACTCATGGTGTATGGAGAGACAACACAGTGCTTCCAGGAAATCCAGGCGGAGCGGCACAAAGCAAATCAGACATAAGAACATTTATACTGAATGTTGAAGTTGCTCAAGATGGAATGAAAATACTAGAAAGTATATATACTGCTTCAACTACTGACGTTGAAAACGACATATATCTTGCATATTTGTCATTGAAAGCGGACTATGAAGCCGCTAATGATACAGATGTGTTATTTGCTTGGTATGGTATTGGTGGAAGTTTTCCTCAAGGATCTAGAATTAGTAATACAGACTACATTAAAGTATGTGGAGATTGGATGAATGGCCAAGGAGCTAATTGTACATGGCAAGTACCAGCAGGTGCCACATGTGCTAGATTCCAAGTATGGGGAGCAGGTATGGGATCCAATCCAGGGTGTTGCTGTGGTGGTTCACCAGGGGGAGCAAATGGTGCTTATGCAGAAATGACAATCAAAGTTACACCAGGCGATAACTACACAATTTGTGCAGGTTGTTCCCAACAGGCTTGTTGTTGTAGTGCATATGATCCAGGCTATGGTTGTATGAGTTACGTGACTGGAAATGGTATTTGCTGTCTAAAAGCTGATGGCGAATTTTGTTACAACACACATTGTGAAAGTTTTAGATGTGTGAATGTTTGTACTGGATCCTCAGGAGGCGGATGTTGGTATTGGGGCAGTCAATACTGCACCAACTCAGGACACTGCTGGTGTTCAAGAAGTGATTATTGTGCAGTGGGTTGTAGTACTTGTGGTGTTGTACCAGTGTATGGTAACTGTTGGACAAGTGGAGGCGGACAGTATTGCAACTGTGCCACTACCGCATGTGCAATCGCAGGTATGACTGGCGAAACTATGGGACACCGAGGACTAATTGGCGGCGGTTGCTTTGATACTAACCACTACGGTTATCATATTAGACCTCCAGTCATAGATGCAGATACTGGACTTATGAGAGCAGATAGCCAAGGCTGTTACTGTTTATCGATGGCAGGTGGTCAATGCTGTGGTGGTGTATACTCTATCAGTTGGACCAATCATCCAGGCATGGGCGGACACGCTACACACGTTATGGGCGGATCAAACCAGTTTTATGGTGCACCTGGTAAAGGTGGGATGGTACAGGTATCATGGGTAACAACGTAAATATAATAAAGGAACGGACGAACAATGGCTGACATTATAGTACAAAACGCAATAGGAAAAGTAACAGAAGCTATTAATAGTGGTGCTAGTGGTATCAATTACTCAGGAGTTTTTGGAAAATCTTTACTTGATAAAGTTAAAGAAGTAATGGAAGCGTCTTCAACTAGCGGTGTTTATACTGTTGGTAGTGCAGGTGGTAGACAATTATGTGACTTATCAAGTCATTGCTTTTTGTCGCTTTGTAATTGTAATTACACAGGTAGTGGTCAAAACTGTAGCTGTATATATGTTGTAACCAATGTATGGACAGATGGTCAAATATTGACAACCGGTGGTGGTGCAGTAACCAAAGCTGACGTAAGAACCGCACTTGTTGCCGCAGATTCTCTAATTAGTGCAGTGTACGATATTGGCACAACCACAGTTGAAAACGATTTGTACTTTGCATATTTGGCGGCAAGACCATATTACGCATCAGGAAGCGGCAGTAGTAATACAAATGTTCGACAGTATTGGTATGGAATAGGTATACCATCTGGACCAGGACAACCGCTTAGTGCCGCAAATAAACTCAAAGTTTGTGGTACACAGTGGAAATGTGGAGAAGGTGCTACATGCACATGGACTGTACCAGCAGGTGCAAGTCAAGCCAAATTCCAAGTTTGGGGAGCAGGAGGCGGTTCAAATCCAGCATGTTGTTGTGGCGGCGCTGTTTTTGGTGAAACAGGAGCTTACGCGGAAATGGTAATTAGTGTGACACCAGGTGATCAATACACGGTATGTGCTGGTTGTAGTTGTCAAAGATTTTGTTGTTCAAACACTCCACCAGGATCAGGTTGTATGAGCGGAGTTACAGGAAATGGAATATGCTGTCTGAAAGCAGACGGATCACACTGTTACCAAATCAGTTGTCTCATGTTAGATTGGCTAAGAGTATCTTCTGGTGCTCCAGGAATGCCTGGCGGTAACTGTAGAAGATATCAAAACCCATATTGTACAACTTCAGGACCATGTTTTTGTAGTTATGGAGAATACTGCTTTGCTAACAGTTGTGGAACATGTGGGACAGTACCTATATTGACCGATTGTTGTTATACAATTTACTGTAACTGTGCCACTACAGCGGCAGTAGTTTCCGACGGTGCAAATAATGGATACAATGGAATAATAGGAGGCGGTTGCCTTGACACTAACAACTATGGTTGGCATACAAGACCTCCAATACTTGATTCAGATACAGGATCTGTATTTGGCTGTACTCAAGGTTGTTCATGTGCATATTTCTCAAGTAACTGTTGTTGTGGAGGATGTAATGGTGCAGGATGGAATTGGCATCCAGGGCATGGAGGTGCATACACACATACAATGGGCGGAAATAATACGCACAGAGGTGATACCGGCAGAGGTGGAATGGTGCAGATATCATGGAACTAAATATATTCAACAAGGAAATAAAGGAAAAATAAATGGCAGATGTAGAAATCAAATACACATTTAAAGTACCAGATGAGCCGTATATCAATGATTTTTCTGGTGGACTAACCAAAGAATTTACCTATATCGGCCCAGATGTGCTTACAGTGACATGTCCAAATGATAATAATGGATATACGTCACCTTATACACAAAGTTTAGATGGACCTGTTTATGATGGTGAAATCACAGTAGACATTGATGTAACAGCAAATCCAGAACTATTACCTATAGCAGATTTGTTATGGGGTCCACCATATGACAATGAAGCAACATTTGATGAAGTCATATTGGATGATGGTACAAAGTATCAAGAACAGAACAATCGAACAATACATGATTATTACTGGAAACCAAGAGGTGAGTTAAATGATGATGGTACATTTAAAGGTTGGATTTTAGACGATGATAATGTACCTATATTAGAGATTTATGAAAGAGATGCATTATCTCCAAAACAAAGAACTTACCTAGCAAAAGCTGATATGTTTATTGAAATCTTAGATCAATTTGATTTACCTGATGACGAAGCGGCACTACTAACTGCTTATAAATCAGCAGTAGAAACTTATCGTAGCCGAACATCATTACCTTGGAAATATCCAGATGTAAATCCTAATGATGCTCTAGCACCTAAGATGCCTATGCAGTTGGTTACTAGACGCAATGAAATCAAAGCCGCAGGCTTGGATCATTTGCAGAAGGAAGAAGGTACTGAGTTAGTTGGTGTCGTTGTTCCAGGTGATCAAAATCCAACACCAGCATAATAGATTGTAATTTACTATTGACATAGTTATTAATTACTGCTATTGTAGTAGTAATATAATTATGTATTCATAAAAATTGGAGCAAATTTTGTCAAAGAAAAAAGCCTTTTTTATCAATGGAGGTGCAGGTAGAGTTTTGTGTGCTATACCCGCTCTCGAATACTATAAACAAAATACAGATGATTCTGTTGTTATAGTAGCAGAAGGATGGCATGAACTGTTTTTTGCAAGTGCAATTCTCAGAGAAAATGTATATCCTGTGGGACATAAAAATTTGTTCCGTGATTTATTAAAAGACAGAGAGATTATAAGCCCAGAACCTTATAGACTTAATGCTTATTTTAATCAGCAATGTAATATGATACAAGCATTTGATATGCTTATTAATGGAAATACTGATGAGATTCCAAAGACTAAAACTATGGAATTACATATATCTAGAAACGACCAAGCATTTGGATATAACACAGTAGACCAAATCAAAAAATCAGTAGGTAAAGAAAAAGCAGTTGTGTTTCAACCGTTGGGTAGTGGAGCAAAACTCAATGGTGAATTTCTAATTGACGAAAGCGGAAGAAGTATAGAACTCAATGATATAATCACAATCGTAAAAGAACTTGCAAAACATTATGCAGTCATAATGATGACTAACGTAAACATTCCTGCTCAAGAAGCAATGGGGGCGGCTGTGCCACAAGCTAATCTATTACAATGGATGGGTATTATAAAAGCATGTGATTACTTTTTAGGTTGTGATAGCATGGGACAACACTATGCTCATGCACTGAACAAACCTGCTACAGTAATTATTGGGTCAACATTTCCTGAGAACATAAGTTACACTAACACTAAGAACTTTACTATTATTGACAACGGAAAAGACAAGGGAAGAATATACAATCCATTTAGAATTACAATGGATTTTGATTCTGAAAGAGCAAATGAAGATTCTATGGTAATGACTGAAAAGCAAGTCAAAGATGTTATCAAAACTGTTACAAATAAACTTGGTTTAACTAAACAAACACCTGTTGATCAGAAAAAACTAGACTTCATACAAAATGCCGTTGACAATCTTGGTAAAGAAAAAACACAAACACAAACACCATTAGCAGTGTTAAATCATCAAAAGTGAGGCAATAATGAATAAGACTGGCTATATTTTAGCTATTGCAAGAGGTCATAATGCTGGGGCCTGTTTGCTAAAAGACGGTAAAATTGTTTTCAGCATTGAAGAGGAAAGATTTAGCAGAAGAAAATATGATGGCGGTCCTTATGCCGCTATGATAAAAACATTAGACTATACAGATAAAATCGATGCTTTGGTAGTGGCACATACGCAAAATCTTCAAGACACTGCTGGTAAAGTTGATTATTCTGGCGATGATGTTTACACCGGAATTGCTAGAAAACTGAAACTGATTAGTCCATACGGCACAAGTGGATTTGGCGCACAACATCCTCAAGTTCATGATTTATCATCAATACACCACAAACTACATGCTTCTTGTGCCTTTTATCGTAGTGGCTTTGATAGAGCAGTTGCAGTCATAGCCGACGGAGCAGGAACATTTTTTCCACTCAACAATGAAAGACAAGAATCAGTGATTGGTTATGAAGTAGAAAGTGTATTTTCATGTGAGTATCCTGCAAATATTAGTACTATATACAAACATATGGGTACCCGTGATATAATGCAGTTTTACGAAGGGCCTATTTCAATGGATGATCCTTTGACTGGTCCTGAAAATTTTTACACGATCATTACAGATCGTGCTGGTATCACAAAGACATATGAAGCAGTAACAAACTATTGTGGATTTACTGAGATTGAAGCAGGTAAGACAATGGGTCTATTTCCATATGGAAAACCAAATGATAATATTCCTCCTTTGTTTGAAACATATGGCGAACATAGTTTATCCAATAGGAACTTGTTTATACCAAATTATCCAAATGGTGCATATGTTAACAGTAGACAATATCCTGAATTACAAACACATGAAGATGATGCAGGTTTGGCTTCGCAGTATAGTCATGTAAGGCCAGATCCAACTAAACTGCAAAATCGTAGAGATATGGCTTATGCATTACAAACACAAACTCAAGAAGAAATGGTCAAACTTATACGCAAAGCAGTTAAACAAAGTGGATGTAACAATGTGGTTATAAGTGGTGGTTATGGACTAAATTGTGTTGCAAATTATCATTATTTAGAAGCACTCAAAGATGAAGACATTAACATTTATGTTGAACCTGTAAGTAATGATGCTGGTACGGCAATGGGTGCGGCGTTATATTATTATCACAAAGAGTCACAGTCGATAGAAAAAACACCATCAACACTTTATTTAGGTCCTGCTTACTGTTACAGTGATGAAGAAATAAATTCTCTGGCAGAAGAGTATGACTCAACTGCAACTGATGTGTCACAAGAAGATATAATTGACTTGTTGCAAAAAAGAGAAATTGTAAGTATTTTCCAAGGACGTTGTGAAAATGGACCTAGAGCACTAGGCAACAGAAGTATATTGTATGATCCAACAGACCCAGATGGCAAAGATCATGTAAATGAGATTAAAAGAAGAGAATATTTCAGACCATTTGCTGGAACTATATTGGCAGAAGATGCACACGAATGGTTTGATTTGCGTGGTATGAAAGATAGTCCTTATATGATGTATGCGGTAAACTGTCAACCAGGAGTTGAAGAAAAGATACCTGCAATCATACATGTTGATGGCACATGTAGAATCCAAACTGTTACAGAAGAAGAAAATCCAAACTACTATAATTTAATCAAGGCATGGAAAGAACGTACCGGTATTCCTGTTATATTCAACACTAGTTTTAACTTAGGTGGCGAGCCGTTAGTGGAAACATTAAATGATGCTTTGTGGACATTACAAAAAAGCGATATTGAATACTTGTATCTTCCTGAATATGGTAAATTATTAACTACTAAGAATCAACCTCAGGAAACAAACAATCCTGAATAAAGTGTTTTACATCTTGGGGATCAAGTCCTAAAGATTCCATAACTTTTGGTGTGTGTGGATTTTGTTTTTGATAATGACAGTATCTATTTTGTTTACGTCTAATTTGTTCTTTATCTAAATTACTGTCTGTGTATTTTGGTAGTTCTTCAAAATACATATCTAAGTTGTCAAGAGCGATCTCTACTACTTGATCCATTTCTTCAGTTGTGTTAACATTTCCTACAGCTACCATGTTGCCACTGAATATTGCTCTTGCCCAGTCTGGCAATTCACGTTCTTTACGCCATTCTAAGTTTTGTACACAATCTCTAAATAAATCACACATAGGATGATTCCAATCTACTGTAGGTGAATAATCATGGAATGCACCTGTTACTTTCTTTTTACCAGCAATTATATCAAATCCATATATAGGTGCATCGTTATCAAAATTAGGAAAAACACATATATGGGTCATATATAAACCTTTTGTTTCTCTAGCATCAACACTGTCTATGTGAGCTCTTCTAAAATGCTCACCTTTGAATACTCGATTAAGCCAGTCAAACTCTGGATCATCGAATTGTTCTTCACCTAAACTAGCACATTTTTGGATTATCTTTTGTTCACATGCTATTAGTTTATCCCATATTTCGCTCATAATACTTCCTCTAATCTTTCCGCAAGATCACTTATCATTGCGTTTGTATGCATTGGTGTTGGTGCGAATCTTAAACGTTCTGTACCTTCTGGAACTGTTGGATAGTTAATAGGTTGCACATAAATGTTATGTTCATTTAATAATGTATCGCTTATTTGTTTACAACGTATTGGATCACCAACTAATACTGGTACAATGTGTGTTTCGTTTTCAATCATGTTTATGTTGTTATGTCTTAGTATTTTTTTTAATCTTGTTGCACGATTTTGATGTTGTCTACGCAATTCAACTCCATGTTCACTACGCAGATATTTGATACTACTTAATGCTCCAGCACATATCACAGGACTCATACTTGTTGTAAAAATAAAGCCACTTGCTACACTTCTAATTGCATCTATGGCAACATCATCTCCTGCAACATATCCACCTTGGCAACCAAATGCTTTGCCTAGTGTTCCATTTACAAAGTCTACTTGGTCTTGTAATCCAATCATTTCCAAGTAACCAGCACCAGTATTTCCATACAGACCAACAGCATGTACCTCATCACAATATGTAATAGCATGATACTCTTTTGCGAGTGCAAGTATTTCTTTTACTTTGCTTGTATATCCATCCATGCTGTAAACACTTTCAAACACAATACAAGCTGTACCTTCTACTTGTGCAAGTGCTTGTTCTAAACTATCCATGTCGTTGTGTTCAAACACATGTTTTGGTACACCACTATGTCTTATACCCTGTATAAGACTTGCATGATTTTTGCTGTCACTTACAAACTCTATGTCTTTTATTATTTTACTAAGTGCAATTAGTGTCCATTCGTTGGCTACATAAGCACTGGAGTATAACAAAGACGACGGTTTGTTGTGTAATTTCGACAGTTCGTATTCTAATGCAACATGATAATGACTAGTACCTCCAATGTTTCTTGTACCACCACTACCTGCTCCTGTCTGATCTAATGCAGTATGCATTGCGTCTAATACAACTTTGTGTTGACCCATGCCCAAGTAATCGTTGCTACACCAATTTACAATATTTTTAATATTGTAAGGCCCGTAGTAAATTGCTTGTGGATATTCTCCACGTTCTCTGAGTATGTCATTGAATACTCTGTAATTACCACTAGTCTTTAGATTGGTTATTACGCTCTGAAATCTGTCTTTGTCTATCATGATACTCTTCGTACATTTCCCTATCAACATGTGTCCACGAACCAAACCATGAACTTACAGTAAAGTATCCCATTTCACTGAATTCTCGTTGAACAGCATTGTAGTCTTTGATCCATTCCTTAATGTACCTTAGCATAATTATATTTATAGTTAATCTTGACACGAAAGATTTTTTACTATATACTAGTACAAAATAGGAGTCAACAATGCATATCGTCACAGGTGCGGCTGGGTTTGTAGGTAGTAATCTAGTTGCACATCTAAACAAACAAGGACACACAGATGTGTTATTGGTGGATACTCTGTCTATGCACAAGACAAAAAATTTAGCAGGGTTACAGTTTGAAGATTTAATAAGCCCTAGTGAACTGCTGGATATGAATTACATAGATAGAAGTGATACAGTATGGCATATGGGTGCTAACAGTAGCACCAAAGAAACAGACTGGGAAAAAATATACACCAGTAATGTTTTGTATACGAGACAATTATTAACCAAGTGCAACACAATGGTGTTTGCCAGCAGTGCAAGTGTTTATGGTGATAACACCGATACACAAGAAGATCCAGCAAACGAGGCTCCTAAAAATTTGTATGCTAGTAGCAAACTTATTTGTGATAATATTATTAGAAATAGTGTTGTAAACAAGATACAAAGTTGGAGATTTTTTAATGTTTACGGAAATCGAGAAAGTCATAAACAAGCTATAGGCATGGGTAGTCCATATACTAACTTTGTAAAACAAGCAAAAGAAACAGGCGTAATAAAGATATTTGAAGGTAGTGACAAGGTACAACGTGACTTTGTTTGTGTTGAAGATGTAGTGCATATTATGTATGATTGCTTACAACATGACGAAAGTTTTATTTGTAATCTTGGCACAGGCACAACTTACACATTTGAGTATTGGGCAAAACTTATTGCAAGTCATTACAATGCAGTTATAGAATATATACCAGTGCCAGATGATCTTAAAGGAATATATCAAATGTACACATGCAGTGATAACAAGAAATTAGATGAACTTATCAATCACGACTTTAAGTCACCTGATCAATTTGTTGAGGAAAACTTATGAAAGTATTAGTAATAGGAGATGAAATTGTTGACCAATATATTTACGGTACAAGTACTAGAATAAGTCCAGAAGCGCCAGTACCAATAATTAATAAAACACATGAAGATATATCACGTGGTGGCGCGGCACTTGTGTTTGATAATCTAAAAAGTCTAGGAGTAGATACAACACTTTTTGATACTAGACAGCAAACGTCAGTCAAAACTAGGATTATAAGTGACGGTCATTATATAACAAGATTGGATCATGACAGTTATGCTAATAGTGACGAAGTTATGCAGAAAGTTTATTATAAGGACTTTAGTGAATATGATATAGTTGTATTAAGCGATTACGCAAAAGGAGTACTGGGTAAAAGTAAAGAGATTATTGATCATTTATTAAGATATGATGTTAAAATAATTGTTGATCCAAAAAATCAACAACACAAATATGAAGGTGCTTGGTTGGTAAAGCCTAACCAAAAAGAAATGACGGATTACAATTTCAATGAGTGGAAAGGCAATATAATAACAACAAATGCTGGAAAAAGTGTTACAGCTACTATTGATGGTGAACATTACGAAATACCAGTAGAACAAGTCGAAGTCAATGATGTTACAGGTGCTGGAGATTGTTTTTTAGCGGCTTTTGTATATGGCTTGACTAAAGAATATAGTTATGAAAAGTGTTTGCAAATTGCAGTGAACGCCAGTACAGAAAGTGTTAAACACAGAGGTACTTACATTGTTAAAGAAGAAGATTTAAAAAAACGTGTAATATTTACAAATGGATGTTTTGATATACTACACAAAGGACATTTATCTTTGCTAAAACAAGCAAGTGAACTAGGAGACAAATTGGTTGTTGGACTTAATACTGATGCAAGTGTAAAGAGATTGAAAGGCGACGAACGTCCAGTAAATGACCAAACAACAAGGAAAGAACAACTTGAATTAATATCTTATGTAGATGAAGTTGTTTTATTTGATGAAGATACACCTTATGAACTCATAAACAAATTAAAGCCAGACTTGATTGTAAAAGGTGGAGATTACACTGTAGAAGAAATCGTTGGACATGATTTAGCACCTGTACATATTGTGCCAACTGTAAAAAACTACAGCACATCAAATACACTTAAAAGGATGATGGAATGACACAATTAGATGGAGTGCAAGAAAAAGGCTGGGGTCGAGAATTAATTTGGGCAACTAACGAAAAGTATTGCGGAAAACTTATGTTCTTTGATCGCAAAGGTTCTAAGTTTAGTATGCATTTTCATAGAGAAAAAGATGAAAGCTGGTATGTGTTAAAAGGTAGCTTTATGCTTAACATTATGGATTGTTCGAACGCTGAAGTGTCGAGTTCAGTTTTAAAAACAGGAGACACCTGGCGTAATCATCCAATGTTACCACATCAACTGGTTGCAATAGAAGACGATAGTATTATAATTGAAGTAAGCACTCCTGATAGTGTTGAAGATAATTATAGAATTGGCAAAGGCGACAGTCAAAAATCAGAAGCTGTCTAACCAATTTGGTAAGTCGGTTTGATCTTTTTCACGTTCATATATAGTAACCAGTTTATCTACAAGTTGTTTATTACTCAATACAACTCTAGCACCTCTGTGTAATGGTTTGGGCCAACAGTTTATACTTACCCAACTGTAGCCACTGCTCTCATGATTGCAACTTGGGATAAATTCTTCAAACACTGTAATGCAAAATGTGTTGTATGTGAATTTTTTATCATCACTTAAGAATGTATGCAGTGGATGAACTTTAGCAATATCTGGTAAAGGTCCTATTTCCTCTTTACATTCTCGTAATAATGTTTCTATTGGGCGTTCTCGTTTATCAGCTTTTCCTCCCCAAAAACTCCAAGTTAAAGGGTGACTAGAATTTTTACTTCTTTGTTGTAGCATGATCCTGCCTGTGTCTAAGGCAAGGAAACAGCATCCGCTTGCTTGTATCATTATAGATATATTCGCCAAAATCCAGGATTGTAAGTACCCTCAAATGCATTTACCCATTGAGTTCCATCATACTTCAACCTATCTAATGTTGTTGTGTTTGTTACATATTGTATAGCGCCACCAGGGTTCAATGCACTAGCATCAAAAACAATATCCCATTGTCCAGTACCTACACTGTATTGAATGATGTCATGTACATCTGCGCCACTGCCAGCCCATCCTGATCCGCCTGCCACTGCTTTTGTTAGCAAATATCTATCTCCATCTTGTGCGGCTGTTATTGTACCGTCACCAGGAAAGTTTGCTTGTGGGTCAACTACTGCATCTACTGCCGCTATTGTTGACGTTGGAAATGTTGCTGTATCCATTGTTATATCTAATATATTAGGGTCTCCGGGATTAACTTTAATATTACCTATTATATCTCCTGTTGTTACTCCAGGATTGTCAGTTTGTTTCAATCTCAACTGACTGATGTCATCTCTGAACTCCCCAAATCCTTTGAAAACATCTACCCAACTTAGAATACCATTTGGTCCTATGTTGGTGCCACTCTCACTCAATAATTGTGCAAATCCATCTCCATTGGCATTCATTGTAAATCGCATTTTGTAATTATCCAATGTTACAACTTTATAACTTGTAAACAGAGGAATATAATTGTTACCTGCTCGAAGTGCTTCTAATCCACTTTCATCTGTGTCATTTATATTATCAATAATAGTATGAATGATGCTTTGTTTTGTAACTTTTGCAGGAGGATTAATTAGTACTGGCATTGTAAATGTCATTGTACTAATATCTATAATATCATCAACTCCACTTGGAATTGCTCTCATACTCCATGTACTTGCAATTAATTCTACATAGCTTAGTGTACTCCAATCCAATGCATTGTCACTAGTGTGTATGTTAAGTGTTGGATTAAACAACACTAATATTTGTTCTAGTAGTTGTAGTTTTTGTTCTGTGTTTGATGTCCAAACGTCAACTTGCATTGTTAGGTTGTAAGGTACAGGTTGATGTCTTTTGATACTATAACTTCTGCCTTGCTCATTTTCATATGCACCAGTCTCTTCGTTAAACTTTTTCTCAAACACTGGCAGTGTTTCTTCATACTGTGCAAATGTTCTTCTGTCTGGCGCAGTTTCTAATCCTGTGACATGACAACTTATAAACGGTGTTGTTTGAATCATGTTCTCTGAATTTTCTCTTACAATATGTGCCGCCATTCTACTGACATCACCGTATCTTACTGGAGCAGTTTGATATACAGTATTGCCTTCTGTATCACTATGCATAGCAACTTGGAAGCCTGCAAATATTCTTATAAATTGCTGAATATATCTACGAAGTTGTTTATCGTAGAAATACGGTACCGCTGTTAGTTTTGAACTTTGATATGCCATTATGAATTATCCGCTTGTGGTTTAATTACTTCACTAAGTGCAGTTTGTTCTCTGAATTCTTGGTCATCGACTACTGTCGTTCTGTCATTGTTGATGTAATCGCTAGCATTATATGTCTTGTCTGTCCATGTTTGGTCTGTTACATTATCATATAATCTATGCCATCTACTTCCTCTTCTAACAAATAGTCTGTTTGGATTAAAGTCAGTCCTAATAAAATATTCACCTTCGGTAGGATTACTTGGAAATTGATCGCCACTTACAATACTTTCTCCATGTGAATATCCTTGTTGTTGATTTACAATTCCTCCGCTTGTAGCATAATCATAACCAAACAAATGTTCGGTCATTGCTGTGCCAGTAGGATCTTCTGCATCAGCGGCTTCAACAATCGCATCGCTGATATTAAATTCTGTTTTGTATGTGCTTAGATCAGCTTTTAGTGTTTCTTCACTTCCATCTCCAAGAATATCGTAGTACTCCTGACTGTCTGTAAGTGGACTTAGTTTGACTCTCCATATATGGGGATACCAAGTTTGACTGAAACCTTCTGCACCTCTGTTTGCATCATTTACAACATAATATTTGTTTATTGCTTTTTTGTCAGCATTCAGCAATAGTGCATCTCTCAAATGTGGAAGTTCTAACACATCTCCAGGCATCAGTTTTCTGCCCATTATTTCTACCATTTCATTCATGTGAAATGTCATGTACAACATGTCGTTGCTAAGAAATAATCCAAACTGTGTTAAGTCAAAGTCTGTATCTTGTATGTTATAAACACCACGTAGTTCATAAATGTCCTTGTCGTACTTTCTATCTCTGTTTTCCATGAACAGTAGATCTTGTACTTTTGTTTCATTTATGATTCCTTCAACATTTATAAACTCACCACTTAGTGGATCTACTTCCCTACCGTCTATATAATTTGGTTGTGCAGGGTCATTTTTGTCTTGTGTTACTGCTGGACCTAAATATTTGTGTACATGTACACCTGTTCCGCCGACACTGAATTGTTCACGGATGGTACGATCCATGTAATGATAATCGTTCGTTTTGGTCGGTTTGTATAAGCTCAATCGTGGCATACAGTTATTTATCGATATCTTTGAGGTTGACAAATTTCTAAAAGATGCTAAATTATTGTATACAGACACGAACAGAGAGATATTATGGCTATACCTAAAAGTACTAAAAAACGTAAAGTTAAACTTGCAAGACGTAAAGTTAAAGGACTTCAAGCACCCAGTTTCGAAGGTTGGGAAAAATTAGATGGTGCTGAATTTCATAGACTAAAGCGTAATGTAAATGACTTTTACTATATGAACTATAAACATACAGACAATATTGAACACTGTTTTACTTGGATGAAAGAAAATGGTTATTCAAAGTCTGAGATTTCTAGTTGTAAAAAAGCGGCGAAATACAATGGACTAATTGGTATCTACTGTAGAATGCTTTTAGATGGTTGTCCTGATTACAATCCTAAGGAACAAGAATACTGGCAATCATGTCCTGGAACTACAGGTGATATCAGACCTATGACGGATTATCTCAAACCAAAAATAGCTGAATTGATCGAGCAAGGTAAAGATATAATCGAAGAGAAAAAAGCTGATGAGAAAAGCAAGAAAAAAGCATATGTGCCTAGTATCCAAGAACGTTTAGAAGAAGCGGCAGAAGAAAAAGCAGGAGAACTAGATGAGTGGATTGACAACTGGATGCGAGACAGTAAAACAAATCCTCTTAAAGACAAAGTACCACTTAAACTGTTTAAAAAGAATCAAATGAATTTAGGTCATTTACGTTTTGTTACAAAATGGTTTGAAGGTCCATACCAAGAACTTAAGGATCTAAATGATTTGCCAACTGCTAGCAAACGTGACGAAATGCAATGTCAACTTGCAGAAGGATATGACACATATAGTAAACCACAGATAAAAGAGCTTACTGACTTTTACAAGCGACTGTTTGATGCCATTGAGATTATGAAAGCTGAACAAAAGCAAAACAGAGCAGTGCGTAAACCAAAAGTAAAAAGTGCTCAAGAGCTTGTCAAAAAACTAAAGTTTAAGCCTAGTGACGGAGACTTTGGTATTGCAAGTGTTAATCCAAGTGAGTTAATTGATGCAACCGCAGTTGTAGTTTTCAACACTAAAAATCGTAAACTAGGCATTTACTATGCACAAGAACATGCTGGATTTAAAGTCAAAGGAACTACACTTCAGTTTTATGATGAAGCCCGTAGTACACAAAAGACTGTGCGGAAGCCAAGTGAGGTACTACCAAATTGGAAAAAAGTAACCAAGCACAAACTAAAACCACAGTTTGGATATCTTAAAACTACCGAGACCAAACTTAATGGTAGGTTCAACGCAGACACAATAATTTTAAAAGCCTTCAAATAAATAACTGTATGAGATTGTACGAACTAGTCGAAGCACGGGTAGAGCCTGACAAGAAATTTATGAGTCAGGTAGAACAAATTATTGACGACAGCATCGAAGAGTATCAGGAAGTATTAGATAGCAACGGAGATGTAGATGACATCGACGAACTAGAAGAAATACTCAATCAAAACAATTACGATAATTTACCAATAGAATTTATTGCCACAGATCAAGAACGTAAAGATCCAAATGAATGGATCAGTGCAGAAGCTGGCATAGACAAAGATGGTAAATTTATGCAAGTATATTTGTTTACTAAAAACTTAGAAGGCAAGTATGGCCCAAAAACTTTCAAACAAATTGTAATGCGTATGCTAGCACATGAAACAATTCATTGGAATCAATATAGTAAAATTGGTTTAGACAAAGTAAACAAAATTAAAAGTGGTCACCAAAAAGGTACTGAACTAGCAAACAAGACTGGAGATCCTAAAGATTGGATGCGTGAATATTTGCGTGATCCTCATGAGCTCATGGCTTATGGTAGTGACCTTGCGAGTGAGATCAAAGATACAGATAATCCAGAACAAGTATTACGCAATCCAGAAGCACACAAAGATGACTTGCCTAGTTATGCTAGGTATAGACAGGTTTTTGAGCCCAATAGTAAAGAGATTAAGCAACTGTTGAAGTACACTACGGATTACTATAACGGATAAATATTAGTATGGCACTAAGAGACGACTTAACAAAAGAGATAGAATTAAGACTAGGTGGACAAATGGTTGATGTAGAACTTGACCCTGAACACTATGAGCTTTCTATTGACAAGAGTTTTGAAAAATACAGACAACGTAGTGAAAACGCAGTTGAAGAAGCATTTGTGGCACTTCAGCTTATAAAAGAACAAAGCGAATATTCATTAGACAATGATGTAATAGATGTCAAAGATATCTATAGGCGTAGCAGTGGAACATTGAATAGTGCTAGTAGTGGTGATATTGAACCATTCGAAACTGCATATCTAAACAACTTCTTGTTGTACAGTGGTCGAGCAGGCGGCATAGCAATCTATGATGCACTCGCACAACACAGAGAACACTTAGGTAAAATGTTTGGTGCAGAGTATCAGTTCACTTGGAATACAGTAACCAAGAAACTATTGATACACAGAAAAATTAAAGCAGATGATACTGTATTTGTTCATGTGTATAAAAATCGCAGTGACGAGGAACTACTTACAGATCCATATAGCAGTCCTTGGCTGAAAGAGTATGCACTAGCACATGCAAAGTTGATGCTTGCAGAAGCCAGAGGCAAATTCAATACTATTGCAGGTCCACAAGGTGGTACAAGTTTAAATGCAGATGCATTGCGTAGTGATGCACAAATGTCAATTGACAAACTTGAAGATGATCTCAAGTATTATGCTGAAGGTCAAGCAGGACTTGGCGTAATTATTGGTTGACTTTCCTACAAATTCCTAATATTATTAACTAAAACAAAAGATTGGAGTATCAATGATAATTGGTATATGCGGACTCATCGGCAGTGGCAAAGGAACTGTTGCTGATATTTTAGTTGAAAATCACAACTTTCACAAACTTAGTTTTGCTGATAAACTTAAAGACGGCGTGGCTAGTGTGTTTGGTTGGGATAGAGATATGCTGGAAGGCGACACTGATCGAAGTAGAATATGGCGAGAAAAAGCAGATGATTTTTGGTCAAATGAAACAGGCAAAGAAGTAACTCCTCGTCTTGTGCTACAGTTATTTGGGACTGATTGTATGCGTAACGGATTTTTTGACGGTATTTGGGTAAGTCTTGTTAAACAAAAGATATTGGAAAATCCTGATACAAATTGGGTAATACCTGATGTACGTTTCCCCAATGAAGTACAAATGATTCAAAGTGTATATGGAGAAGTATGGCAAGTTCGCAGAGGAGAATTGCCCAATTGGTTCTTAGAAAAACGCGATAACAATATAGAACCTAGTGATGTACATGCTAGTGAATGGGCATGGATAGACAAAGATAGTGCATTTGAGCAAATTATTCAAAATGACGGTAGTTTAGAAGAATTATTAGAAAAAATTCAAAAAATTCTATAAAAAAGGTTGACAGTAAGAGTTCTTGGTGCTATAGTGTATGTATAGTTAGAAACAAGGAGTTGATAGATGTTTAAGATCCCTAGCTTTTATGAGATGAATGTGACCTTTGATGATGCATGTCGTACAATTAAAAACTTTGGTAATGGCAGTATGCTTGAAGGTATGGAAGCAATGAATCTTGCTTGGGAAGAACATTGTAAGTCCGATGCTGAAGATGATGATGTTTTCTTTGAGCATTTTGAATATGAAGTGAATGCTTTTAATAAAGTGTTCTCTGAAATGAAACCTTTATTTGCTTAACCCTCAGCTAGAGGAGTCGGAGAAAATGACCTGACTATAATCTAAAGCCACTAAAAGCGAGAGTAGGTTCGCCCCATGTGAATTGAAATCTATGGCTAAGCAGGGTGACATGGGGACACACTAGCTAAAAGTCCGGACTAGTGTGTATGACAGTGAAGCGACCACGTTAAAAGCCCGGCACTTTTTTAAAAGAGGTTTAAATGGACGGTAATTTAGAATTAGCTTGGACAACAATAGAAATACTTGCATTTATAGGTGTTATGTTTGGTATTATTCTTGCCATTGTTTTTGGATTTGCAAAACTTGGTTATCAATATGCACCTTGGATTGTTGCAATAGCATTATTGATTTGGTATTTTCAATAGGAGGAAATTATGATTACACCTGAAACACTTGAACCTGGAAAAGGTTATGAATGTACCTTTACAGTAAAAAATATTCCGCTGGATACATTTGGTCGTCCGGGTGGTATGATGAGTTTGGCTGATATTCCAGTTGAGAAGATTGGAGATTATACAAGCACTGGGTTTATTGTCGCTCGTGATTTGAAAACCAAACTTATGGAAGTTGAAGATTCAAAAGTAGATGGTAAACCAAAAACTTATGTTGTTAAGTTTGCAGACGTGGAGAATATAAA
>MDTE01198172.1_pt1 | contig 43364 bp, 26 predicted proteins | sample 811231 | NCBI WGS metagenome assembly MDTE01 (sample SAMN05326651, study PRJNA326480) | marine metagenome | isolation source: seawater | place: Indian Ocean: Red Sea | collected 2010
CGTGCCCACGGTGGCCATCGGCTTCAACTGGAAACGGGCCACTCCGCTGGCCTGCAACCTGGCCATCCTGACCAGCCTGGTCCTCAATGTCGGCCTGCAGGTCTTCTCGGTGACGCTGCCGCACCTCTTCTACAACGGAGCCGTGGCACTGCTGGCCTCCCTGACCGTCTTCTACGTCGTCTCGATCTGCTCCGCGCCCCCGAAACTCGATCCCGACATCGAAACGGCCATGGATCTCTAGTAGCCTGTCGCAGACTCGAACTCCTGCCACTCACGTCCCGGCCGGCCTCCCGGATGAAAACACTTCTGACCCTCACCGTGACCCTGATCGGACTGGGCAGCCACTTGGCCGCTACGGCTTCGGCCCTGGAGACGACAGGAACCGCACCGGCTCTGTCCGAACGGCCGATGCCACTGGGTGCGTCGGATCCAGCCGCCGTTCGTCGGGTATTCAACCGCCAGCTGAAGATATTCGGCATCCGCGTGTTGGCCACCCGGCGGACTCCCGATGCCAAGCTGCGGCATGCTGCGGCCATCCTGGCCGGGTACCTCGACAACGACTGCGACGGACGGGTGGACAACCCGCAGGTGGTGGCGGCGATGGTACGGCAGAAGGCAACCCTGGTGATGTTCGCCACCGAGCGGGAAGCCGAGCGGCTGGAGCGGACCCTGCCGGACCGGTGGCAGGACAGCCACCAAGCCGTCGCGTTGTTCGCCGAAGAGACGCATCCCGGTGGTGCCGCCCGGCGACGGTTCGACGCGTCCTACGAAGAGATTTTCCACCTGATCACCCACGCCGGCTACGCCGCCGCCTACCCGGCTGTCTTCGGAATGCGACCCGGCAGCCAGTTGGCCAACGCGATGGACCGGGCTCGCGGAGGACGATTCCTGCGGGTCCCCCGTCGGTACCCGGCAAGAGCCTGGTACACCTACGATGATCGATCGTGTGACTACGGCTGCCAGACACAGGAGTACATCTACTGGGGTATGACATCGCTGCTGGGTGCCCAGTCGGCCGAGTGGCGATTCCGCGAGATCCGCCAGGAATGGCGATTGAACACCCCGAAAAAATTTCAGGCCGGAGACCCGATGCTGTACCGACTGCTGACCGATTCCCGTTATCGTTTCCCCAGGAAGCTGCCCGACGGCAAGTACCGCGTGTCGAGCAAGTCAGCCCGACAACCTTCCTCGCCGTGATGAGTCCAGAGAACACCTGAGGACGACCCGGAAGGCGACACCTGTTCTCCAACGACCGCACGTGTTTTCCCGACTGGATGCCCCTTGTCCAAGTCTGTCCCTCATCTGCCCCTGACAGAGCAACGTCCGACCCGGGCCCGTTTCACGGTCATCGCCGCCATCTGCCTGGCGGCGACGGTCGCCTACATGGGTCGCAACTGCCTGGGTGTGGCATCCAAAAATGTCCGGGCCGACCTGGGCATCGACGTCGGCGAAATGGGCTGGGTGATGAGTGCCTTTTTCTGGGCGTACGCGTTGGCACAGGTCCCGGCCGGGTGGTTGGCTCACCACATCGGTTCCCGTATCGCACTGAGCTGTTACGCCGTCGCCTGGTCGGTTCTCTGTGCCGGCTTCTACCTGGTCGGTGATATCTGGGCGGTGATGGCGCTGCAGGCCGGTTTCGGGCTGGCCCAGGCGGGCATTTTCCCGTGCTCGGCCGGCATGATCCGCCACTGGATGCCCTCGACCCAATGGGCGTTCTCGGTTGGACTGATGGGCAGTTTCATGTCGATCGGCGGAGCCATCGGATCGGCGATCACCGGCTACGCGATCGAGGGAATTGAGACGTCGTGGTTGACGATTCCTCCGCTCTCCTGGCGGTGGGTCTTCGTCGGATTCTCGATCCCTGGCTTCCTGTTCGCGGCCTGGTTTTTCCGCTGGTACCGCGATCGCCCCGAAATCCACTCGGGGGTCAACGACGCGGAACGTGACCTGATACGCCGGACGAGTCCGGAGAAATCACGAGCCCCGTCGGGAACCAGTTGGCTGCGGGTAGCCGCAGAGCCAGCGATGCTGTTGCTCTACGGCCAGCAGATTTGCCGTGCAGCCGGCTACATCTTCTTCCCGACCTGGTTTCCCGATTACCTGCGTGAGACCCGTGGAGTGTCAACGGGCGAGAGTGGCCTGCTGACGGCGTTGCCTCTGCTGGCGGTGGTGGCCGGTGGCATCGTGGGGGGAGCACTCGTCGACTGGCTCTGGCGGAAGACCGGCAGCCTGAGGATCAGCCGACAGTTGACCGCCGTCGTCGCCCTGGCCGCCTGTGCCGTCTGCATCGGGGCTGCCTACTTCGTGTCGAATGTCTACGGGGCCGTCTGCCTGATTTCATTTGGAACCTTCTGCGGCACCCTGGCCGGTCCTCCCGCCAGCGCCACCACGATCGACAAGAGCGGTGATCACCCCGAGCAGATCTACGGGATGATGAATATGACCGGAAACCTGGGGGCCGCCGCCTGCCCGCTGGCGATCGGATTGCTTGTCGAATCGACCGGAAACTGGAATCTCGTGCTGCTGGTCTTCGTCGGCATCTACGCAGCCGCCGCACTTTGCTGGATCTTCCTCGACCCCCGGGGACAGGTGGCAACCCGGGAGCCTGTTGCCTAGGCTGAACGGAAACCATCCGGCACCGGGACGCTCTCTCCCGATCACACCCTCCGAATCCGGAGTTCACCATGCGAGTCCTTTTCACCACCGCAGCAGCGGTTCTACTTTCCGCAGCCTTGCTCACCGCCGGCGAGTTCAACCCTGTCCGTGAGATCGGAGACTCGGCCCCGGCCTGGAACAAGCTGCCCGGGACCGACGGCAAGACCCACTCGCTGGCGGACCTCAAGAAAAAAGACGTCGTGGTCGTCGTCTTCACCTGCAACAGTTGCCCCTACGCGGTGGACTACGAGGACCGGCTGATCGCCTTCCACAAGAAGTTCGCCTCCCGCAACGTCGCCGTGGTCGCCATCAACGTCAACAAGGTTCCCGAGGACGCGTTGCCAGCGATGAAGAAGAAGGCCAAGCAGAAGGCCTTCCCCTTCGCCTACCTCTTCGACAGTTCCCAGAAGATCGCCAAGGACTACGGAGCGTTCTTCACTCCCGAGTTCTTCGTGCTCAACAAGCAGCGGAAGATCGCCTACATGGGATCGATGGACAACAACCCCGACCTGAAGAAGGTGACCAAGCACTACCTCGACACCGCCGTCGAAAGCGTGCTGGCCGGCAAAAAGGTGGGCAAGGCCGAAACGATCGCCTTCGGATGCCAGATCCGCTTCGACAAGAAACGCCGCAAGCGAAAGAAACGCAAGAAGAAGAAGTGACCCGATGCTCCGACGACTCTCCCTGGCCGGCCTGGTCCTGCTCACAGCAACAGCCGGGGTCCGGGCCGCACCGACCAACCTGTTGTTGATCATCGCTGACGACTGCACCTTCCGCGACATCGGCTGCTACGGCGGACAGGCCCACACGCCACACATCGATCGCCTGGCCACCCAGGGAATGCAGCTGACCCGGTGCTTCCAGGCGGCCCCGATGTGCTCGCCCACGCGACACAACATCTACACCGGTCTCTACCCGGTCAAAAGCGGCGCCTATCCCAACCACGCCTTCGCGAAACCGGGAACGCGCAGCGTCGTGCAGTACCTGAAACCGCACGGCTACAGGGTCGCCCTCTCGGGCAAAAAACACATCGCACCCCGGGCCGTCTTCCCCTTCGAATACTCCGGCAAACAGAACCCCGACTTTGCAGCCATCGACAGCCTGATGGCCCAGAGCAAATCCCACGGCACACCCTTCTGCCTCTTCGCCTGCTCCAACGAACCGCACTCGCCGTGGAACAAGGGCGACCGTTCACGATACGACCCCGAAAAAGTCCGGCTGCCGTCCTACTTCGTCGACACGCCGGAAACACGGAACAAGATGGTGGCCTACCTGGCCGAAATCACCTTTTTCGACAGCCAGGTGGGCCGGTGCCTGGAGCTGCTCGAGAAACACAAGCTGACAGAAAACACGCTGGTCCTGGTGCTCAGTGAACAGGGATCCAGTTTTCCCTTCGGCAAGTGGACCTGCTACGACACCGGGCTGCAGAGTGCGGCCATCGCCCGCTGGCCCGGCCATATCAAGCCCGGCACGACCAGCGATGCGATGATCGAGTATGTCGACATCCTGCCGACATTCCTGGACGTCGCCGGAGTCGAATCGCCGAAGACGCTCGATGGGCGCAGCTTTCTGCCGGTGCTCCAGGGAAAACGTACCTCACACAAGCAACATGTCTTCGGACTGATGACCACCCGCGGCATCCTCAACGGTTCCGATCACTACGGGATCCGCAGCGTCCGCTCGGATCGCTACAAGCTCATCGTCAACCTGACTCCCGAAGTTCCCTTCCGCAACATCTTCATGAAATCGTCGATCTTTCGATCCTGGGAGGCCAAGGCGCGTTCGGGTGACAAGGATGCCCGCGAAAAGGTCCGCCGATTCCGGCAGCGGCCCGCCGAGGAACTCTACGACATCACCGCCGACCCCTACGAGTGGCAGAACCTGGCTGGTGATCCGAAGCTCGCCGAAGTCCAATCGCGGCTGAGGACCCAACTCGACCGCTGGATGAAGGCCCAGGGCGACCGGGGACAGCAGACCGAACTGGAAGCCCTCAAGCACCAGGCCCGGCGGCAGAACCGGAAGAAGAACAAGAAGAAGCCGGGCACAACCTAGCCGGTGTGCTTCTGGACGAAGGCCAGGGCCGCCTTGTAGGCGTCATCGATCGCCCGCGGATCACCGCCCCCCAGGCCGTGTTCTCCGCCCTTGATCGACACCAGCCGGTGACTGACACCGTGCTTCTTGAACTCCCGCTGCATCAGCACCGACTGCTCGTGGGGCACATCGGTGTCGGCAGTGCCGTGGATCAGCAATGTCGGCGGGTAGTCAGCGGTGACGTTCTTGACCGGCATGTAGGGGTAGAACTTCTCGGGCTCGGTGTGGGGATCCCAGCCGGACACTTCGAGAGGCCACCGGCCGGTCTGGCGGCACCAGTTGTAGAAGTCGCCACCGTTTCCCTTGCGGAGCCGTGAATCAGAGACCGGGGGACCGGCAACCTGCTTGCGGGCGTGCGTCTCGGTGAACTTCACCCTGTTGTGTCGCTTGTGGGGACTTGGCTTGCTGTACCAGTCGCCGACCAGGTCGCCATAGCCCCAGAACGGAACCAGGCAGGCAGGCCTGGGTTTCACCCGGTAACCGGTCGCCAGCGTCAGGTAGCCTCCGGCCGATCCTCCCAGCACGGCGATCTTCGACGTGTCGACCTTCAGGTCGTCGGCCCGCTCACGAATCCATTCGAAGGCGTCCGCGACGTCCCCGAGGATCTCGGGCATCGGAGTCTCGGGAGCCAACCGGTAATCGATCGACGCCAGGGCGTACCCGGCCCCGAGCAGGTCCGTTTTGACTCGGCCACTGATTCCCGCCCGGTGCCCGTTGATCAGGGCCCCACCATGAATCCACACGGCCAGTCGCGGTCTGCCGGCCGTGTCGGGACGATGCAGATCCAGCTTGATCGGCAGCCGCTTGACAGTCTTGTAAGTGTGGGTCGTCACGCGAACTTTCGGTGCCGAACGGGCCGTTGAACTGACAGCCAGGGCCGTGGCGGCCACCAGGAAAGTCCGCCGGTCAACGACCGTGGTCTGCAGCGGGTCCATTTCGATCATGCCCTACTTGGCCCCGATGCAATACAGGGCCTTGTCCGATCTCAGGTACATGCGATTTCCCACTACCGCCGGACTGCCACTGAAATCGCTGGTGTCCGACAGCCGGTTGCGACCGACGGGCGACAGCGCGGTGCCGGCGTTGAAGATGTGGGTGCCGCCGAATCGGCTGATGGCAACCAGGCGGTTCCCGCCCAGCAGCAGCATCGAGGCATAGAACTGGCCGCCAATCCTCTTGCGGGTCACCTCGTCTCCGGTCTTGGCGTCGACACAGAAAGCGATGCCCCGATCGTTGACCCAGTAGAGATGTCCCTTGTGGAACACCGGAGAAGACACGTAGGAACCGCCGGTCTTGGACCACAGCATGTGCGTCTTGCTGACATCAGCTGCCCCGGTGCCTCCCAGCCTGATGGCCGCGCGCCCACCTGGTGACCGGCCACCGATCACGTACGCGATGTCCTTGTTGATCAGCACCGTCGGAACGGCGTTGGTGTCCACCTCCGTCTCGGCATACCAGTTCAACTCTCCGGTCATCGGGTTCATGCCCCACGTTTCGTAGGTCACCGAAATCACCAGTTCATCAACCCCCTTGGCATTCTTGGCAATCACCGGCGTCGAGTAGGAACGGTTCAGACTCTCGGCTTCGGTCTTCCAGACCGGCTTCCCGGTCTTGGCCTCGAACGCCCGAATCGACTCACTCTCGGCACCAGCCGCCACGATCAACAGGTTCTTGTAGAGAACCGGGCTCGATGCCGATCCGAATCGTGAGGCACTTTCGGAACCGACATCCTGACGCCAGAGCTGCTTGCCGGTGAGGTCGAAGGCCAGCACCCCGGTGTTTCCGAACAGCACGTAAACCCGCTCACCATCACTGGTCGGGGTGTGCGAGGCGAACCCGTGCGAGGCCCCGAACGAGGCCGGGGCACGCTCGCGAACAGTTGAGGCAATCGCCTTTTGCCACAGCAGCTTTCCGGTATTGCGATCGGCACAGACCAGGTGACGCTTCAGACCGCTGAGGTTGCGGGATGCGCCCGAGTAGCAGGTGACCAGCACCTTGTCACCGACCACGATCGGACTCGAGAATCCCTTGCCCGGCAACGCCAGTTTCCAAACCAGGTTCTTCGTGTCGCTCCACTCGATTGGCACACCGGTTTCAGCCGAGACGCCCGTGGCGCCCGAACCGCGAAACTGCGCCCAGTCGGCAGCAGTCAAACGGCCGGCGAGCAGGGACAAGACCGTCAGCATGCAGAACGCAAACCGTTTCATGGCAGATCTCCAAGCCGCGACGTCATGGTCGGAATGCCGATTCAACACCGTCGGCGCCGCGTGGTTCCGCACCAATTGACCGGTGAGAGTTCAGAGCACAAACGGTTCGGGAGTGCGAATCGTGAACGCCTTGCGGACATCTTCATGGACGTGCCAGTGAGAGACGAGTCCGAGCGGAAAATGCGCGGTGTCTCCGGGGCCGAGCTCGTGGACGGCTCCGCCTTCCTCGGTGATCGTCACCCGGCCTTCGAGGATGTGAACAAACTCGTCCCAGCCAAATTCCCAGCGGAACTTTCCGGTCGTGCAGCTCCAGAGTCCGCTCGAAAGCAACTTGTCGGAGGACTGGACCAACACGTCACCCCGCGCCACCGGATCCCCGTCTTCGATCCACGAGGGCTCGATCGGCATGTCAGAAAGTTCTCCGGTCACTGCTCCGACCGATTGGATTGCCAGTTCACTCATGACTTCTCCTTGGATTTGTTCTCCCGGGCAACACTACCAGCACTCAGGCTTTCACGGCACCGGGCTGTCCCGATTCAACAACATAGGAGCACCGGGTGACCAGCGGTGCCCCGGGCTTGGTCACATCCTCGACGACCTGGAAATCGCTCGTCCACTGTTTCGGCGTCACTCGGCAGCGGACGTAACCCCGCTCGGCATTGTGCAACTTGACCCACGGGTTCTCGGCAATCATGCCATCGGTGTAATCGAGCTTCTGCTTGCCGTTGCCACCGGAACTGATCGACGTGCAGACGAACTCGGTGCCGACCACCGTCTTGTCGTGACGGCTGTAGTCCAGCGGCAGGTCACAGACCCAGTTGGAATGGATGTCGCCGGTGAGCACAACGGGGTTGGGCACCCTCATTTCAGCCAGTGACTGCATCACCCGCTGGCGACAGACCTCGTACCCGGCCCACTTGTCCATCGGGTACCCCTCGGGCGGCCCCGGCAACCGGTCGACACGAGCCATCAGCACTTGCTGAGCCATCACGTTCCATTCGGCCTTCGACTCCAGCCACTTCCGCTTCAACCACGCCTCCTGCTTGCCTCCCAGGATGGTGGCTTTGGGATCAAGAGCCTCCCCGGCCAGCGGCTTCAGACCGTTTCCGTTGGCCTGGGGCGTACGGTACTGGCGAGTGTCGAGAATGGCAAAATCGGCCAGCCGCCCGAAACGGACCCGGCGGTACAACTGCATGAACGCACCTTTGGGAAGCGACGTTCGCCGCAGCGGCATGTGTTCGTAATAGGCCTGGTAGGCACTGGCCCGCCGCTTCATGAACTTGACCGCATCCACGCCCGGTTCCTCGGAATGGAACGTCGCGTAGTCGTTGTCGAATTCGTGATCATCCCACGTCACCAACCAGGGGCAGTGCGCGTGGGCGGCCTGCAGGTGGGGATCGGACTGGTACTGGCCGAAACGGTCACGGTAGTGATCCAGCGTGGTGATCTCGGGTCCGGTGTGTTTGCGGACCCGGCCGTCGATGCCGGCGTACTCGTAGATGTAATCTCCCAGGTGCACGACCAGATCGAGTTTTTCCTTGGCCATGTGCTCGAACCCGGTGAACAATCCGGTCTCGTAGTGCTGACACGAGACGAAGGCGAAGTTCAGTTCTTGGGGCAGCGCCAGGTTCCATGGAGTGGTTCGGGTCCGTCCGATCCGGCTTCGGCCGTCACCGGCAGTGAACCGGTACCAGTACCAGCGATTCGGTTTGAGGCCACGGACCTCGACATGAACACTGTGGCCCAGTTGTGGGGTGGCCACGGTCCGTCCCCGTTTGACCACCGTCTTCATCGCCTCGTCGGTGGCGATCTCGTACCGGACTTCGACGTTGCCCGACGGCATGCCACCGCCCTCGGTGGGACGGGTCGCCAGCCGGGCCTGGATCACGAATCCGTCAGGAGTCGGATCGCCGCTGGTGACTCCCAGCGAAAACGGGTCGTCGGCAAAAGCCACCCGTCGGCGGACCACGCCCTGGACCCGGCTGCCCAGCATCGGCAAAGCGGTGATGGTTGCAGCCGCCTTCAGGAAGTCCCGACGGTTCGAATCAGCCTCTGCAAACGTTCGTCGTCGCATGTCTCTCTCCAGCGGTCAGTCTCGGCTGTTGCCACTGCATCGTATCCGCCGGAGGTCAAACGGACCAACAACTGGCCCGTAAAGACGAATGGACAAGACCGCCGCCTTTCGGTCGCTCAACTGACGAACCGCTCGAGCACGTTGCGGGTGATCTTCGAGATGTTCTCGTCAACCGGAAGGGCACACGGGTAGCTGATCGAACCGACGCTGAAGACCTCCCCACCGCTCTCAGTCTCGTGGTGGATGATGTCGGCCCCGCCCTCGTCAGGATTCAGGCCCTTGGCCAGGAGCCGCGTCCCCGGTGGAGAACTCGGTGACATCTTGTCCGTCTCGTGACCCGATGCCCCACCCGGACACCGCATGTGCAGACACCGCTCTCCGAAGATGTCACCGTCGGCCAGGCCGGTGCCGTCGAAGATCCAGTGCGAGGTGTCGATCGCCCGATACGGTGCTCCGGTCATGATGCCCTCCTCGGTGCATCGCACGCCCAGCAGGCTGGCCTCCGATTCGTAGTACACGTCCAGCCGGCTCTCCTTGCCAATCTTCGCCATGTCGCTGGAACTGCCACCACTGGACGTGTTGCGGACGGTGATGGTCGAATCGTCCAGGAACTCGACCGCGCAGTTCAGACCGTTGCCTCCCAGGTACATCAGCTTGCCACCCCGCTCGAAGACCCACGCCTTCAGCCGGAAATACATCTCCTGGGACCAGTACTCGGGGTGAGCGCTGATCACCAGCACCTTGTAGGCATCCAGGTCGAGCTGTCCGAAATGGAACTGGGTTTCGGCGTAGAGGTCATAACCGAACCCCTCGCGCTCGAGCCAACCGAACAGCCGCCACTCGGCCGGCAGCGTGTGACACTCCGAACGCCCCTCCAGCGGATCGTCGATCTGCGTTTCCTCGGGCACGTGATTGAACAATTCGGGCCGGTCGAACGACAGCGGCGCGTAGTCCTCGACCGAGAAATGCATATGCAGGTCGCTGGTGTAGCGATGCAGGTCCTGGCGAGCGTTGACGGTCGGTTCCGGAGGGAGCTCCTGGGGATGAATGTAGTTGCTGCGACCTCCGAAATTGTTGTAGCAGTTCCAGTTGATGTTGGCCGCCAGCACCGCGACGTCGTTTTCGGGCTCGGCCGGAGCCACGATCCACGGGAAGGTGAAGAACTCGCCTGAGACCGAGCGGGCGTGAAGGTAATACAGGCCCGACCGCTCCGGGCCAACCAGGTACTGCCGGTGGTGCGGATTGTTGCTGTAGCCCTGGTCGTTGAAACGGATCCCCGTGCGGGTGTAGTCGCCGTCGGGAGTCACCTGTGTGGTGGCCAGCGGACCGTGTTCGTCGAACCAGCCCACCGTACGGACCGGCTCCTTGTCCCAGCCGTAGCGGAAGAGATCGAGCCGATAGGCCTCGGTCGCATGCACCCGGTATTCGGACTTCTCGCCCGACTGAATGCACTTCGGCCACATGTAGCCGACCAGGCTGTTACTGAGCAGCCGGAACTGGGACGGCTCGTCGACCGGCAAGGTGACCGACGTCCGCTTGGCCGAGAAGCCGTCGCGACGGAGCGTGACGCGGTATTGGCCCTCGGGCAAATCGGCCCTCACCGAGCCATCGGCCAACGATCGGACCTGAACCGGTTCGCTGCCGGACATCTCGAACAGTACCGCCACATCATGCAAGGCGATGTAACGTTCGTCGCTGACATAACCAATCAACATCTCGTGGGTCCTCAACGGGGACTCGCCAAAAAACGGTCGGGCCTCATCGAAATCTGTGACCCGGCGGGTGTCAACCGTCGGCCCCCCGCCTGTTCCCTCTGGTGCGTCAGACCGGTTATGATCGCATGGACCTGCTCGGCCAGAGAATTCGCAGATCCCGCCGAAGCCAACCCACGCGGAGACGCCAGGTGTCACTTCGTTCCCTGAAACTCGACCGTCGGACGTTCCTTTACGGCACGGGTGTCTCGATCGGTCTGCCACTGCTCGAGGCGATGTCTTTCGGAGCGTCCAGGGCCGATCGGACCCGAGCCGCTGATCCCCAGCGACTGGTCTGTGTCGGAACCGAGTACGGGATGCACGCTCCGGCGTTCTTCCCGAAAACAGCGGGTACGGACTTCGAGATGCCCGAGCTGCTCAAACCCCTGGAATCGCGGCGAAAACGGTGGACGATCATCGAGGGTCTCGACCACCGGGTCGGCGGCGGGCACAAGGGCGTCCAGGCATTCCTGACCGGTGAACGGTTCAGCTTCAATCGCAGCGGCATGTACTCCCTGGACCAGTACGTCGCCGATCGCATCGGTTCGCAGACCCGGTTCGCCTCTCTGTCACTGGATGTCGGTGGCAGCAACAGCTGGTCGTGGAACCGGTACGGGGTGAAACTGCAGGGGATCGGCAATCCCCAGGTGCTCTTTGACCGCCTCTTCCGCCAGACCTCGGCTGCCGAGCAGAAAGTGCGCCGCCGCGAACTGGACACCCGCAACAGCATCCTCGATGCGGTCCTGGCCAGCGCCCGTCGCATCGACCGCCAACTGGGTCCGGCTGACCGCCACCGTTTCCGCGAGTATCTCAATGCGATTGATGAAACCGAACAGCGACTGAAGCGAGCCGGCCACTGGCTGAAACAACCCAAGCCGTCAGCCGGTGAGAGCGTCAGTGTCGGTAGCGGGAAACGGAAACGGCGCGACAAGGGCGGAGGCGGCGGGAGTGGCGGCGACAAGCGACTGGACGGCATGCGGATCACCTTCGACCTGCTGGCCCTGGCACTGCAGACCGACTCGACGCGTATCGCCACGCTGCACATCCCCGGTGGCAATGGCCGATTCCAGATCGACGGCGTCAACGACGGGTACCATTCCCTGAGTCACCACGGCCGGGATCCCGAGAAAATCACCCAGTTGAAGCTGATCGAGATCGAGTACTCCCGGGCCCTGGCAAGATTCCTCGACCGCCTGGCGAAAACACGGGATGGCCAGACCACCCTGCTGGAGAACACGACGGTGTTCTTCGGCAGCGGAATGGGGAACGCCAGCAGCCACTCCAACCGCAACCTGCCAGTGCTGGTGGCCGGCGGCGGATTCCGTCACGGAACATCGCTGAAGTACGAGCCCGGCAAGATCCCGCTGTGCAACCTGTACGTGACCATGCTCCAGAAACTGGGAATCGAAACCGATTCGTTCGGCAATGCGACCGGCACACTGACCGGGTTCGCCTGAGAGTCCTTCATGAGACCGCAACGACTGACCCGGCGACTGGTCCTGCCCGTCGTGGCCGTGATGCTCCTGCTGCCGGATCCGGTGGCCGACGCCGCGGATCCAGACGCGGTGGCGGCCGGCCGATTTCTCGCCGAACACTGCCTCAACTGTCATGGCAAGAACAAGCAGGAGGACCAGCGACGTTTTGACTCCCTGCAACCGGACTTCTCGTCGAAGTCCACCGCCGGAACCTGGCACGACATCCTCGACCAGCTGCGGGCCGGCCGGATGCCCCCCCGCAAACGCCCGCGTCCGGACCCGAAGTCAGTCCGCAGGATGGTCAACTGGATCACCGGCCAACTGAGGAAGGCCGGACGGTTGAGGACACGTCCTAACGACGCCGTACGTCGACTCAACCGCCGCGAATACAACCACACGCTGCGGGACCTGTTGCTGATCGACACGGGCTACAACCCGGCCGCCGCTTTCCCCGAAGACAATCCGACTGACGGGTTCGATACGGTGGGTGGATCGTTGGTATTTTCGCCCGCCCTGATGCGCGAAGCCATGCGGGTGGCTGCTGACGCCGTCGACCGTGGCGTAAAATTCGGTCCTCGCCCAAAGGTCCGCGTGCACCGGATCCTGCCCCGAATGGCCACCCGGCCGGTCTTCCGCACCGACGAGTACGTCAAGATCGTGACCGGGACGGGTGACGGGTTCCAGCAATTCCGCCCCGACGGCAAGAACGCTCCGCGCCTGGCCCAGGGCGAGTACCTGATCCGGGTCCACGCCACAGCCCTGCACACCGCTTACCGGGGAGTGGGACAGATCGAAGGGCCCGTGCGAATGAAGATCCGGGTCGGACCTCCCGGCAAGACGGCCGAAGCCGGTTCACGGAGAACAATCCGCACGGTGGACGTGCCCGACAACCAGCCCCGCACGTTCACCGTCCGTGCCCGCTTCGAAGCCGGACAGGTCCCGATCGTGTCGTTCGCCAACGGCCACCGCGGCTCGTTCAAGAACCTGGTCAAGAAACGGTTTGGCCCGGAGGCCCGCAAGAACCGCGCCCCGATCATGAAGGCCTACGACGGCCCACAGCTCCGCGTGTTCTGGATGGAGGTCGAGGGCCCCCTGTACGAGAACTGGCCACTTCCCGGCCACCAACGGATCTTCGGCAGTGAGATCCGTCCCGAGGACCGTGGCTACGTACAGACCATCCTGCGGAAATTCACCGCCCGCGCGTTTCGGCGTCCGGTGACCGAGGACGACATCCAACCGTTCCTGGCGCTTTATGACCGGTTGCGCACCCGGGGAGACTCCTTCCAGCAGGCCATCCGATCCACTCTCCAGGCCGTACTCTGTTCGCCGGGTTTCCTCTATATCCACACCGGCGGGGCGACGCTCGACGATTTCGCCATCGCCAGCCGCCTGTCGTATTTTCTCTGGAGCAGCATGCCCGACAAGCGGCTCAACGAATTGGCCGAACAGGGGAAGCTCCGCCGGAGTGCTGTCCGTAAGACGGAAGCGACACGCATGCTGGCCGATCCCCGCAGCCGGGCCTTCGTCAACAGTTTCACCGGACAGTGGCTCGGCCTGGATCAACTGGGAGAGATGCCCCCCGACCCCAAGCGATTCCGAGACTATTACCGGGGGGAACTGGAATCCGCGATGCGTGAGGAATCCCGACGCTTCTTCGCTCACGTACTCGACAAGAACCTCGATGTCGCCCACTTCCTCGATGCCGACTTCACCTTCCTCAATCAGCGACTGGCCGAACACTACGGGATCGAGGGAGTCGAGGGACCGGCGTTTCGACGGGTTCGACTCGAGCAGGCCACTCCCCGCGGTGGCCTGCTCGGCCAGGCCAGCATCCTGACCCTCACCTCAAATGGCACGGTCACCTCTCCGGTGGTCCGGGGCGTCTGGGTACTGGGCAACCTGCTGGGCAACACGCCCGATCCCCCTCCGGCCGGCGTTGCAGAACTGGAACCCGACACACGGGGAGCCACGACCATCCGTGAACAACTCGACCGGCACAGATCCGACAAACGGTGTGCGACGTGCCACCGTCACATCGATCCCCTGGGATTTGCCCTCGAGCACTTTGACCCCACCGGCCAATGGCGGACCCGCTACGACAAACGGCAACCCATCGACACCTCAGGAACTCTCGAAGACGGTCGCACCATCCGGGGATTCGCCGAACTGAAACGGCTGTTGCTCGAAGACCGGGACCGGTTTCTGGACTGCCTGGTCGAGAAACTGCTGGTCTACTCCACCGGAAACCGGGCCGGTTCGATCGATCCGCAACGGGCTCGGACCATCGCCAATGACACGAAACGCCAAGGATCAGGACTCGCCGACCTGGTCAGGCTGATCGTTGCCAGTGACCAGTTTGTCGCACCGGCCTCTTCCTCCGACAACGCGCCAAAACAATCCGGTGGATCCACCGGTTCCCGACGATAGGAGACTCCCATGACCACGCTTCGACAGATCCGCCCGGCAAACCTCCTGCTGCTGGCCATCGTCATCGGAACCCCGGTCAACGAATCGATTGCGGCCGATCCGGCCAAGCGGACACCTCGCACGGTGTTCAACGACGATGCCCAGGTCTTGGGCGAGGCCCCGGGCAAGAACCCTGCTCCCTTCATCAAGGCGTGGCTGGACCGCGAATCGGCCGCCGTGCCGTTCTCGACGTTCGTCTTCCTGGCCGCGACACCCGACATCTGCTTCTACAACACCAAGGCCGGTGAAGAGTACGGGGCGAGACGGAAAACAGCCGGCAACCGCCCCCACATCCGGGCCATGAGGGCCCTGAAAAAGCAGAACACCGACGCGCTGCGGCTGGTCACCGAGCACATGCAGGCCAAGGGCAAGGAGGTGCTGGCCGCGATCCGGTTGAGCGACACCCACCATACCCGGCTCAACACCTTCGACGATCTCTGCTCGCAGTTCGCCATCGACCATCCCGAGTATGTCATCAAGCAGCCGGACGGCCGAACCAATGAGACCGCCCTGGACTACTCCATTGCCGCCGTCCGTGACCACCGGATGGCGATCATGAAGGAGATCGTCACCGACTACCCGGTCGATGGTCTCGAATTGAACTTCGTCCGCTGGGCCAAGCACTTCCCGCGAGACAAAGGCCGCGAGAAAGCCCCGATCATGACCCGTTATGTCGAACGGATTCGTCGGATGATGGACAACTCGGGCCGCAAGCGGAAAAACGGCAAACGGTTGACCCTGGGCGTCCGCATTCCGGAATCGCTGCACACCTGCTGGCTGGCCGGGGTCGACATCGAGACATGGGTCAAAAAAGGCTGGATCGACTTCGTCGTCATCTCGACATGGAACAACACCGACCCGCAGCTGCCCGTAGACGAATTCTCGAGGTTCACGCGTCCGGCCGGTGTCGACACGATCGTGACAATGGGGAACATGATCGGCTCACTCTCGGCCGGGCCCCCCATTCCAAAGGATCGCGGAACCGCTCAATCCAAAAAGCACGCTGACGGTTACGTCAGCATGCTGCTGAACACGGCCGAGGCACGCGGAGCTGCGGCCAACTTCTATTCCTACGGTGCCGACAGCATCTCGTTCTGGAACGTGGGGATTCACTTCGGCCGCGAGGTGACCGCGACACCCGAACAGCGAAAACGGATCGAGGACTGGACAAACGCCGTCGGCAGCCGCGACCGTGTCTGGGCCGGACCCCGGACCTACCGGTTCCTGCCGATGGGCAAGGGCATTTCCAGCCGGAAACCGCCGGTGCGGAATTACCCGTGGTACGACGAGGGTTCCAGCCCGCTGGGACAGAAGAACAACCCGTCCCTGCTGTTCACCGACAAGCGGATCGGCAAGCGACTGGTCTATCCGTTTCGCGTGGCCGACGGCCGCAAGGGAGAACTGCTCGAAGGTCGCCTGCGTTTCTGGGTCTATCACGTGGCCGACACCGACAAGCTGGCCATCGATATCAACGGGACACGAGTGTCCGAGAAACACATCCGGCGTCTGCCGGCCGGCAAGCTGCGGGCCGAATTGCCGGGCACACGGTTCGAAATCGACCTGGCAAACTGCCCGCCATTCCGCGGTGACAATCTCCTGGGCCTGGTCCTCAAGACCCGGGCCACCCGGGCACACGTGCCGTTGATGGAGGAACTGGAGATCCACGTCACCGGTGTCACACCGCGAGCGAAGACCTCCGGCACATCCCGGGCACGAAAGTTCTACATCGCCGTCGACAGCGAAGGCCCGACCGGCGTCAATGAGTACTGGGCCCGCAATCTTAAGGCCGACAGCCCGCGGTTGACCGGCTTTCGACAACTGCTCACAGATGACGTCAATGCAGCCGTCGAGGGCTGTTTCGCCGCTGGAGCGACCGAGGTCTACGTCAAGGACGACGGGTTTCGCGTTCGAAACATCATCCGCAAACGGCTGGACCCCCGAGCCCGGCTGATCCCCTCGGGAGGCCCGTTGCTGCACGGGCTCGATAACACCTTCGCCGGCGTGTTGCTGGTGGGATTCCACGCCAGAGAAGGGGCCCCCCGGTCGGTGCTGCCGCACACATGGTCCAGCGGTCGACGACGACGCTACCGGTTCAATGGCCGCGAGGCGGGAGAGCTGGCCGCCTACGCCATCGTCGCCGGGAACGATCACGGAGTGCCGATCGTGATGGTCACTGGCTGCGACGGCCTGTGCCGCGAAGCCCGCGAATGGCTCGGTGACGCTGTCGTGGCCGTGTCGGTCAAACGGGTCGCCGCCGACGGTTCGGTCGTGCTCGATCCACCCGGGATCACCGGGCCCCGGATTACCGCCGGAGCCCGCCAGGCAATCGAGCGATCCCCCAAGCTCAAGCCGTTCCGCATCAGGTTCCCGATTCACGTCACGTTGCAGCTCAAGGACGATGCCACGACCCGGGGCTACGTCAACTGGCGAGACCTCAACAAGCCGGACTGGCCGGGACGGCGCACAGGGCCCCGGACCATCGAAGCCTGGCTGAAGAGCACTCGCCATCTGTGTCTTTGACCCGCCATTGGCTCGCCGTGACAGTTATGATGGAATTTCTCACTCCATCGATGCTCAACTCCAGATCTCCAAGGAGACACCCCTGATGAAAACCACCCTGACCGTCTGCACCGTTGCCCTGCTGCTGGCTTCGGGTTTCCTGGTGGCCGATGACGATCAACCCAAGGCCGACGCCAAGGCCGAGGCAAAATCGGGGCTGAAGAAGGCGTTCATCAACGGTGAGGGACCCGGCTGGAAGACCCTCTCCCTGGCCGACTTCGAGAATGTCAACTGCGACAAGAAGACCTGGCAGGAGAAGGACGGCACGATTTACTGCACGGGGCTGCCGGTCGGTGTGACACGATCCAAGAAGACCTATGAAAACTTCGAACTGGTGGCCGAATGGCGTCACATGAAGCCGGCCGGAAACTCGGGCATTTTTCTCTGGGCTCCGGACGCCTCCTTCAAGGGGCTCAAGCCCGGCCAGTTGCCCAAGGGGGGAATCGAGGTCCAGGTGCTGGACCTCGAGTACGAGACCCGTTACGAGAAAAAGAACGGCAAGAAGTCCGACTGGTTCACCAGCCACGGCGACGTGTTTCCGGTTGGCACGAGCAAGATGAAACCCTTCCCACCGGCTGCTAAGAACGGTCGTCGCAGTTTCCCCAGCAAGCGTTTGACGCTGGGCGTTGAGAAGTGGAACCACTACTACGTGAGGGCCATCAACGGCGAGGTGCGATTGTGGGTCAACGGTGAAGAGGTTTCCGGTGGTTCCAACTGCCAGCCGGCCGCCGGTTTCATGGCACTCGAAAGCGAGGGATCACCGGTGGAATTCCGCAACCTGCGGATCCGCGAATTGCCCGGTTCGGGAATCGCCAAGGCCACTGCAGCCGTGGAAAAAGCCGCAGCGGCAAAGATTGCAGCCGCCCAGGCCGCGGCCGCAAAAAAAGCTGCGGCCCAGGTGACGGCTGCCGAAAAAGCTGCGACGGCAAAAGTGGCGGCAGCCAGAACGGCCGCAGAAAAAGCCGCAGCCGTGAAGATCGCAGCTGCCCAGAAAGCCGCAGCAGCGAAGATCGCCGCGGCCAAGGCCGCCGCGGCCGCCAGGCGAGCTGCACAGAAGGCTGCGGCCGCCAAGGAAGCGGCTCTGGCAGCTGCGAGGCTGACCGTCACCACGACCACGAGAAAGGACGACGGCAAGGTGCTCAAGGTCGTCACCAAGCCACTGGCCGGATTGGTCGGAGCGGTCGGCAAGACACTCGGGAGTCTGCTCGACTGAGCGTCACCGGCTGCCAGGTGGGCCGTCCGGCTAGACCGACGTGCTGTAATGCGCGCCGGCGCCGGACTGCTTGGCATCCCGTCGTTCCGAGACGATCTCCTCCTGCAACTTCGCCGGCACCCGGCGGTAGCAGTCCAGTTCCATCGTGAAGGTGGCCTGGCCCTGCGAGAGGCTGCGGAGATCGGTGGCGTAACCGAAGGTCTCCGAGAGCGGCACCTGGGCACGAATCGTCACGATCTCGCCAGACATGTCCGATGACAAAACCATGCCGCGACGGCTGTTCAGGTCGCCGGTGATCGGCCCCTGGTAATTCCCGGGACACTCGATCTCGATGTTCATGATCGGCTCGAGCAACACGGGTTTCATCCTGCGGAAATTCTCGCGGAAGCAGGCGGCTGCCGCCGTCTGGAACGCCTTGTCGCTGCTGTCGACCTCGTGGTAGGAGCCGTCGTTGAGCTCGACCCGGACACCGATGACCGGATAACGCGCCACCGGACCCTTCTCCAGGCATCCCCGAAATCCCTTTTCGACCGACGGGATGTACTGCCTGGGAATTCGCCCGCCGACAACGTTGTCTTCGAATTCGAATGGCTCCTCGTCTGTCCCGTTGAAGACCTCGAGTCGACCGACGATGTGAGCGAACTGGCCGGCACCACCGGTCTGCTTCTTGTGCCGGTGGTTGAAATCGGCCGGTTGGGTCGGAGCCTCACGGTAGGCCACCTGCGGAGCCCCGGACTCGACCCGCACCTTGTACTCACGGCGGATCCGTTCCAGGTACACCTCCAGGTGCAATTCCCCCATTCCGGCAATCACCACCTCGTTGGTCTCCGGATCGGTCGCCACGCGGAACGTCGGATCTTCGCGACGAAACCTCTGCAGCGCCTGGGTCAACCGGTCTTCGTCATTTCGATCATTGGTGCGGACAGCCACGCCAATGACGGGTTCGGGAACGAACATGCCCTCCAGCGTGCAGTAGTCCCGCAGCGACGCGTAGGTGTCGCCGCTGGCCGCGTCGATTCCCATCACCGCCACGATGTCCCCGGCCTCGGCCCGATCCACTTCCTCGCGTTTCTCGGCGTGCATCCGGTAGATGCGACTGAACCGCTCCTTGCGGCGTGTTCTCTGGTTGTAGTAGGTGCCGCCCCGTTCGAGCGTACCCTGGTAGATCCGCGTGAATGTCAACTGGCCAAACGAGTCATCGACAATCTTGAAGGTCATCGCGACAAGCGGTGCCGACGGATCGGCCGACAACTGTATCGTCTGTTCCGCCTCGTCGGCTTCCGGCTCGACGTCCACAGTGTCATCCGAATCGGAGTCGGCCAACTCTTCTGAAGCCTCGTCCTGAAGTTCATCGGCCTCCGCGTCATCCGCGGCTGCCGACGATCCCGCCGTGGTGAAGGCGGTGGTCTCGCTGTCGACCGGAGAGGGCAGGTAACCGACGACGGCATCGAGCAGGGGCTGCACCCCCTTGTTGCGGTAGGCGGACCCAAGAAAGACCGGCGCGATGTCCAGGTCGATGGTGGACCGTCGGACCACCTTGTGGATCAACGCCTCGCTCACCGGATCCTCGCTCAGGCACAGTTCCATCAGTTCGTCGTCGAACATCGCGAGCCGTTCGAGCAGTTGGTCTCGTGCCGACTGGGCATCAGCTTGCATCGACTCGGGAATCTCTTCCCGCCGCAGTTCCTCGCCACTGTCACCGTCGAAGTACACCGCCTGCATCGCGACCAGGTCGATGACCCCCTCGTAATCGGCGCCCAGGCCAATCGGCAGTTGCATCAGCACCGCCTCGACACCCAGCCGAGTACGAACCTCCTCGCAAACACGAATCGGATCGGCACCGGTCCGGTCAAGCTTGTTTATGAAGATCAATCGCGGCACGCCGTACCGCTTGATCTGGCGGTCCACGGTCAGCGACTGCGACTGCACGCCTCCGACTCCGCAAAGCACCAGCACGGCCCCGTCGAGCACCCGCAGGCTGCGTTCCACCTCGACGGTGAAATCAACGTGCCCGGGCGTGTCGATCAGGTTGACCTGATGATCGCTCCAGTCGACCCGCGTCGCAGCACTGGTGATCGTGATGCCGCGTTCCTGCTCCAGGTCCATGTGGTCCATCGTGGCACCACCGCCGTCGTGAACCTCTTCCATCCGGTGCAACCGTCCCGCATAAAACAGGATCCGCTCGCTGAGCGTGGTCTTGCCCGAATCGATATGGGCCGAAATGCCAATGTTTCGCAGATTTTTCAGACTCATCGTGTCGCTCTGTTCTTGTTTGTCAGCCACGAGGCTGGTGTGATTTGTTCAACAACGTTTCCCAGAACTCCCTGGACTCCAGCAACGCCGTCCTCGACTTCGGTGGAGAAAACTCCGTCTCGGCTCGCGCGGGAAAATCGCGAGCTACGACCTGAATCCGTTCGGTCCAACTCGAAGACCTCTACGCCGCGGAGGCTGTGACACCTCGTGGGGCGGCGGAGGTCAAGACACAATGGCGTGTCGAGGCCGCAGCGGAAAAAGCGTCATCATGGCAAGTCGACCAATGGAGTTACCCGGATCATCATCGGTCTGTACTCGGCTGTTGGCCACGCCAGAGATGAGAGAAATCCGTATCTGGTAGGTCCCGGACAGGCACCCATCGTTGAGGAATGCCAAACCCGAACCAAAAAGCAAGCTGTCCTATATAGAGGATGCTGTGTTTGCTGGGAAGAGCACCGGGCAGGTTTCCGATCAATCGGCCCGGAAATCAACGGGAATTGGGCCGAATCCACGCGATCCACAAGTTGCGGGGGGACACGCCGATCGGCTGACGAGTTCGGGACCCGGTCCCAACCGGTCAACCAATTCGTTATTATCGGGAATCCTCGATATCTCCCGCCTTTGCTCCCCTCCCCGAAACAAGGATGCCCCGGATGACACCCATCCGCACGGTTCTCGTCGGACTGCTTCTGGCCACCACCACCACGGCCGCCGACAAGACGACCACCGATCGCAAGGGACTGGACTTCTTTGAGTCGAAGATCCGCCCGGTGCTGGTCCGCCACTGCTACCAGTGTCACTCGGCCAAGGCGGCCGCGAACAAGATGCTCAAGGGTGGGCTCCAGGTCGACACGCGGTCGGGGATCCGCAAGGGAGGAGAAACCGGACCCGGGGTGGTGCCGGGACAGCCCAAGAAGAGCCTGCTGGTGGCGGCGCTGAAACACGACGGGCTCAAGATGCCACCGAAGGCCAAGCTGCCTGCGTCGATCGTGGCCGACTTCGAGAAGTGGATCCAACTGGGTGCCCCCGATCCACGGGATGGCAAAGCCGTCGCCACCCAGGCCATTGATGTCCAGGCCGGCAAGGCCCACTGGTCGTTCCAGCCGCTGGCAGAAGTCAAGCCGCCGGCAATCCCCGATGGAGACGTGGTTCGAACCGACATCGACCGGTTCATCCGCGCTGCTCAAAGAGCCAAGGGGCTCACGCCCAATCCCCGGGCGACTCCGGCCGCGCTGCTCCGCCGGGTCCACTTCAACATGATCGGCCTCCCTCCAACGCCCGACGATCAACAGAGATTCCTGGCCGAGGCGGAAAAGGACTTCGAGGCGGCATGGGCCGCCGAGATCGACCGACTGCTGGCCAGCAAGCACTACGGAGAACGCTGGGGCCGCCACTGGCTGGATTTGGTGCGATTTGCCGAGAGCAACGGATACGCCTTCGACAAGGACCGGGCCAACGCCTACCAGTATCGGGACTTCGTCATCCGCGCGCTCAACCAGGACATGCCCTACGACCGGTTCGTCCGCCTGCAGATCGCCGGTGACCTGTTGGCCAAAACCGATTCGAAGACCGCCTCCGAAGCCCGCACGGCACTCGATGCCGTCGCGGCCACCGGGTTTCTCGTCGCCGGTCCGTTCACCACCCAGCAGACCCAGAAGGAACGCGAACGCAGCCGCTACGAACAGCTCGACGACGTCGTTCACACCCTGGGCACCAGCCTGCTGGGACTGACCGTCGGGTGTGCCAGGTGCCACAGCCACAAGTACGACCCGCTGCCACAAAACGATTACTACCGATTTGTGAGCTGTTTCAAGGAGGTCGGTTTCGGGGATACCAGCCTGAACCTCAGCCCCGAGGTCTTCCAGGCATCCAAGGCGAAGTACGATGCCGCGTTGAAACCGCTCACCGATGCCGTAGCCGCATGGGAAAAGAGTCGCCTGCCCGGCCGATTCGACCAGTGGCTGGCCCGCCGACCGTCGGCCCCTCCCACGCCCGCATTCGGTCACTGGCACCACGTCGGCCCCTTCCCGGCCACCGACTTCAACAAGGCCTACGACACCGCCGTGGGCCCGGAAACCCGTCTCCAGGCCGGTGCCGATCTCGGACGCTCGTTCCTGAAGGGAACCGTCTCCTGGCAAGTTCAACCCGGCTGGACCGACGGCAAGATCCACAACACGCTCACCGGCAACAACGCCGCCAACTACCTGGTCCGGACTATCGACTCGCCGTCGGCCCTGGCCGTCGAGTTTGCGTTCGGTGGCGACGACGGCATGAAGGCTTTCCTCAACGGCAAGGAGATCCTCAACAAGAAGACCATGGGTGGGGTCAAAGCCGACCAGCACAAGGTCAAGGTCACCCTGGCCGCTGGCCGCAACGAGTTGCTGATCAAGATCGTCAACGCCGGCGGGCCATCGGGTTTCTTCTTCCGCATGAACGGCGGCCAGGTGCCCAAGGACGTCGTGGCGGCCTGGTCACTGCCGGCGGAGAAGTGGAACGACAAGCAGAAAACGGCAGTCCGCAACTGGTACCGCACCACCGACGAGGAGTGGGTCCCGCTTGATGCGGCCGTCGCGGCTCACAGAAAAACCGAGCCCAAACCGAAAATGACGCCCGTCTACTCGGCCCGCGTCCGCGGCACCACCTACCAGTTCGGCGGTGACACCTTCAAGGTCTACTTCCTGTCTCGCGGCAACGCCGACAACAAGCAGGGGGAAGCCCCCGCCGGATTCCTGCGCGTCCTGATGAACACCAAGGAAAACGGCCAACACTGGCTGCTCAAAAGCGGTGACAAGAAACAGCCGGTCAAGCCGCGTGTCGCCGCAGCAAGCTGGTTGACCGACGTCAAGAACGGGGCCGGCCACCTGCTGGCCCGAGTGATCGTCAACCGCGTCTGGCAGTACCACTTCGGCCGCGGCCTGGTCACCACGCCCAGCGACTTCGGCACCCGTGGCGAACGACCAACCCACCCCAGGCTGCTCGACTGGCTGGCCGGAGAACTGATCCGTGGCGGCTGGAAACTGAAACCCCTGCATCGACTGATCCTCTCCAGCCACACCTGGATGCAGGGCAATGGCCGCACGGCCAATGGTGAGAAAGTCGATCCCGACAACCGGCTGTGGTGGCGACGCGGCGCGAAGCGGCTCGAAGCCGAACTGATCCGTGACACGCTGCTGGATGTCAGTGGTCGGCTCACTCGAGACATGTTCGGCAAGGGATCCCTTGACCAGAAATCCAACCGCCGCAGCGTCTACCTGACCGTCAAGCGGGGCCAGTTGATCCCGATCCTGCAACTTTTCGATGCTCCTGACGCGATGCAGGGCGTGGGCAAACGCAATGAGAGCACCGTGGCCCCCCAGGCCCTGGCGATGCTCAACTCTCCGTTCATCCGCGAACTGTCCGGCGGTTTCGCCAAACGGGTCCGCCCCGACGCCAAGACATCTCTGGAAGCCGCCATCAACGCCGCCTACCGTATGGCACTGGCACGGACGCCGAATTCGAGCGAAAGGGAGGCGATGCTGGCCTTCGTCAAGACACAGACCGAGTCCCGCAAGGGCCAGGCGAACGCCGAGGAACTGGCTGTTCGTGACTTCTGCCACCTGTTGCTGTGCAGCAACGAGTTCATCTACGTCGATTGATTCTCAGAACACATACGACCCAGAGGCCCGATCCACCGGCCCAAGGATTCTTGCCATGCAACACGTTCCCGGTTTCAACCTCGCCTCCCGTCGCCACTTTCTCGAGTCGGCTGGACTCGGTTTCGGCTCAGTCGCACTGGCCGGCCTGCTCCACTCCGAGGGCCTGTTGGCCGACGAGTCGGCACCCAGCAACCCGCTGGCCCCCACTCACTCTCACTTCCAGCCGAAGGCCAAGGCGGTGATCTGGCTGTTCCAGACCGGCAGCCCCTCCCAGGTCGACACCTTCGACTACAAGCCGGAACTCCAGAAGCGGAACGGCCAGTCTTTGGACGGTGCCGACCCCAAGACCGGGTTCTTCACCACCAGCGGCAAGTGCCTGAAGTCCCCCTTCAAGTTCAAGCAGCACGGAGAGAGCGGTGCGTGGATCTCCGAGATCTTCCCCAACATCTCGCGGCACGCCGACGACATCGCCTTCATCTACTCGTGTTTCTCTCGATCCAACAACCACACCCCCGCGATGCTCGAGCTCAACTCGGGTTTCATCCGCCAGGGTTTTCCCAGCCTCGGCAGCTGGTTGACCTACGGCCTGGGCAGCGAAAACACCAACCTGCCGGCCTACGTGGTCATGCACGGCAAGAAGCCCCGGGGCGGTGACCCGGTCTGGAGCTCCGGATTCCTGCCCAGCGTCTTTCAGGCCACGGCCCTCGACCCCCGCCAGGCCAAACCGATCAGCAACCTGCAGCGGTCCGGCGAGCTGACCGATCCGCAACAACGAACGCTGCTCGACGCTCTCCGTGCGGCCAACGACCGCCACGCCAGGACGCGGCCCTTCGACCGGGACCTGTCGGCACGGCTCGAATCATTTGAACTGGCCTACCGGATGCAGGTGGCGGCTCCCGAGGCATTCGACATCGGCCTGGAGACCAAGCAGACCCAGGAGGCCTACGGGCTGAACCGACAGGAATCCAAGGACTACGGCCGCCAGTGCCTGATCGCCCGGCGGCTGATCGAACGGGGCGTGCGGTTCGTGCAGGTCTTCGCCGACGTGGCCAAGACACCTGGCGGCGGTGTCAACGACGTCCCCTGGGACGCGCACAGCGACATCAGCGTCAACCACGGCATGTGCGCCAGGTCGGTTGACCAACCCACCGGTGCCCTGCTGGACGACCTCAAGCAACGCGGCCTGCTCGATGACACCCTGGTGATCTACGGGGGCGAGTTCGGGCGGACGTCGGATTCTCAGGGAGCCAAGGGACGCGACCACAACCCCAACGCCTTCACCACCTGGATGGCCGGCGGAGGAGTGAAGGGGGGCACGCAGTACGGGGCGACAGACACCTTCGGTTACAAGTCCGTCGACAAACGGGTCAGTGCCCACGACCTGCACGCGACGATCCTGAAGCTGATGGGCTTTGACCACGAGAAGCTGACCTACCGCTTCAACGGCCGCGATTTCCGTCTGACCGATGTGGCCGGCGATGTCATCGACGCCCTGATCGCGTGAGATGAGCTGATCGCATGAGGATCAGCGTCTGTCCGGTCGAGACACGCTCGCGGCGGACCCTGCCGCCCGTTTCTTCGCCCGGCGACAGCTAACCCAGCAGTTCGGGCACCACGCGCCCGTGAACGTCGGTCAACCGCATGTCGCGGCTCGAGAACCGGTAGGTCAGCTTCTCGTGGTCCATGCCCATCAGGTGCAGCATCGTCGCGTGCAGGTCGTAAACCTCGACCTTGTCCTGTACCGCGTGGTATCCGAACTCGTCAGTCGCGCCATGGACATATCCCGCACGTGAACCGCCGCCGGCCAGCCAGATCGAGAAACCGAACGGGTTGTGATCGCGGCCGTTGCCGCCCTGGGCGAACGGTGTCCGCCCAAACTCGCCACACCACACGATCAGCGTCTCGTCGAGCAGGCCTCGCTGCTTCAGGTCGCGGATCAGGCCGGCCACCGGACGATCGATCGCCCGCGAGTTCTTCGTGTGCCCATCGACCAGTCCACCATGCTGATCCCAGCGATCGCCGTTGCCGCCTGTGCAGGTCAACTCGATGAACCGCACACCTCGCTCGACCATCCGCCGGGCCACCAGGCACAACCGGCCGTACTTCCGGGTGTTGGCGAAGTCGTCGTCCATGCCGTACAGCGACTGGGTCGCCTTGGTCTCATCACCGAGATCCATCAACTCCGGCACGGCCATCTGCATCCGCGCCGCCAACTCGTAATTCGAGATCGCGCTTTCCACCTGGTCGACTCGGCCCACCCGACCCAGCAGGTTGCGGTCCAATCGCTTGATCAGCGCCAGCTTCGCCGACTGCAGATCCGGCTTCGCCTCCCGCGGGGTGATGTTGGCCACCGGGCTGTTGCCGGGTTGAAACACCGATCCCTGGAAGGCGGCCGGCAAAAATCCGCTGCCGAAACAGTCAAGTCCGCCCGAGGGAATCAGACCCCCATTGAGCACCACGTAGGCGGGCAAGTCCTGGCACTCGCTGCCCAACCCGTAGGCCACCCAGGCCCCGTGGGCCGGTCGCCCCTGCAAACCGGTTCCGGTGTGCAGAAAGAAGTTCGCGTTGGTGTGCTCGGAGAACGGAGCAATCATCGAACGGACCACGCACAGGTCGTCGGCACAGTGCTCGCCGATCGTCGGAAACAGTGCACTGACCGGCAGGCCGCTCTCGCCGTATTGCTTGAACGCCCAGGGCGACTTCAACACCTTGCCAACGTTATTGAACTGGGTCGGCTCGACCTTGAAGACCCGGTGAGGATCCTGGCCATGGAATTTCTCCAGTGCCGGCTTGGGGTCGAAGGTGTCGACCTGCGAGGGTCCTCCATCCATGTAAAGAAATATGACCCGCTTGGCCTTTGCCGGAAAATGAGTGGTCTTCGGATCGAGAGGTCCCTCAGCAGCAGAGGCCGTCTCGCCGGCGAGCATCGTCGCCAGGGCAACGCCACCGAAGCCGTGAGCGGCCTGCATCAACATTTCCCGACGGGTCGTCGGAGGAGGCAAGAAGCGGTGGCAATGGTTCATCGGTCGAGAATCCCGGATGCACCCGAGGTGCCTGCGGGGAACCGGTCATGCAAACCGGTCGCCGCGACACCCGGAAGGTGTCAATTGATGAAGATGAATTCCTTGGCGTTGAACATCACGTGACAAAGGTCACTCCATGGCCTGGGATCACCGGGCCCCTGCTTGTCGGTCAGTCCGTACCGGCGTCCCTGCTCGACCAGGAAACCGACGGCAGCACCACGTTCGTCATCACTGGGTGGACGACCGAACGCCTGGCGGTACATCGCGCTGATGCGGCCACCGGTGTCGAGTTTCTCGAGTGCCAGCAACCGCTTGGCCCACAGCCCCGCCTGCCCGACCACGAACGGATCGTTCATCAGGATCAGGGCCTGGGCCGGCACGTTGGACTTCGTGCGACGGCCGACCGTCGAGAAGGGCTGGGGAGTGTCGAATGCCAGCATCATCGACGAGAGGAAGTTGCGACGAACTCCTATGTAGATGGTTCGCCTCCCGTTCCCGTCCATCGGACCGCTCTTGGGTCGACCTCGTCCGATCATGTGCGGAGAAAGGTACACCGGGACGCTCTTTCCGAGGTAGGCGGTGTCGAGCCGGCCCGAGACACTGAGCATCGCGTCACGAATCGCCTCGCCCTGCAGTCGCCGGACACGCATGCTGTGCAGCCAGACGTTGACCGGATCGGCGGCGACCGCCTCTGCCGATGGCCGACTGGACATGCGATAAGTCCGGGAAAGCACCAGCTGGCGGATCATCGTCTTGATCGACCAGCGATTGCGGCGAAACCGATCAGCAAGCCAATCGAGCAGCTCGGGGTGCGAGGGAGCCTGCCCCTGGACTCCGAAGTTGTCGACGGTCGGCACCAGGCCCCGGCCAAACAGGTGATGCCAGATCCGGTTGGCCATCACGCGGGCCACCAGGGGATTGCGGCCTCCGAGGACCAGTTCCGCGGCCAGCGACAACCGGCCGCTGCCCGGGCTGGTCACCTTGACCGGCTTCCCACCCAGCGCCTGGAGCATTCTTCGCGGCACGGCCTTGCCCCGCTGTTTCGGATTGCCTCGGACGAACAACTTCTGGTTGACCGCCGATCCATCCCACATCGCCATCGCCAGGCGGGACGTCCTGCGGACCTCGCCGACCAGCCGTTTTTCCCTGGCCAGCAGTCCCCGGGCAGCGATCGACAACTTCATCTCCGACGCAGCCGGATTGGCCACCATCAGCGGCAGGTGGCGGACCAGCCAGTCGAGCACCACCGCCTGGTCAGCGGCGTCGTTGGGTGTCGGGTTTCGCGACCAGTCAGCGGCCGTCTTCAGCAGCCTGGCAGAAGCCGCCGCTGCGGCCGGCAGCGTACCAGCCTGCTTGGCATCGAACCGGGACGCGAGAGCCCCGACAGCGTCACCGGCAAACGGGTCGCCCGGCTGCCGATCACTCTCGACCACCATGAACAACTGCAACGGGTTGTCGCCCCGGCTCGAAAACTCGATGTGGGCCTGGTGTCCCGCCAACCGTGAGAGATCCTGGTGGATCCAGCGGGGCCGGTTGTCACCGGCGTCCCATGCGGCCACGGTCCGACCATGCAGCGGTCCGTGGAGCAGCCGGTGCGAGTTGACCGAAGCGAAGGCGTGACCACCACCGGCGACCAGGTGCCACAATCGGCCCGTCTTCATCTGGAATGTCGGCGTGCGGATCGTCCGCCCGGCCCGGACCCAGCCAGACAGCTTCCCGTTCTCGTTTTCGCTGCCAGCGGCCACGGCGAGTCCTGAAAATGCCCGGTCCCAGGCGGCGCCACCGCGAGTGAACACCTGGCCGAAGGGTTGCGCCGGGTTCTCAGTCATCACGAAATCACCCGGTTCAACCGGCCCGGTGCGGAATGACGACCCATCCTGACGCCAGCGGCGACCTTCCAGGCGGGTGAAATCGACCAGCACTCGCGACTTGGCCAAAGCGGATCCGGCAGCCGTACGGCGGGCGGCCCAGGTCTTGCGCATCGGGTCCAGCACCGCCGCCACCGCCTTGGCGTCCGGATTTCCGGGCACCCGGCAGAGCCTGGCCCAGGCGTGAAGAGGATCCACATCGTTCTTCTCGGCAACCAGCAGGTGAGCGATCACCCGCTGGAGTCGCTGGACATCCAGCTTGCGGGCATTCGCCGCGGCAACCTGGGCGGCCGCATCGTCGGGACTTCCGGCGGCGATCACGTCGCGGGCCGAGAGCAGGTAGGCAGGCAGGTTCGCCAGCCCGGCGGCGATCTCACCCCGGATCACCGCATACAGCTTGCGACGGGCCTGCTGCCGCGATTCGGCCAGGCGGCTGGCGACCTCGCGGTTGTGGTCGATCGTTTCGAAACGGACCAGCCGGAAACCACTGCTCTTGAGAAAACCCGAGAGGGCGTAATAGTCGGCCTGGGAGATGGCGTCGAACTTGTGGTCGTGACACCGTGCACAACTGACCGTCAGGCCCAGGAAGGTCTTGCTGAAGACATCGATCATGTTGTCCTGGCGGTCGGCCTCGTCCTGTCGGACATCGACCGGCGAGTGGCACCAGTCGCCCAGGTGCCAGAACCCCGTCCCCAGGATCGACTCGTTGAACCCCTTGACCGGATTCCGCCGCGGGGTCGGCAACAGGTCTCCGGCCACGTGCTCGACCACGAACAGGTCGTAGGCCACGTCAGAGTTGAGCGCCCGGATCACGTAGTCGCGGTACTCCCAGGCGTTGGGACTCACATAGTCCGACTCGTGCCCACGCGACTCGGCAAAACGAACCAGGTCCAGCCAGTGTCGCGCCCAGTGTTCGCCGAACCGGGTACTTCTGAGAAGCCGGTCGACGACCTTCTGGTCCGCCTGGCCCGTCCGGTCCCCGACAAAGGCATCGATTTCGGCGGGTGTGGGAGGCATGCCGGTCAGGTCGTAGGTGACCCGACGCAGCCACGTCACCTTGTCAGCGTCCGCGGCGGGGGCGAGTTTCCGGGCGAGCAGTTGCTCGAGCACGTACCGGTCGACCGGCGAAGTGGCCCACGAGATCAGCTTCTCCGGCGTTCCCTCGGGCAACGGGCGGGGCTCGACCACTTTCACCGGTTGCCAGGCCCAGTGGGATTTCCGTCGGGCATCCAGGTCGAACGGGGCTGACGGGTCAACAGTGTCGGCACCGCCGGCCGGCCACGCCGCTCCCCCCCGGATCCACTCGGTCAGGATCCGGATCTCCTCGGGCGGCAACTTGCCTGCCGGCGGCATCTTGTAGTCACCGTCGTAACGGATCGCCTGCACCAACAGGCTCTTGTCCGGATCACCCGGGACCAGCGCCGGCCCGGTCTCCCCTCCGGCCAGTGCCCGCTTGCGGGTGTCGAGCCTCAGTCCCGCTTTCAGTTTCTTGGCCGACTTGCTGTGACAGGAAAAACACCGCCTGGACAGCAGTGGCCGGATCACCTTTTCGAAATGCTCCAACTGGGCCACTGTCGGTTTCCCGGCGGCCTTGTCGGCGGCAGAGAGATCAGTGGACACCAGCAGCAAAACCACCGGCAACAGCAATGGGATACGTTTCATGGTGCCCGCCATTATAGGATCACCGTCTGCCGACAACACCGATCTCGCGTTGATCCCACACGCCAACAACGCGAGAATCAAGGGATGACCGCTCCAGCCAAGATCGATGCCACCAAGACACACGTCGTCCAGGAACTCAAGCACGGCAATCCGTTGATCTCCTGCCGTTTCGACCCCACCGGTCGGTACGTTTTCTACGGTGCCCAGGACTACCAGGTCTGGCGATGGGACACCAAGGAGAACAAGAAGGTCGCGCTGCAGGGAACCGACGCGTGGGTTCGCGGAATCGCATTTTCCAGGGACGGCAGCCAGGTGATCACCGCCGGTTACGACGGCCGGCTGATCTGGTGGCCGACCACCGACGCCGCCCCCAAACCGCTCCGCTCGGTCGCGGCCCACCAGGGCTGGGTCCGGGCCATCGCCGTCAGCCCCGACGGCACCCTGCTGGCCAGTGTCGGCAATGACAAGCTGGTCAAGCTCTGGAAGATGGCCGACGGATCACCGGTGCGAACGATGCCCGGCCACCAGCACCACGTCTACAACGTGGCATTCCACCCCGACGGCAAACGACTGGTCACCGGTGACCTGAAGTGCCACCTGTTCGAGTGGGAAACGGCCACGGGCAAGGCAGGTCGCCGCTTCCAGGCCAAGTCGCTCTACAAGTACGACGGCGGCTTCAAGGCCGACATCGGCGGCGTGCGGGCCATCGATTTCAGCCAGGACGGCACGCAACTGGCCATCGGCGGGATCACCAACGTCACCAACGCATTCGCCTGCGTCGGCAACCCGTCTGTGGTGATATTCGACTGGAAAACCGCCAAGGAGACGACCAAGCACCTGGCCAAGGCCAAGCCCAGGGCAGTGGCCTGGGGATTGGCCCTGCACCCGACGGGCATCACGATCGGTGCAGCCGGCGGACCCGGCGGGGGCTTCCTCTACTTCTGGAAAAAGGGCCAGGCCAACGAGTTTCACCAGCTGAAGATGAAGGACTCGGCCCGTGACCTGCATCTCTCGCCGGATAACCTCCACCTGGCCACCGCGCACTACGACGGAGTTGTGCGGATCAGCCGGATAACCGAAAAGGCCAAGAAGGGCTAAGCCCTACTTCGCCTCCAGTTTCTTCAACCGGTCGGCCAGGTCCCGGTTCCGTTTCCGCAGCGATTCCAGTTCGCCCCGCAACCGGTCCAGTTCGGCCGAGGCGGTCTTTTCCGTCTGCATGGCCTTCAGTGCCGCCTGGGCAGCGACCCGCACACGGCCTTCCGGATCATGTTCTGCCAGGCTGGCCACAACATCCTCGGCCGCCTTCGCCGATCCCCCCAATCGCCTCATCGCCTGCAATGCGGCAGCCCGGATCCGCGGGCCCGGGGCCTGCAACAGGCCGGTCAACCGCGTGACGACCTTTCCGGTTTCCATCTCGGGCGTCGCCACCCGGGTCACCCGTTGGCCCAGCCCGGCAATCGCCGCCATCCGGCACCGGCGGGGTCGATCGGCACCGGTCCACTCGAGCAGGATCTCGATCGCCCGCGGCTCCTTGCGGCGTGCCAACGCGGTCAACGCCGTCTGGCGGATCACCTCGCGATGCGAATCCCGCCCCAGGGCGTCTTCGAGCATCTTCAAAGGCGGCTTACGGATCCGGGCCAGTGATTTCAGGACCGCCGCCTCCACCTTGTAGCTCCGATCTCCTTCCGACCAGGCGGCCTCGAGCACATCGGCCACCGCGTCGTTCTTGCCAAAGGCTCCCAGTGCGGTGGCTGCCGCCGAACGAACGTGTGGGTTGTCCTGTTCCAGGGCCGCCAGCAGGGCCGGACGCGACAGGTCGTCAGCCACGCGGCCCAGCGCAGCAGCCGCGGCCACCCGCACACCATAGAACTTGTCGTTGGACACCGCCTCGACAAGCAGTTTTCGGTCTGCCGCGTTGCGGCTGGGCGCAAAGTGGGCCACAGCCCGCAGCCGCTCCGGCACTCGAGGAGCATTTTTCAGCTGCGCCACCCACCAGCCGCGGGCCTTCTTTTCCTTCACCTCGGCCAGCAACGAGTGCTGGGGATCGACCCGCACCAGCGTTGGCCGTGAGGGGACCGGCACGAAGGCCACCTGCCGCTTTTCGGTCACCGTCAGGTCCAACCGCACAGGTTCGGATCGGCCGGAGACAGCAAACGAGACGGTCAGTGGAAATGCGAACGGTTCGCCCTTCTGGTCCTGTGTCACCTCGACCCGGACCTGCTTCGCGTCGGCATCGTAGCGACTCGACACGGTCACCACCGGATGGCCGGGTCGCTCGGTCCAGTCAAAGAAGAATCGTTCCAGGGAATGCCCAAGCAGCCGTTCGAAGGTGCGTCGCAGGTCACCGGTCTCGGCCACCTGGTAGGCGTAGACCGTGCCGTACCGTTTCAACGCTCGCAGGAATGCATCATCCCCGACCCGGTGCCGGAGCATGTGCAGCACCCAGCCGGCCTTGGGGTAGGCCCGCGAATCGAACATGCTCCGTGGAGACGGGTAGCGGCGATCGACGATCGGCCGCGTCAGAGCACCGCCGGAGCGGCCCGATCGACTTTTCGAGTACAGCAGGTAATCCGCCTCGTCTCGTCCCAATTTGTGCTCGTACCACAGCACCTCGCTGTAGGTGGCAAAGCCCTCGTTGAGCCACAGGTGACTCCAGTTGCGGCAGGTCACCAGATCACCCCACCACTGGTGTCCGAGTTCGTGAGCGATCAGGCGGTCGGGCGTGCTGTCGAGCATCGCCCGCTCGTCGTGCATGACCCCGCGGTAGAGCGTCGTGGCGCTGGTGTTCTCCATCCCCCCGGCGGTGAACTGTTCGACAACCACCTGGGCGTACTTCTCCCACGGGTACTCGATGCCGAACGTGTCGCTGAAGAAGTCAAGCATCTCGACGGTGCGACCGAAGGTACGGGCCGTGTCATCGGCCTGGTCGGGCGGCACGTAATAGAGCACCGGCCGGCCCCGCCATCGCTCGCGAGTCACCTCGAACCGACCGACCACGAGCGTCGTCAGATAGCTGACGTGTGACTTCTCCTGCTTCCAGTGAAACGTCGTCCGCTTGCCACCGTCGGCCTTCTTTCGCGAAACCAGTTTTCCATTGGAAAGGCACTCCATTCCCGCCGGAACGGTCGCGACGATCTCCGAGGACTGCCGCTCAGCCGGGTGATCCTGCGAGGGAAACCAGTAACGATTGGAAATCGGTTCGCCGTGACTCCAGACCATCAGCGGTTGCCTGGGCGTCTTGGGTGTGGGACCAAAGAAGTGCAGGCCGGTGGCGGGGTTGGTGACCGAGTAATCGATGGCCAGTTGCCACTCCGCCCCGGCGGCCGCACGTGCCGGCAAGTGCACCAGGATCTCGCGTCCGGTATTCTCGAACTCCAGGCCCGACGGCTTGTCTTTGCCCCGGCGGCCCCGGACCGCCGTGATCTGGTGGTTGACGGCATCGAGCCGGATGGTCGAGAGCGGTCGCAGAACGACGAGATCCAGCGTGGCGGTGCCCGCAATGCGGCGGGCCTCGAGGTCGACATCCAGCTCGAGCTTCAGGTGCCGGATGTCCACGGGGCGATCTCCGGCGGACCGGAGAGGAGGTGACTCGGCGACGGTCTGCGACAACAGGCGGCCGGGGATGGTGGCCAGGAAAATGACCGACAGCAGGACCACGCGGTTTGTCATCGCAGGGGCTCCGGGATGTTCAACTCCAGGCCGAGCCGCCCGGGAACTCGTACTTGTCCAGCGATTCGGCCTTCATTTCGGTGCTGTATCCGGGCGCCTCCGGAGGCACGTAGCAGCCGTCTCGCATCTCGAGCGGATAGACGAAATGTTCGTGGAGATGATCGGAATACTCGGCGAGCCGGTTCTCCAGCGACGCGCCGATGCAGATGTAGTCGATCAGTGCCAGGTGCTGGACGTGCTCACACAATCCCACTCCTCCAGCGTGCGGGCAGACGGGAATGTCGAACTGGGCGGCCAGCAACTGCACCGCCATCACCTCGTTGACCCCGCCCAGTCGGCAGCTGTCGATCTGGCAGACGCCCAGTCCGCCCGACTGCATCATCTGCTTGAAGGTCACACGGTTCTGGCAGGCCTCGCCGCCGGCCACCTTGATCGGATCCACGGCCCGGGCGATCGCGGCGTAACCCAGGATGTCATCCGGACTGGTCGGTTCCTCGATGAACCATGGCTCGAACTCGGCCAGCGACTCCATCCAGGCGATCGCATCGGGAACGTCCCAGACCTGGTTGGCATCGAGCATCAGCTTGCGTTCCGGGCCAATTTCCTCGCGGACAATCCGGCACCGGCGGATGTCATCTTCCAGCGAACCGCCGACCTTGATCTTGAAATGCGACCAGCCACGAGCGGTCATCTCTTGGCAGAGTCGCCGGAGCTTGTCGTCGGGGTAACCGAGCCAGCCAGCCGAGGTGGTGTAAGTGGGGAACCCGCGTTCGAGCATCTCGTCGATCCGCTGCTGCCGGGTCGGCTCGTTTCGCTGAAGAATCTCCAGTGCCTGGTCGGGAGTCAGCGCGTCGGTGATGTAACGGAAATCGATCAACCCGACCTGCTCCTCGGGAGTCAATTCACAAACCAGTCGCCACACCGGCAGACCGCGGCTCTTGCCCCACAGATCCCAGGTCGCATTGACCACCGCGGCGGTGGCCATGTGCACGCTGCCTTTTTCGGGTCCGATCCAGCGGAGCTGGCTGTCACCGGTCAACAAACGCCAGTAACCGGCCATGTCGGAGGTGATCTCCTCGAGAGTGAGCCCGACGACCTTCTCGGCAATCGCCTCGATCGCCAGGCAACACAACTGGTTGCCACGACCGATCGTGAAGGCCATCCCATGGCCGGAGTGTCCGTCGGGATGATCGGTTTCCAGGACAACAACGGCGGCCGAGTAGTCGGGATCGGGATTCATCGCGTCCGAGCCGTCGAGGTGCTCGGAGGTCGGGAAACGAACGTCGCGAACGGTGAAACCGGTGATGGTGGTCATGAGTTGCCTGGGAGCCGAGAGAGCAGGGCGGGCTACGGCCCGGTCCGCTACCCGCCGCACGACGATTCGGGCGAGTAGAGAAAACGGAGTGGAGCGGAGGGGACTCGAACCCCCGACCTCTGCATTGCGAACGCAGCGCTCTCCCAGCTGAGCTACCGCCCCGGGAAGCGAACCATTCTAGGGGACCGGGACTCGGAACGGCAACCCGCGGTCAATCGTCCTCAACCGGGGCAATTGAGGCAATTTGTAGCGGTCGATCGGATCGGACAGCGAACTTGACACCCTCTCGATACCGACGCATGATTCCAAGGGGAAAGCTCTGCGCGCCGTCGGGCGGATGCCTCCTCCAATTCCAATCGGACACTCGCCTCAGAGATACCACGATGGCCGCCAACTGGCTCGAAAAACTGGTCACCGACGGATCCATCAGTCAGTCCCAATTGACTGATGCCGAGCAAATGGCGTCGGAACTCGGAATCAAGACCGAGGAAGCTCTCGTCAAGCTCGACTACGTCACCAGCAGTGAACTCGGTGCGTTGCAGGCCGCCGAGTTCGGGTTCGACTTCATCAATCTCGAGGGTGCCGAAATCCAGCCGGGGGTGATCGAAATGGTCCCCGAGAGCGTCGCCCGGGAGCACCTGGTGATCCCGATCGCGCTGGATGGCGAGAACCTGGTCGTGGCGATCGGCGACCCGATGAACTTCGAGGTGCTCGACAAGCTGCGGTTCATCCTCAACCGCGAAATCAACGTCGCCGTCGCACCCGAGGACGCGATCCAGACGGCGATCAACCGGCATTACGGGCAGAGCGAAACCGAGTCGGTTGACTCGATGCTGCAGGAATTCACCGAGACAGCGATCGATTTCACGCAGACCGAAATCACCGAAGCCGAGACGATGGCCGAGGGTGACGACGACAGTGCCCCGATCATTCGCCTGGTCGACCTGATCATCTCCGAAGCGGTGACCATGCGGGCCAGCGACATCCACGTCGAGCCGTTCGAAGACCGCGTCCGGGTGCGATACCGCATCGACGGGGTACTGGTGGAACGGGACAGCCCGCCCAGGCGGCTGCTGGGAGCCATTGTTTCGCGTATCAAGATCATGGCCCGGATGGACATTGCCGAAAAACGGCGACCACAGGATGGCCGGATCAAGACCCGTGGCGGCGGCAAGGACATCGACCTGCGGGTCAGCATCCTGCCAACCAACTGGGGCCAGGCGGTCGTGATGCGGATTCTCGACCGGGACAGTATCAAGATCGGTATCCGCAACCTCGGCTTCTCCGAAGAAAACTACCGCACGTTCCAGAACATCATCCGACGCCCCAACGGGATTTTCCTGGTCACCGGCCCCACCGGAAGCGGAAAAACTACCACTCTCTACTCAGCACTCGGGGAACTCAACCGGCCCGATCGCAAGATCATCACCGCCGAGGATCCGGTCGAATACATGTTGCCCGGTATCAACCAGGTCGAGGTGAGATCGAGCATCGGATTCACTTTCGCATCGATCATCAAGTCCATGCTCCGCCAGGCACCAAATGTCATCCTTGTCGGAGAAATTCGCGATCTGGAGACCGCGGAGATGGCGATCCAGGCCTCTTTGACCGGACACTTGGTTTTCAGTACACTACATACGAACGATGCGCCCAGTTCCATTACACGCCTGGTGGATATCGGAGTGCAACCGTTTCTTGTGGCGTCGAGCCTGATGGCGGTGATGGCCCAGCGGCTGGTGCGGGTGATTTGTCCCAAGTGTGCCGAGCCGTACGATCCTGATCCGACCGAGCTGGAGCATTTCTCCTACACCGAGGAGCAGTTGTCGGAGGCGAATTTCATGCGGGGAGCCGGCTGTTCGCATTGCCAACACACCGGTTTCCGTGGCCGGAAGGCCGTTTTCGAGTTGATGACGATGAATTCGACGCTGCGGGAGATGACGTTCCGTCGCGAACCCTCCCAGCATCTCCGCCGCCAAGCCCGGTTGCTGGGAATGAAGACACTGGTCGAAGACGCGTCAGACAAGGTGCTTGAAGGTATCACGAGCCTCTCGGAGGCACATCGCCTGGAACGTGGTGGGCATTAGCGACGAGGAGAATCGTCCGGTCCACTGCCGACAGGTGGCCGGGCACGAAGAGTGGATTGATACGTTTTCTTGAGCCGTCGACGATGGTGGCGAACAATGGGTCGTCACCGCTGTTGACGGTCGGTGAATCAGAGGAAAGGCGATGGCGACACTTCAGATCGACAAGTTGCTCGAGACCGTGGTCCGCGAGGGCGTCAGTGACCTGCACCTCACGACCAAGCAACCGCCTGTCGTGCGGCTCGACGGCCGCATGGTCCAGTTGGAGACGAAGGTTCTCGACAACGACGACATGGTCGGTTTGATGAAGAGCATCACACCCGAGCGAAACCAGCAGGAACTGCAGGAGGTGGGCGGGACCGACTTCGGCTTCGCCTTCGGCGACAAGGCCCGTTTCCGGGTGGCAGTCTTCAAGCAGCGCGGTGACATCGGGATGGTGCTCCGCCAGATCCCCAACCTGTTCCTGACCTTCGAGCAACTGGGCCTGCCGTCCGAGCCGATCCAGAAGCTGCTGGAGCGTCCCCGTGGCCTGTTCCTGGTCACCGGCCCGACCGGCAGCGGCAAGACGACGACGCTGGCCAGCATGATCAACCACATGAACGACACGATGGATCACCACGTGATCACGCTGGAAGATCCGATCGAGTATTACCACCAGCACAAGAAGTGCACGATCAACCAGCGGGCGATCGGTGTCGACGTCCCCTCGTTTGCCGAGGCCCTGCGGAGGGCCTTGCGGATGGACCCGGATGTGATCCTGGTCGGCGAGATGCGGGACCTGGAAACAATCGAGAGTGCGATCACTGCGGCCGAGACCGGTCACGTCGTCTTCGGCACCCTGCACACCACCGGGGCCCAGGGAACAGTCAACCGGATCATCGACGCCTTCCCGTCCAACCAGCAGGAGCAGATCCGCGTGCAGCTCTCCACCGCCCTGATCGGGATCCTCAGCCAGCAGCTGCTGCACAAGATTCCCAAGGGACGCGTCGCCGCCTACGAGCTGCTGGTACTCACTCCGGCGATCCAGAACCTGATCCGCGAGGGCAAGACCTTCCGGATCAACTCGTCGATCCAGACCGGGCGGAAATACGGCATGCAGTTGCTCGACGATCACCTCTTCACACTCTGGAAGAACGGTCTGTGCGAGGAACAGGACGTGATCATGAAGTCCAACCTGCCCGACGAACTGGTCCACCGCATCAACCTCGCCAAGAAGGGCCAGATGTCCGACGACGACGAGTTCTTCGATGATGACGAGGACGAGGACGACTTCTAGGAAACGCACCGTTCCGGAACCCTCTACCCCACCATTCTGCTGAACCGCCATGGCCACACGACGCATCGGACAGATCCTGGTCGACCTGGGCTACCTCACCGAGGACCAGCTCTGGGACGTGCTCGAAGAACAGAAACAGTCTCCCGGCGAGGTGCTCGGACAGGTCGCGGTCCGGCTCGAACTGGTCACCGACGAACTGGTGACCGAGGCGTTGGCCGAACAGTGGGGGATGCCGGTCGTCAATCTCCGCGAGACCACCATCCCGCCGAAGGTGCTGGAGCTGGTGCCGCAGACGATGGCCGAGATCTACAAGATCGTGCCGATCTCGCTGAAGAACGAGGTCCTGACCGTCGCGATGGGCGACCCGCACAACGTCGCCGCCCTCGACGATCTCCGCAACTTTCTCGGTTTCGATGTCCGGGGCGCGGTCTCGAACATGCAGGATGTCGAGGAGGGCATCTCGCAGCACTACGCCGACCGGGAGGACTCGATCGAGGACGTGCTCGGCGAACTGACCGATGACGACGAGGAATTCGACATCCTCGCCGGCAAGCACGACATCGGCAGCGAGGACGAACTGGTCAACTCGACGCCGATCCGCAAGCTGGTCAACATGGTGCTGCTGCTGGCGATCAAGGACCAGGCCAGCGACGTCCATTTCGAACCGTTCGAGGACGAGTTCAAGATCCGTGTCCGTGCCGACGGCGTGCTCTACGAGATGGTCCCCCCGCCCCGCCACCTGGCCAATGCGGTCACCACCCGGATCAAGGTGATGGCCGAGCTGGACATCGCCGAGAGACGGCTGCCGCAGGACGGGCGGATCGAGTTGAACGTCGGGGGCAACCCGGTCGACCTGCGGGTCAGCGTGCTGCCGACGATGTTCGGCGAGGCGATCGTCTGCCGGGTGCTCGACCGCACCGTGGTCTCGCTCGACCTCAACAAGATCGGCATGGACCCCAACACCCTGAGCCGCTTCCGCACGATGATCAAGCGTCCCAACGGGATCTGCCTGGTCACCGGACCCACCGGCAGCGGCAAGACCACCACGCTCTACAGTGCCCTGTCGGAACTCAACGACATCGAGACCAAGATCATCACGACCGAGGATCCGGTCGAGTACGACATCGACGGGCTGGTCCAGGTGCCGGTCAACCCCGACATCGAGGTGACCTTCGCCAACGTGCTGCGGGCGATCCTGCGGCACGACCCCGACCAGATCCTGGTCGGCGAGATCCGGGACTACGAGACGGCCGAGATCGCCGTGCAGAGCGCCCTGACCGGCCACCTGGTCTTCAGCACTCTCCACACCAACGACGCCCCATCGAGCATCACGCGGCTCCGCGACATGGGGGTCCCGCCGTTCCTGATCACCGCCACGGTCGAATGCATCCTGGCCCAGCGGCTGGTCCGACGGATCTGCACCGAGTGCCGGACCGAGTTCGAGCCATCCGACGAACTGCTGATGGAACTGCAACTGCCCATCGAGCAGGCCCGGGAGTACAAGTTCTACTACGGCAAGGGATGTGCCCGCTGCAACAACGGCGGCTACAAGGGCCGGGTCGGACTCTACGAACTGCTGGACATCACCGACGAAATCCGCGACATGGTCACCGGCGACGCCTCCACCGACGAAATCCGCAACGTGGCCCGCACCCAGGGAATGACCACCCTGCGGGAAGCCGGGCTGAAATTGATCTTCGACGGGATCACGACGATCGACGAGATCGTCCGAGAGACCGTGCTTGAGGACGTGGAATAGGACATCACGATGGCCAACTACAAATACGAGGCGATGGACCACAGCGGTGCCGAAGTCACCGGGACAATCGACGCCGAGTCCGAAGCCGAAGCCCAGCAGCTGATCCGTGACCAGGACCTGTTCGTCACGAAGATCACCGAGGAGGGGCGGAAAAAGAAGAAGAAGAAGGACAAGGATGCCAAGAAGCCGGCCGCCAAGAAAAAGAAGAAGGGCGGGTTCTCGTTCGGCAAGGTCCGTGCCAAGCAGTTGTGCACCTTCACCCGGCAGCTCTCCACACTCCAGGACGCGGGACTCCCCATTCTCCGCAGCCTCACGATTCTCGAAGGCCAGGCCAAGCCCGGACCGCTGAAGTACTCCCTCAGCGGCGTGATCGAGGAAATCGAGGGTGGCTCCACGCTTTCCGAAGCGATGGCCAAGCATCCCAAGGCTTTCGACGACCTCTACGTCAACATGGTCAAGGCGGGTGAGGCCGGCGGGGCCCTGGAAGTGATTCTCCAGCGGCTCGCCGAGTTCAAGGAACGCGCCCAGAGCCTGAAGCGGAAGGTCGTCGGAGCGATGATCTATCCGATCGCGGTGATCAGCGTCGCGATCATCATCGTCTCGGGCATCATGATTTTCATCATCCCGAAGTTCAAGAAGATCTTCGAAGGCTTCGACGTCGACCTGCCCGACATCACCATCCTGCTGCTCAACGCCAGCGACTGGTTCGCCACGTACTGGTGGGTGCTGGGGGTCACACCTGTCGCCTTCATACTGATGATCAAGCTGATCAAAAAGAACAAGACCGGTGCGTTCATCGTCGACTGGATAGCGCTGAAGATCCCGTTAATGGGCAACATCATCCAGAAATCCACCGTTGCGCGGACAATGCGCACACTGGGCACGTTAATCGCCTCGGGGGTCCCAATCCTGGAAGCATTAACGATCGCCCGCGACACCGCGGGCAACTCGGTCTTCAAGCGGGCCTTTGACAACATCCACTCGGCAATCCGCGAAGGCGAAGCGATCGCGGTCCCGCTGCGCGAGGCGCGGATCGTCGACGACATCGTGGTCAACATGGTGGACGTCGGCGAGGAGACCGGGGCCCTGGACACGATGATGTACAAGGTGGCCGAGGTCTACGACGAGGAAGTGGCCGTGGCCGTCGACGGCCTGATCAGCATGCTCGAACCGATCATGGTCGTCGTACTCGGACTGATTGTCGGCTTCATCGTCATCGCCCTGTTCATGCCACTGGTCAAACTGCTCAACGAGCTTTCCTGAGTGGGCCACCGGAGATTCCCCACGATGCGTCGCTACCCACACAAGCAGAATCCCGCCGGCCGCGGCTTCACCCTGGTCGAGGTCATGGTGGTGGTCGTGATCATCGGAATGCTGGCGGCGATCCTCGTCCCCGTCCTGGGTGGGATCATCCGGAGAACCAACGAGGCCGCCGTCAAGGTCGAGATCAACTCACTGGAAAACGCCATCGCCGACTTCAAGGCGAAGTACGGGTGTGATCCTCCCGATCACGTGCACCTGTTCGAGAACGCAGCCGGGTGGGCCGCTCACCCCGAGGACCGAGGCAAGATCAATCGGATCTGGCCCCGTTTCCGCTTCGACCTCGCCCGGGACATCAACGTCGACAACGACAGTGCCGACGAATTCCACCTCTCGGGAGCCGAGTGCCTGGTCTTCTTCCTGGGCGGCATGGCCAACCGCGACGCCAACGGCAAGTTCTTCATGACGGGCTTCTCCAAGACCCCCGCCAATCCCCTGCAGCGGGTCTCCTCGGCCAACATCGACGAGAGCCGTGACGGTCCGTTCTTCGAGTTCAATCCCAATCGCCTGGTCGACGTCGAAGTCGTTCCCGGACCGGACGGGTTCCCCGAATTCATCGACACCCTCACCAACCAGACCGCTCCCTACCTCTACCTCAGCAGCAACGGCGGTCGCGGTTACGACATCGAGGGGGGCTGGGTGTTTCACCACCAGGTCGGATTGGCCAACGGCATCTGGAACCGGAATCTCCCCTATCGGCAGAGTGCCAATGGGCCTCGCTGGAATGCCAAGTCATTCCAGATCATCTCTCCGGGCATGGGGCCACACGAGAGAATTCTTCCCGACGGGACCACCACGCTCTGTCCCTACGGTGTTGACGAAGTTTACGACCCGGAAAACGTTGACTCGCTCTCCGGCTACGACGCCGACAACATCACCAATTTCTCCGCAGGAGGTCGGATGAGGCCGTGATCCCATCACGGCAGAAACGACCTTTCCTGTAGCAGGAACTCTCCTGCGGGCCACCCGGACAGCCGTCTCAATCGTCCAGCCAACCGGCCTACGGTCCCGA
>MDTE01052087.1_pt1 | contig 43339 bp, 42 predicted proteins | sample 811231 | NCBI WGS metagenome assembly MDTE01 (sample SAMN05326651, study PRJNA326480) | marine metagenome | isolation source: seawater | place: Indian Ocean: Red Sea | collected 2010
GCTTATAAAAAATCATTATACAATATGTAGCTATATGTTCGACTTCGGATATTCGATGACTGGCCGACAAATCACTATAAGCAGCAGCATCGTTTTATTTGCAATAGCCTTAAGCTTATTTCTTGAGGATCCTATTAGCGATTCTCTCTCGGGGAATGTCCCCAGGAATGATCCAGATCTTTATATGCTCAACGCACAGATAAAAAGATACGCTAACAATGGTTTTTTAGCCTATCAATTAAGTGCAGACCGGTTCACACACTTCCCACTTACCAACCTCACTACGTTAGTGACGCCCAATTTAATGCTTCTTTCAAGAGAATCCACCCCATGGGAAATTAATGCTGAACAAGGACGTCTGATGTCTAAATCGCCATTCCGTGAGGAAATCGTTGAGCTATGGAGTAATGTTGCGGCTCACAAAGAGGAATCCAATGGGCACTTCATAAAAATTAAAACTGATAGCCTGACGGTTTTCCCAGACAAAAACTATGCTGAAACAAATGAGACGATCTACATAACAGAAAATAATACTGTCACAACAGCTGCTGGCTTACGTGCAAATTTTGAGGCCAGCACCTTTGTCCTTCTCTCAAGTAAATTTCAACGTGTCAAAACCATTCATACTTCGAGCGGTCACAGATAGCATCATGATACGTTAATTTCTATACTACTCAGACTAAATCCGACAGACCAAATTATGACTTATAGATCTTTAACCCTGTTTCTATCATTTGTGCTGACAAATTACAGTTCAGCGGTAGATCTTGATAAACAAGAGTCACTTTTAATTGAAGCTAATTATGGCGAGGTTAATGAAAGATCGGGATATACAACTTATCGTGGTGAGGTATCGATTGTTCAGGGTTCGTTACAAATTCTTGCCGACGAAGTGCAAATAAAGACAAAAGAAAATGGAGACATAATCGAAGTCACTGCAACTTCTAATCAAGGTTTGAGTAAGCCAGCACGTATTGAAAAAATATCTAGCAGCATAGAGAAACTGCAAGCGACAGCACAAGAGATAAAGTATCTAGTCGAAAAACAACAGGTAAAGCTTACTGGGAATGCTTTCGTTCAAAAAAACAATGACGAATTTATGGGCGAACTTGTTTATTATGATATCAAGCTGGGCGTCGTCAAAATTGGCAAAGGAGAGAAAAGCACAGGAAGAGTCAAGATTAAATACGGTAAGACGGATTGATGATACACAGGTTACAAGCTAAAAATCTTGAAAAGAGCTATCGCGGAAAGTTGGTAGTCCACGATATGAGCATTTGTGTCAGCAGCGGCCAAGTCGCTGGGCTCCTTGGCCCAAATGGAGCTGGTAAGACAACGTGCTTCTACATGATCTCTGGTTCGTTGAGTCAAGACAGAGGAAGTATCATGCTTGATAGTCGGGATATAACTAAGGAACCAATGCATGAACGTGCCCGAGCGGGAATAGGTTACCTCCCTCAGGAGGCCTCTATCTTCCGCAAGCTGAGTGTCTGTGAAAATATCTTAGCCATACTGGAAACTCGTCAAGAGTTATCGGCGAATGAACGAAATACTAAACTGGAGTTTTTACTAAACGATTTCAATATTTCTTCTATACGAAATAACAATGGCATGTCATTATCGGGTGGTGAACGTCGGAGGGTAGAGATCGCTAGAGCAGTCGCGACAGAACCTCACTTCATGCTGCTTGATGAACCGTTCGCCGGTGTCGATCCAATATCTGTAAATGATATAAAGCGCATAATCAGGCAATTAACAAAACGGAATATCGGCATTCTGATCACAGACCACAATGTGCGCGAGACACTCGATATTTGTGATATCGCCTATATCGTAAATGAAGGTCGTATCATTTTTGAAGGGGCTCCAGAAGAAGTACTGCATAATGATCTCGTTAAGAAGATTTATCTTGGTGAAGATTTTCGAATGTAACGAGAACCCGCCATGGACGGCAACTTAAGTTAAATGTATTAATATTTAAAAATATGGCGCTAAAACCAGCACTAACCTTAAAAATGGGGCAACAGCTAAGGATGACCCCCCAACTGCAGCAAGCGATTCGTTTACTGCAGCTCTCGACTGCTGAATTAGAAGTAGAAATACAACAGGCGCTAGAAACCAATCCAATGTTAGAGGAACTAGGGTCAGAAGAAACCAGCAACAGTGACGAACCAACAACGCTTGACAGCATTCAGCCGGAGCAGGGGAAGACTGATGAAGAATCCACTTTACTCGTTGAGCCTGGGGTTGATGAGGAAAATTCTGCTGATGCGCTAGATCCTGAGATTTATGGTGAGTCTGTACCAGACTCATCTGAGCGGATCAAAGAAAGTACGATAGCTGAGGATTTGCCAGTGGACAGTGTCTGGGAAGACGTCTTCGAGGATAGCTCACAATCTACAAACTTCAGGAATGATACTGACAGTGACAGTTCATTCCTAGAAAATAGGGACAGCGACGGTACCTCTATTCAATCGCACCTATTGGATCAAATAAATTTACTCCGGCTCTCTGATACCGATATGTTCATCGCAATGACCATCATCGATGGATTGGATCGAAATGGGATGCTCACAATAACAGCCGAAGATGTTCTAGATAGCGCTCCCCGTGAATGGGAGCTAGAACTAGATGAGGTGGAGGCAGTCCTGAACTTAGTCCAACACTTAGATCCCATAGGAATCGCATCACGAAATATTCAAGAGTGTCTAATGATTCAGCTAAGAAGCCTTCCGCCCGATACTCCATGGAAAGTACAAGCAACTCACATAGTAGAACACTATATCACCCATCTCGCTAGTCGGGATTATGGGACCATCGGTAGAAAGGCGAGACTTAATGAGAGCGACCTTAGAGAGGTAATTGCTTTAATCGTCTCCCTAAATCCTAGACCGGGAAGTGATATTGAAGATAGCAAAATCGAGTATATCGAACCTGATATCTTTGTATCCAAAAAAAATGATCGCTGGTCAGTCGAGCTGAATCCTAAATCAGCTCCACGAATAAGGGTCAATCCAGAATATGCCTCTATGATAAGTCCGAAAATGAAGAGTAGCGATAATACATACCTAAAGAATAACCTTCAGGATGCGAGATGGTTTATTAATTCGTTACAACAGAGAAATGATACGCTCCTTCGAGTGGCTACTAAAATTGTAGAGTTTCAGCGAGGCTTTCTGGAATATGGTGAACGAGCTATGAAGCCCTTAGTTCTTCACGATATTGCAAATGCGGTAGATTTGCATGAATCAACTATTTCGCGAGTCACTACACAAAAATATATGCACACTCCCGCTGGAGTTTTTGAGTTGAAATATTTTTTTTCTAGCCACGTGAGCACACACACGGGTGGAGAGGTCTCTTCCACTGCTATAAGGGCCATCATAAAGAAATTGATTTCGGAAGAGAATCCAAAGAAACCTCTCAGTGATAATAAAATATCAAGCTTGCTTGCTGATCAGGATATTAAAGTTGCTAGACGAACAATTGCGAAATATCGAGAATCTTTGCTGATACCCCCCTCGAACGAACGCAAACAACTAATTTGATCTCGTTAGACCGGGAGATTTTGTTACGTAGTGCCCACTATCTTGAGTATGCTGGTGGAAAAGTTATTGTGCCAACATATATAATTGGTTTGCAATAATCCCAAATCTTGCAGCCATGATTACTGATCAACAATGAACATTGAATCTATTTTAACGCCGGAGAGAACTTTCGCCAATCTAGAAAGTACCAGTAAAAAACACCTGTTGGAGAAAGCTTCTGGTGTATTGGCAAGTGCGGAATCTGGTATTAGCGAGCAACATCTGTATAGTAAATTAATAGCGCGTGAGAAAATTGGCCCTACCGCAATAGGTAATGGTATCGCGATACCACACTGCAGAGTAGAATGTTCAAGTACGTTTGCCGCGCTTTTTAAGTTAAGCGGGGGCATCGATTTTGGTGCAATCGATGAAGTTCCAGTAAGAATCGTTTTCGTTTTGATTGCACCTCAGAATGAAGCCAATACGCATCTAGAAATATTAGCTATGCTTGCTGGCAAATTTGGCTCACCAGTGTTTTTCGAGGCAGTCCTTGGGGCGGAGAACGACATAGATCTATATGAAACTGCGATTCTCAATCTTGACGGGGAATTTAAACCCAGAATTGCAGGCTAGCTCAGGAAAGAGAGTGGATATAAAAAGTTTTCACAAGAACTTTGGTTAGCCAGAATAGGTCGCCATATTGATTACGCTTGTCGTCATAAGTGGTAGATCAGGTTCAGGGAAAAGTACTGCGCTCCATGTTCTTGAGGATATGGGTTTTTACTGTATCGATAACTTACCAATTACTTTGCTGAAACCACTAGTAGACCATCTACCTTTACAACCGAGGTTAGCTGTGAGTATTGATGCTCGGAATATCGGTGAAGACTTATTACAATTTCCTCAAATATTGAAGACCTTCAATCCACAAGAGACTCAAGTAAAGGTTGTTTTCCTGGATTCCAGTAGCAGTACCTTGGTCAAAAGATTTAGTGAGACGAGACGGAAACATCCCTTAAGTGACGGAAATCGAGATCTGCAAGAAGCACTAGATTTTGAGTCCACTCTGCTCGAACCGATCGCACATCTTGCCGACTTAGCGATTGATACGACCCTACTCTCGATGCATGAGCTGAGAGATCTTGTTAGATCTAGAGTCGCGATTGTGAATCACGAATTTGCTTTACTTTTTCAATCGTTTGCTTATAAAACAGGAGTCCCTATTGACGCAGATCTTCTGTTTGACGCCAGGTGTCTAACGAATCCTCATTGGAAGCCAAATCTAAGAAATCTCACTGGGAAAGATGAAGCCGTTCAGGAATTTTTGCAAAAGCAACCTGAAGTGGTCTTAATGTATAACGATATACTAGGCTATCTTGAGTCCTGGTTACCCAAGTTTGAGGCTAATAATAGAAGCTATATGACAGTTGCGATAGGATGTACTGGAGGGCAACATCGATCAGTCTATATTGCGGATAAACTGTACTACCACTTTCAAAAGACGTGGAAGAACGTTCAGATCAGGCACAGAGAACTAAGTAAAATCGAATGATTCGATGTAAAACAGTCATCTGCAACAAGCTTGGACTGCATACTCGCGCTGCGTCTGCTTTTGTTAAACGATCCATAAAATTTTCCTCAATAATAAATGTCATATATCTTGATAAAACAAGTGATGGAAAAAGCATTATGTCACTGATTTTACTTGAGGCAGGCTATGGGGCCGAGATTGAAATCTGTGCTGAAGGTTATGATGAAAAGGTAGTAGTTCATAGATTAGTCGAATTCGTTGAGCAAAAATTTGGTGAATTAGAATGACGACTTATAACTCCACGAACAGAAGCGAAGAGGGAATCAAATCCAATATAAGCAAGTCCCAAAAGAAAAGGGAATTAATAGAACTCAGACATATTGTCGAAGACCTAATCCATCATACGAATAGGGATTTCCGATCACTGGGAGTAGAGGCAATCACCTCGGCAGTTCTGTTAGCTAGAGGCACCACTAACACGACCGTCATGAAGCGCCAAATTCAATACATCACAAAGCTCATCTATAAAAGTGAACCGGAGGTGCTCAACCGATTCATGGACCTGATCGACCAGCAGAATGTCAAAAAAAAATATCAGAAAATATTACTTTGGAGAAGGGACTTGTTAAATAATGATAACGAAACCTTCTCTTTGATTATTACCGACCATCCAGGTATCGACCGTCAACACCTTCGACAACTCATTCGTAATGCAAGTATAGAGAAAACAAGAGGGCAACATGGAAGTGCGTGCAAAAAGCTTTTCCGTTTTCTTATAGAATTAGACGCTTATTGAGCAGAATCAGTTCTCGTTTCAATGCTATCATTGAAAAGTGAGTGAAGTTCAATCTTTGGGGATTCTATCGTGCCACTAACCGTATATTTTGCGCTGCTAACCTGATTTATTTGAGATTTGAGAACTCTTTGAGCTAACAAAACGCCTAGCCCTGCAAGAGGACCCGTAGCAACTGCGCTATAGGCTGCGTACCAGGGTAAATTTCTACTCACACGCAAAGTAACGATCATATCGTTATCCAGCTCTCGGGTATTTAAATCCACAGTACCCGCAATCTTAAAGTCACTGCTCGAGCCCTCAATAACAATAGGCTCTAGTATGCTTATCTTGCCCTTATTTAAATTTGTAGATCCTGTTATCTTATTGAAACTCCAGCCTTTCTGGACCACATCGGAGAAATCAAAACTTAACCTTCTTCCAAGTTGTGCAAAATCAAAAATTCCTAATAACTTTAGTGCTGCACCTGGATCAGCTTGCACAAAGCGACCTTCACCATTCAGTAACTTGATATGCCCCTCTAAAATATCCGTCTCCATTGCAGTGGGTCTACCCTCCCAAAAAAAAGATGCTGAAAGATTAAAGTTACTCCCTTCGATACTAGATGCGTAACCCCATTTCTCTTGCGCTACAGCCAGATCCTCAATATCAATATTACCTTCGAAAGAGGAGACATGTTTTCCATCGTAAGTCCATTCAAATTTAGAACCTTTTAGTAGAGAGATACCTCTAACTCGGCCTTCAAGATTTAGCAAACTAACTCCGTTTGCACTCGGCCTCAACTCAAATGACCAACGACCATACCTTTCATCGCCGAAAAAAAGTTCGTCTATTGTAAAGTTGGCATCAATCAAATTGTCAGGAAAAACAGCAGTCTTAGAATCGTTAATCTCATCACTTTTTGGGAACCTTAGATGGCTTAGATTAACTAAAAGGGGAGACCCCTCTTTATCTGGAATAATAAAATCCCCTGTAATATTTTCGTTGCTAATAAAGGCTTGCCATCCTTCTGGTAACCTTTTAACTTCAGCGTGCACACTGGAAAGTGGTAATGAGTAAAAGTTTAAATTCCCAATATCTATCGAAAATAACTCATTATCCTTACCTAAACTGGAGCTAAAAGGCTGACTTAAATTATTCCCTATATCCAAAAAGAAGTTATACCAGTCTTCATAATTTGCGTGCTCGAGAGCACCCGTTACAAGTAGGGATTCGTAAGACACTTCACTCGGCTGGATAGAACCAAAATGGACTCGACCCCCAGTGACCAAACGATTATGGGTAGATAGGTGTGCGATTAACTGCCCCAACCTAAAATTTATTTTAGTTCCTGATTCTGAGAATTCTTGACGGTAGTAAACAGGCCGATCCTCTTCCTTTTTTTTGCCTAGGGGACTTGGGAAATCAAGTTCCGTACCAACCAAATTTGACTGAGCCTCGAAATAAGTGCTTTCGGAGTCTAGTCCAAAGGGGATATGTAGCGATGCGCGATAGGGGGACTTGCCAAGGAATCTACTAAAGATTGCTTGTCCGGACCACGCATAAACTTTGCTTGCTTCAACTTCACCCATTATGTCGATTACTACTTCACCTGAATGATCCCCTATATCCGTAGCAATGCTACCGAAGACCTTTTCACCGAATAGCTCACCAATAAATTGAGAGGCAGTAAAACCGGAGTTTGTCTCATATCGGAACTTTCCGTTTACGCTTTTCATATCTAGATTTTGATCAGAGAACTTAAGATCGTTGTTAAAAAGAAGAACCGATATATCAGTATAGAAATCTTCATCCCCACCCTGGGAAAAAGGGATCTCAAATTCTACAGTGCCTTTGAGGCTCCCTGTGCCAGACCAATGCCTAGCGATATTCATTATTTTATCCTTAACTGGCGTTTCGGTTAATACGCGAAAACCGTCAAGTATCCCCCCTTCTATATCTGCTAAAACAGAGATACTTTTTGGCTGTCCTTCGTGTGGATTTCTTATAGCCGTACTTATATTTGTCAGATCTATTGAGAAAATTTTGCCATTCCCATTCCTAGAGGTTAGTCCCTTATCATTTATATAAAATAGCGTATTTAGGTCAGTGAGCGTGGGCCATTCTGGATGATATTTAAGATTGGTATTACTTATGCGAAAGTAACTCTCAAAAGTTCTGGTTATCCGTGGAGAGCTATTGGCAAAAGCCCCATGGAACAGAAGTCCGCTATCTTCTGCTTTACCTGCAATTACCGACGATTGTAACCAATCTAGTAATTGTGAAGGCAGAGTATCAGGGAGATAACGATAAGATTCCCTTAGCAGCAGGCTTTCATTTAAACCTACAAGTAATTCCCAATTTATATTTTCACTTCTGGGAAAATTCATTTTTATCTTTCCAACAGCACTAAGATCGTTATAGTTCAATTGGAATAGCCTACTATTAACTCTGAAAATATCCTGGTCATTGTAGTAAAGAATCCGTCCCCTAATGGAATCGAAGGGCCAAATGTCAGAAAAACGAGATTTGAAATGGAACTCGATGTTTTTACTGTCAATGTCTATATGTCCTCGCCCAGGACTTAGAGATAACACTCCACTTAAGTTTCGTATCTCTGGGAAACCAAGATAAGCGCCAAGATTTGCACTATCCAGCACACTTACCAATTGGTGGTTCCTCTCCCAACTGTCTAAATCTACGTATAAGAAGGTTTCCCTTAGTGACCCGCGCGGACTTATCTCCTCAATCGCGCTATAAAGTTTTTTGGAAGTTATTTGAGGATCAAAATTGAGTAGGAACGATGACAATTTCTGAAGCTTTATCTCTGGCATTATAAATGCCACCTGATTCAACTGGCGCGATAAAGAACCATAGAAGCCACTGAGGTCCATCTCGTCATTATCCAGTTGGATAGAAAGTTTCTGTCCGGTAATCCTAAGCTCATGCTCCGATACTTTTATGCCTAATGAGAGTTCGCCCCCAAGCGCAATCTTTTCTTTCACATTACGCAGGAGCATGGCATTAAAATTGATGTTGCTAAGAATACTCTTCTGATCTGAATCAATAGACACCCAAACTTCATTATCGATCGAAATATCTGAAACTTGATACGACAAATGATTTAGGCCAATGAGATGTTCTAAATCGATGCCAACGATATCCGCATAAAAATCCCCCTTAAAATCAGAATCTTTTAAGTTTCCCCGATATTCACCCAAAAGATTTATGGAGCCATAAGATTTTGAATCCTTTCCACGGATTTTTAGAGGGACTGAAATCCTTCTCTCATCACTCCCTAGCGATTCAAGAACTAGATTACTTATGGCTATAACGTAATCTGCGCTGATGCCAGTTAGATTAATATCAATCTCTTCAACTTTTGCAGAAATTAAGTGGTTAAGAAACTCCACGCCTAAATCAAGATCGAAAGACGCCAATGACTCTGGAAAACCAACAGCATTCCATTTGCCGGGCTGTGACTCCTGAATATGAATCTCTATGCTCTTAACTTTCAAAACGGTTACAATGACCCTTCTGTTCAAGAGACTTTTTAATGTGTTTATCCGAAAAGTGAGATGATCAAAATATAGTGATTCACCCAAAACTACGTGATCAAGACTTACCTCAGGATCAAAGAAGGTCCATTTCCCTTCGATAGATCCAATATTCACATCTATACTTAGTCTTTCTTCCATCCATCGGGCAAGATCATCTCGATAAACATCACTGAAGCTAAAAACAATCCGTCCTATACTTATATAAGTAGCTGCAACGATTAGTATGACCAGAAATACGAACTGGATACTTCGAATAGAATTTTTCAATGAAATTTGAGACATATGTTTTCTCGCTAATTTAATACCTCAATAACATCGAAATTTTCCTGCTTATAACTTGATTCAGCCTGTAAACGTATCTCCAGCCCCACAGCTTCCGAAAGATGAAAAATTGAATTAGATCTTTCCTCCAACAGTTTATTAACTACTAACTCTGATGCTTTAACCAAACACGCCTTCTTATAGAGCCCAGCCCTTCGGTGGATTTCATTCATTATTTCTGAACAGACGGTTTCAACTGTCTTCACAAAACCACGACCCCTGCAGCAATTACATGGCTCGCATAAAGTTCTAACTAAACTTTCACTATTTCGTTTTCTTACCAGCTCAACCAGGCCCAACTCCGAAAAATATGAAAAATCACTTTTTACTCTGTGTGATTTTTGAGCCTCTTCCAAGGTTCGAAATACCTGCCTTTTATCCTCCTCATCCTCCATGTCTATGAAATCGATAACTATTATTCCACCCATATTTCGCAGCCTGAGTTCCCAGGGAATTGCAGCAGCAGCTTCCAGGTTAGTTTTCAAAATCGTTCCTCTAGCGTCTTTTTGTCTGACAGACATTCCAGTATTAACATCTATCGTGGTCATGGCCTCTGTCTGTTCAATAATTAGATAACCTCCGGATCTGAGGACAACACGCTGCTCTATAGCTAAATTAATTTGATCTTCTAGATCATGGTTATCGAAAATTAAATCTGTACTGCTCGATAGTTCCAATACGTCTAATTTAGAGGGCATAAACTCAGCTAGAAACTTATAAAACTCATGCTTAGTCTCCTGTGTATCGACCACAATTCGTGTAGTTCTTACACTAACGATATCGCGAATGACGCGCAGAGGTAGAGACGGCTCTGCATACATGGTATGAGGAGACGATACTCGTTTACTTCTCTCAATAATTTTCAGCCACCTCTCTTGAAGTAATTGAATATCTCTAGACAAAGAACTCTCATCGATATTCTCTGCTGCGGTTCGAACAATAAATCCGCCCTTATTCTTAGCGACTAAAACTAATGCCTCCTTCAATCTTAAACGTTCTTTTGGTTCTTCTATCCTTGGCGAGATAGTCAATTCACTCGAATAAGGTTTGTAGACCAAATGCCTCGATACCAAGGCGATATTAGCTGTAACACGGTGTGTCTTTTTGTTAATTGGATCCTTAGTAACCTGAACCAACAATTCCTGACCTCGATATAATAGGTTCCCTATTGGGTCTGACTTATGGTCTAGATACTTTTTCTTAAATATTAGTGCGGAAGGGGGTAATACATCTTTACCCTGAATGAAAGCATCTCTCTCGTTACCGATATCAATAAAGGCACCATCAATTGCAGGTAAAACTCTAGTTACCTTACCTTTATAGATATTTCCAATTGTGCTTCGAAAATTTGCACGTTCAGTATAAATCTCCCGAAGCAACCCTTGCTCTGTAACAACAATTCGACTCCCAACCTCTGATACATTTACAAATATTTCTTCTTCCATCTCGACTACGCCTCTTTTCTACCCAAGACAGTCAACTCCTAACTGCTTTAGAAGCTCTCCTGTCTCCATAAGGGGAAGTCCAACAACGTTGCTGTAACTCCCCTCTATCCGACTGACAAAAAGAGCCCCCAGACCCTGAATCCCGTAAGATCCGGCTTTATCCTTTGGCTCCTTAGTCATCCAATAAGCATGGATTTCATGATCACTTAGTCTTCGGAACTTAACTTTGGTTTCTACAAAACAGAATTTTTTATGAGTTTTTGTCGTTAACGCTACTCCTGTAATAACTTTGTGCGTTCGCTCCGACAGCAGCCTCAGCATACTTAAACCTTCCGTTTTGCTTTTCGGTTTGCCCAAAATCCTACTCTGATAAACCACCACCGTGTCCGCTGATAAAACCAGATCAACAGAGTCTAATCTCTTTCGAATTTCAGCGTTTTTTTCTTTTGCCATCCGCTCAACATATTTGAGCGAATCTTCATTTCGTCTAGGCATTTCATCCACAGAGGGAACAACAACAGAGAAAGACAGCCCTAACTGGCGAAGCAGGTCTGCCCTGCGTGGAGAACCAGATGCAAGAGTAAGCTTAGTCACTGAGTCCAAATTTTCTCAAGATCAGTCATTTTACAATGCTTAAAGCTACTCCATAGAATAGTTTTCGAGACCAGATCGCGTCAGGAAATATTAAATTTTCGTCGAACTGACCTAAGAACTATAAATACCCAAGGCCACAGTAAAGCACTTGTAATAGAAGGCAGGAAATATAAGTAAGTCCACTGAACTCCACTCGTAACTTTACCCGTCCAGAAAATCATTGATTGACTCAGGAAAATAATAGCAAAAACAAACACACTTTGTTGCCAACTAGGCATCATACGCAAACGCTGATATAAACTGCTGGAAACATACACGGTCAACATAAATACCAACGCATGTTGTCCCAACAAGCTGCCCAAAAGGGCATCAGTCAGCAAACCCAATATCCAGGCGCTTTTCATCCCCACCGTTTTTGGCAAAGCAATGACCCAATAAATCAAAACTAGCGTGATCCATTCTGGCCGCAAATAAGCAAGCTCCAGGGGAAGCGCGTCGGGCAACCTAAAGACTGATAAAATCATAGCAATTAAAAAGGTTCCCAAAATAGTTAGCTGACTGAACATTTAGTTATCAATCACCATTTGAGTTATAAAGTTTTTCCTGCGAGCCACTCTTTCTATCTTCTGTAAAAACTAAGAGGACATAACGACTGCGATCAAGCAAAGCACTCGGTACGGCAGTTACCAGTGCAAAAGGTTTTCCAGCTTGACCCTCTACCCGGTTTACAACTGCGACAGGATATCCCGAGGGGAATCTTCCGCCCAGACCTGAGGTTATCAATAAGTCACCCTCGCGAATATCCGCCGTCTCTTGCACAAACATCAAATCCAAGTGCGACGTTACACCAACACCTTGTGCAACTAGTCTCAGGTTGCTTCGGACCACCTGAACAGGAACGGAGTGCGAACGATCGCTTACTAATAAAGCTCGTGATGTATATCTACTGACACTAATCACCTGCCCCATCAAACCCTTCGAATCAAGTAGTGGTTGTCCAACGAAAACTTTATCAACAGCTCCTTTATCAATTATTATCTCATGATTTTCAGGGTCGGGATCTATGCCGACTAATTCGGCAACAACCACATTATCCTGTAACTTTGCTGCAGAACCGAGGAGCTCTCTAAGTCTATTGTTTTCAGCACTTAAGGCATCCATCTTTTGATTTTGCGCTTGGAGAGAAAGCTTCTCTTGACTTAATTGAGCTATTTCCTGAACAAGGTTCAACCTTGTTTCAGCAATTCGTGAAAGACTTTGAGCGCTTTTAACAGGAAAGTCCGCAATCACCACGATTGGGGTCACCACCGCTGTTAGACTTGCTCTCGCTGGATCTAGCCAATCAGTCAAATGGTCCAAAATAATGAAGATTAAAGACATAGCAGCCAAAGTAAGAACACTGAAACCTATTTTTGACTCTTCTACAAATAATGATTTAATCGCTAAATACCTATGCGCAACAAATTAAATTAATGGATTGGTAAAAGTTCTGAATCCCCACCCTTCTTCAGCAGTTCGAGAATTTCGCCACCGCCCCTTGCAACACAAGTTAAAGGATCCTCTGCAACTATAACGGGGAGACCCGTTTCATTCGAAAGCAAACGGTCTAATTCCCGAAGCAGCGAGCCCCCACCGGTCAGGACGAGCCCAACTTCAGCAATGTCTGAGGCGAGCTCTGGTGGCGTCTGTTCTAGCGCCGCTTTTACTGCTTGAACGATGAGCGTTAACGGCTCCTGAAGGGCCTCAAGAATCTCATTACTATTAAGAGTAAAACTTTTCGGAACACCTTCTGCAAGATTTCGACCACGAACATCAATTTCCCCTACTTCGTTACAGGGGAAAGCCATTCCTATTTCCTTCTTAATTCTTTCAGCCGTCGCCTCTCCGATAATGCTCCCTTGAGTCCGCCTAACATATGCTGTAATCGCTTCGTCAAAGCGATCACCCCCTACCCGCACGGACTGAGAATAGACAACACCGGTAAGTGAAATTACCGCAATTTCAGTGGTTCCTCCGCCTATATCTACTACCATGGTACCAACCGCCTCATGAACCGGGAGTCCAGCACCAATAGCAGCCGCCATTGGTTCTTCGATCAAAAGGACATCTCGCGCTCCTGCACTTATAACTGACTCTCGAATCGCTCTTTGTTCGACCTCGGTAGATTGGCAAGGCACACATACTAGAACCCGTGGACTGGGACGAATAAAGCTACTCTCGTGCACTTTCTTTATAAAATGTTGGAGCATTTTTTCGGTAACCTGAAAATCAGCGATGACTCCATCTTTCAGGGGACGAATAGCTACAATATTCCCCGGAGTTCGCCCAAGCATTCGCTTGGCATCAATACCGACCGCGGCTACTGTCTTTTGATTGTTATTGCTATTACGAATGGCCACGACTGATGGCTCGTTTAGAACTATACCCTGCTCACCGACGTAAATGAGAGTATTCGCAGTTCCCAAATCAATAGAAAGATCGTTGGAAACAAGACCTCTAAGCATCTTAAGCATAACTAATTGATACTCCATTTCAGTGATATGGCAAGATATCAATTAAAAAATGCTTTGCATTTCCTCGCCCTACCGTGACTTTAAGTCCCAAATCTGATTCAAGTGTATCATTCCCCGAATTTTTCATACAACCTATGTTTTTAAGGACAGCTATTCAATTAGAATATAAGGCAGAAGCTATTTACAGAGTAGTGGAAACCTTAATACGATTCTAATCATTAAAAGAGAGAGGATGTGACGATTGAAAATAGATAATGAGATCGTTCAGAATATGGCTGAATTAACCCAACTAGAACTTGATCAAGACGAGCTATCTGCGATAAGGGATAAAATGTCAGAAGTCCTAAAGCTGGTCGAAGAAATGCAGGCCGTTGACACCTCGGGGATAGAACCAGTGTCTAATCCATTGGATGCGATGCAAACTTTACGTTCTGATGTCGTTACGTCAGGAGACGACAGGGAGCTTTTTCAAAGTTTTGCTCCTGAAACTCGTGATGGTTTATACCTGGTGCCAAAAGTAATCGATTAATGATGTACAAGGAAAGTATCACAGAACAGCTCCACTCGCTGAGTATCGGTAAATATAGTTCAAAAGAGCTGACCGAAAACTATTTTGAACGTATTAAACAGTTCGAACATTTAAATTGCTACATAAGCGTAATGGAGGAGTTTGCACTCCGATCAGCAGCTGATGCTGATCGGGCCAGACGCGAAGGCAGGATAGGACCCCTAACAGGAATACCCATCGCTCATAAAGACATCTTTTGTACAAAAAATTTTGCTACCACTGCCGGTAGTCAAATGCTTCACAATTATATTGCACCCTTCGACGCTACCGTTGTTCAGAAAATCGCTGATGCAGGAGCGATAACTTTAGGCAAAACCAATATGGATGAATTTGCTATGGGTTCGAGTAATGAAACATCTTACTATGGGGCAGTACAAAATCCTTGGGATATTGACAGAGTTCCGGGAGGATCTTCTGGGGGGTCTGCAGCAGCAGTAGCTGCTGGACTTTGCTCTGCTGCTACAGGGACCGATACGGGAGGCTCGATTCGTCAACCATCCGCTCACTGCGGTATAACCGGGTTAAAGCCTACTTATGGGAGGATCTCACGCTGGGGAATGATTGCCTTTGCCTCAAGTCTGGACCAAGCTGGACCAATGACGAGGACTGCAGAGGACGCAGCGCTAATGTTAGCTGTAATGGCCGGTGGCGATCCAAGGGACTCAACATGTATAAAGGACGATATTCCAACTTATTTAGAATATTTAAATAACACCTTAGAAGGTACTCTTATTGGGATCTGCGATGATTTTTTTGCCGATGGGCTTGAAGCGAAATCGCAGGAAGTAATACAAGATGCTCTCAAAATCTTTGAGCAACTTGGTGCAAAAATTCAATCAGTAAAATTACCTCACATTAGATATTCTGTACCGGCCTATTACGTGATTGCTCCAGCGGAAGCCTCTACAAATCTTTCTCGTTATGATGGAGTGCGTTTCGGCTACCGATGTGAGGATCCTGAAAACTTAAATGATATGTTTAAGCGATCACGAAGTGAAGGTTTTGGCGATGAGGTAAAGAGAAGAATAATGACAGGAGCATTCACCCTGTCTACCGGCTACTACGATGACTACTATCGTAAAGCTCAGCAAATTCGAAGGTTGATCAAAAATGACTTCCATCAAGTATTCAATGAAGTCGATTTCTTGGTTGGTCCTACGGCGCCGCAACCCGCTTTCTTGCTAGGCGAGAAAACAGAAAATCATATAGAGATGTATTTACAAGATATATATACCATAGCAGCAAATTTAGCTGGCTTACCGGCCATGTCCATTCCCATTGGGTTTTCCTCAAAGCTTCCAGTTGGCCTACAGCTTATTGGTAATTATTTAGCCGAAGGGACTATCCTAACGGCAGCTCATCAGTATCAACAAAGAACCGACTGGCATAAATACTTTCCGAGAATGACAACCAATGAGAGTCCACAATGAAGTGGGAACCAATAATCGGGTTAGAGATCCACGTTCAGCTGCAAACAAAGTCTAAGATTTTCTCTGGAGCTAGTACAGCGTTTGGGGCTGACCCCAATACTCAAGCGAGCTCAGTCGATCTTGGTCTGCCTGGAGTCTTACCCGTCGTAAACGCAGAGGTCTACCCCAAGGCAGTAGCATTTGGATTAAGTATTGGAGCAGAAATCTCTCGAATCTCTGTCTTCGATAGAAAGAATTACTTCTATCCGGACTTGCCAAAAGGCTATCAAATAACTCAAATGGATAAGCCAATAGTCGTCGGCGGATCAGTACAAATCCCACTGGAGGAGGGCAGCTCAAAGGAAATCCACATAACTCGAGCTCACCTAGAGGAGGATGCTGGCAAATCTGTACATGATGAGTTTGCTAGCCGGACTGGTATAGACCTGAATCGCGCTGGTATACCGCTCTTGGAGATAGTTTCCGAGCCTGACATGCGATCTGCCAAAGAAGCAGTTGCTTATGCTCGCTATATCCATCAGTTGGTTACTTACCTCGGAGTCTCGGACGGCAATATGTCCGAAGGATCATTACGGTGCGACGCCAATGTATCCATAAGACCAATCGGTGCCCAAGAACTGGGGACTCGAACTGAAATCAAGAATGTGAATTCTTTTCGATTCTTGGAAAATGCAATTAATTATGAGATTTCTAGACAAAAGACTATTCTGGAAACCGGCGGAGATATTACGCAGGAAACAAGACTTTACGACCCTGTTAGGAATGAAACGCGATCAATGCGTAGCAAGGAGACTGCGATGGACTACCGTTACTTTCCTGAGCCAGATTTACTGCCAATCTGTATTGATGATGAGTATATATCAAACATCAAAGAAAAGATGCCAGAGTTGCCGAGAGAAAAAGCGGAACGCTTTGTAAATAATTATCAGCTCTCCAGGGCAGATGCTGATACCTTAGCCTTTGATCCCATGATCGCAGACTATTTTGAGACCGCAGTAAAAATTTGTAACGATGGAAAACTGGCAGCAAATTGGGTGCGTGTTGAGATACTCGGCAGACTAAACAAGGACTCTGTAGAAGAAAAAATGATCCCAGTGCCAGCAACGGAATTAGGTGCCTTACTTATTAGAATTAAAGATCAGACAATAAATGGAAAAATAGCCAAAGACATACTCGATACCTTATGGTTATCGCCAACACTTAATGTGGATGACTACATTGAGGAACACGAGCTGGAACAATTATCAAGTAGTGGCTCACTCGAACCCTTAATCGACGAGGTGCTCAAAAAAAACCCCAAACAAGTAGAACAGTTTCGCCAGGGAAAAACAAAGCTCATCGGGTTTTTTGTAGGTCAGGTTATGAAGGAAACGTCCAGTAAAGCTAATCCCCAACAAGTTAACGAGCTAGTCTTGAAGAAGCTTTCCTAAAACTCGTTCAAAAAGCGCCTCACCCTTGCTGCGTTCTTACCGAAATCTCTCAGGCCTATTCTAGAAGCAGAGCGAATATCTATCTCGGTACGATTACTGTGACTTTTCAATCTGACAACGACATCATCCTTAAAGCCAAACCAAAATGAAGTGTCAACAGCCTCAATAAAGCCCTTATCTTCATCAATGGTAATGATATCCATACCTTGTTGCTGAAGTAACATAGCGGATCTCAGCAAAGCCGACTCAAAGTCAAGGGGTGAACTCAAAGTTTTCAGTTCAGGGTAAGAATGATTTTGGATTTTAATTCGCTCCTCCTTGCTCAAAGCATGATTATTCAGAGAAGATTTATTGTTAGCTTTCCTCCGCCTGATCAAAAGCTCATTGAATGAAGGAGGTGAAATCGTATCCGTTGAAATATCATTTATTTGGGGCTCCCTTATACCATCTAGAGCCTGAGGTACTATGACAATGATCGGAAAAATACTCACCAATAAACTAGCTAATAAAACCTTTCTATCGGAGATGAGCTTATATCTGATAGCGACAAACAACATGACCAGAGATGAAAGGAAAACGAGTATAACTCCGAGAAGACCAACTAGCAGGCTGATGATCGACGGTATCAATAACGAAAAACCGTGTTTATAGCCCAACGGGCCAGATACAAGCACTAACACAAAAATAATTGAGGCGGTAAACAACGTCCGGCTTGATATTTTACTTCCTTTCATCTCTTACCTTTGCGTTAATAGTGTTTTTTTGAGAAGCAATTTTGTCTTACTTACCCATTTTGATAAACCTCGCACCAAGCGAAGAACTTCAGAAGCTCAAAGGTATCGGACCCAATCGTTCGAAACGGATTATAAAGTATAGGGAAGAGGTCTCGGACATTTCAACACCGGCCGAGCTTGTGGAAGCATCTGGACTCTCCCCTACGCAAGTAGAAAGAATCTCAAAAGAAATAGATTGGTGCCCTGCAAAAAAGATTGGGAGCCGCGATGCGGGGACAGTCTTTTTTACGTTACTCTCTAGTTTAGTTAGCATCATCGCAGCATTAAGCCACGTCAAAATTGACGACGCTAATAGTGCTCAACTGCTATATAACTTAGGAATCACGCTCATCTTACTTTCAGCAGTCAGCAACTTAATTGATCTCGCAAGCAAGCGGGTAATTCCCACCTGGAGCATTTTAGCGATTGTACTCTTAACGATTGGGATTTTCATTTTCAGCATACTCATTATGCTGCCATCTACCTATCTAACAAATGCGATTGATGCAGCTAGCATTCGAGGATTACTTACTTTACTGATATTTTTAAATTTGATCTTTTATCTCACTAATGGCCCATCTTTCTATTTAAGATATCAAGTCTGGCGGGGAATTAACATTCAGAGCCTAATTAATGCTCAGAGACTTCATCAGTATGCCTACTTTTTTCTTTCCTTGATATCAGTATATGTCATCATTTTCCTAGATTCTTCCCTTTGGTTTGAGGAATTATTTGCTTTGTGGATAGCTTCTACCCTGATACTGAGCACCTCTTCGATGTTAAAAGGCGATAGCCCTTTCCGACTTGCCCTATCAATGAATGAGGCACGACTGTATTCACTATTAGAAAGGAATCTCTCTTCTGAGCTGTCTTCAACAGAACATCGGCGGCTTTCAGTATTGGGGAGAATTTATATGATTACGGGGATACTGGTTCTTGCCATCACGGCCATCAAAGTAGTCATGTTCTAGGAGACTACCTTAATGTGCCAAGGCTCATAACGAACACCAAGCAAGTTATGCTTGGGATACCGCATATCCACATATCCGAGATCGACGAGCCGTTTAAATTCGTCAGTTGACGCAAATTCTTCCGTGAAATTCTTAGCCCCAAAGCCTACCTTTCCAACATCAAAATCGCCAATACCATGATAAGAATGACCGGGCGGCGCCAAGCTCCTTGACGCTCTAGACAAGTTACCCTTTGACTGAATAGTTTTCGCTAGAAAAAGGTGCGTTTGTTTAACCACACTACGAATGCCTGACGTAAGAAAGATATTATTTCCCAAATCTCTTCTGACCTGATTGTAAAGAGCCTCAGACTCACCCCTAAAGAGGAAATGGCCTGTGCGAGCAATCTTTTTCACGTCCTTTTCTGATACCTTAAATGTCAGATTTCTGATCACTTTCTCACCGTAAAAACCGTAGCCGCGAGGGTTTTTTGAGAATAAATCCTCTAAAAACTCTGTTTCAGATTTAGGAAACGCTCCAACGCTGGAATATCTTTTTCCCAATTTCAAGGCGTCATCAAAACTAAGAACGTTAAAATTTCCATGCCCTACCACATTCTGGACTCTGTCCAGACGTCGAAAAACACTACCTAGAAGGGCATTTTGGTTCGGACTTAAATAGACATCTTCATGATGGGTATTTTCGAAATTTTCCATCTTCTGAAGGTAGCTATTTAGATCATTTGAATCTGCCAAGATGGGCTTGGTCACATTCTGGAAGGCACTAATAAAGGCCTCTTTATCTGGCGCAGGCGTAATCATCTGCTGGATAGCTTGGGCTAGTTCAAGGGCGTCGGTGTTAACATCCTCGTAATCATTGGAAAACACCACAGGCAAAGCCTCCGGGAGCTTCGCTTGCATAGTCACGTGACCACCCATTGCCGCAGCGCTTGCTGCTGAAAAAATCTTTAGAAGATTTCGTCTTTTCACCACTAAGATCCTCAATGACCCTTAAAACATAATACCGTCTAATTGGATTAAATTCTACTCTAAGAAATCCTCCAACCTAGACTTATTATGCCGAGAAAATTGATCAGTTTAAAAAACTTTTTTTGAATCTCTAACATTGCTGTAGATAAAAAAGGTTGCAGAGATAAAGTTAAACACACTTGCAAATAAGATACCGATGATTAGTGCAGCGAGCCGATTATCCGCAAAGAAATCAATGTTTGTTGTAGACCAGGAGTAAACGCCCCAATTAATACTGAAGCCAATAACACTGGTTATAACAAATTCTAACCATTGCTTAGCTCTAGGTCTCCGGCTACGTTCACGAAAAGTAAGCCATCGGTTAAGCGCCCAGTTCCAGCTTACCGCAGGCCAGAAAGAAATTGCTCGAGCTAAGAGATGATCAACACTAAGGACCTGCATGGCGAAATAAAAACAGATATCGACTACAAATCCGCTAGCACCCACTAAACCATATTGGATAAATTCAGTTTGGAGCCTGAATTTAAACAAATATAGTCTCCTAAGATGTCGAAGGTAATTAATCTGTTGTTTAAGATTTAGTTTACTTCTACCCATCGCTCGATCCTTGAAGTGGATGGGAATTTCGATCACAGTATCGAAATTACACTTTACCATAAGCTCCAAGGCAATCTTGTACCCAATGGGGTTTAAACTCTCTGCTGAAGGTAGATCGGCTTTACAAAGACCGAAAAAGCCGCTCATGGGATCCTTGCACTGAATGAGGGGCCATGCCAGCAAAGTAGCTATCGATGAATTTAGTAAACGCCATATACCCCAGCCTTTCTCAAAACTAGCACCTTCAATATAGCGACTCCCTAAGACAAAAATACCCTCACTCAGCATTGATAAAAGCTTTGGGATTTTATCTACTGGGTGAGAAAGATCAGCGTCCATCACAACCACAAACTCTGATTTCGCCTTGCCAATTCCATCCAATACTGCCAATGACAAATCTCTCTGCCTCTGCAGAGGTTGAATCAGCCGGATTGGATATCTTCTAGTGAGGGACTCCACGATTTCAATGGTGCCATCAGGAGAGTGGTCGTCAGCGATTATAATTTCATAAGAAATCTGCGATTCTAGAAGAATTACCTCAATAGCCTCGCACAGCGCTTTTAAGTTTTCTGCCTCTCGATAGGTTGGTATCACTAAACTAACTTGAGGCATGTAGACCTTTACCACTGCGGTACTTGAAAAGTGATATGTTGCTAGCTAACACATAAGAAGAATAGGAAGAAACCTTTTCAGAAGCAGTAACCAAGGACATTTGCAAGGTTGGGAGTATCATTTTTGTTGCTGCTACTCTTTTGTATTAAGTCGAATTAGCTCTCTCAATCCTTTAAGAATTAGATCCGGAACAACTTCATCGAACAGCTTCTGACGGTTGAATAGTTGTGCGAAACCTCCGGTACCTATCACTACAGGATTTCCCGTAGAAAACTCCTCGTCAGAAATCCTCTTCACCAGTTCCCGAACCATTCCAACATTAGACCAGTATAAACCCGCCTGGATACTTTCTACGGTCGATCTGCCAATGGCAGTTTTTACTGGAACAATCTCTACGGAAGGTAATTGAGCAGTCTTTTCCTCCAAAGCTCTCATAGACAGATTCAGGCCTGGAAGAATATTTCCGCCTAGAAACTCTTTTTTATGACTGATGGCGCATATTGTGGTTGCAGTACCAAAGTCCGCTACTATTATATTGCGTTCCGGATAAAGTTTTACAGCACCAATAGCATCTGCGATGCGATCTGCGCCGACCTCTCGAGGGTCTCGATAGAGGATTTTCAATCCTGTTTTTATCCCAGGTCTTAATATAAGTGGTTCGATCCGAAAGTACTTTTGACATGTTGCTCTTAAAGAATAAAGCAAATCAGGGACGACACAGCAAATGGCGACTTTAGTGATGCTTTTTGGATCAATATCATTCTCTCGAAGAACAGTGCGGAAAAATACACCAAGCTCATCAGACGAACTTCGCAACTGCGAGGTACGCCGGAATGTCAACTCCAAGCTTTCATTGCCAAACACTCCCCCGAATATTTGAGAATTCCCAATGTCTAGGCAAAGTATCATGCAGTCAGAGCAATATTATCAATGAGTCGAACGGTAGGATGGGACGCAATTCTGGCGGCAACAAAGCGACGACCAAATTTTGTTTGCACATATTCGACTTCAAAACCCTCTTTTGCTAACTCTAGTCTTACTTCATTATCGCTGCTTTTACTTCTCATCAACTCATGGAGTTTGGGCGCTTTGACTCGAGCACTACCGCTAAGATTCAAATTGCGAGAACTTAAGGCCAAACCATCGGGATCTCTTACAGTAGGACAAGCTATAATATCCACGTCTAGAAAAAAGGCCTCTACCATATCTCTAATCAGTAGGTACTGTTGGTAGTCTTTTTCTCCAAAGTAGGCTCTGTTCGGCCTCACAATATTTAACAACTTCATCACCACCGTCAAAACACCAGTAAAGTGTCCAGATCGATATGCTCCACACATCTCGCTGGAAAGCTCTTTTTCCGTGACTTCGTATCGAAAAGTATCTGGGTACATCTGTTCAAAAGTCGGAATGAGGAGTAGATCAACCCCTAGGGAGTTAAGTTGTTCTTTATCCTTTGAAAGAGATTCTGGATATTCTTTTAGATCTTCGGCCCTGTCGAATTGAGTTGGATTAATAAAGATACTCACTACTGTACTTTGATTTTCTTTTAAACTCCTTTGGATCAGTGATCTGTGTCCTTCATGCAAAGCCCCCATGGTAGGTACAAATCCTAAGCTACCCTCTAAAGGTAATTCCGTCCTCATATATTCTCTGATTGAATCGAAAACTATCATTTATAGCTCTCCATAGGGGCAGGGAAACATTCACTCATTACGTCGTCATGGAACTTGTCAAGAGCATGAGTTATCAATTCATTGGTATTTGCATATTTCCGCAAAAATTTTGGAGAAAAAGCTGGATCAACTCCAATAATATCATGCAAAACTAAAACCTGCCCGTCAGTGTGAAGCCCCGCCCCTATTCCTATAGTAGGGACTTTAACGCTTTGCGATATACACTCGCCAAGTTTGCTTGGAATGCACTCTAGGACAACACCAAAACAACCCGCACGCTCCAGTAAAATAGCATCATCAATTAGTTTCTTTGCTTCGCTTGCTTCTTTACCTTGCACAAGATGCCCCCCAATTTTGTGAATAGACTGAGGTGTTAATCCAATATGACCCATTACTGGTACCCCAGCCTCGACAACACGATTAATGACATCGATCTGATGAGATGCCCCCTCGATCTTCACGGCAGACGCACCTGCCTGAATTAAAGCTTGTACCGCATCTATGGCTCGATTAATACCTTTACTGCAGGAGAGAAACGGTAAGTCCGCGATCACAAATTTATCCGGCGCTCCCCTCACGACGGCGGCTACATGCATTTCCATCATCGAGAGAGTTGCATGCACTGTTGAATCATAACCATGCATTACCACCGCTAGAGAATCACCCACTAAAATACAGTCCAAATTAGACTCATTGATTATCTTAGCGCTCCAAAAATCGTAACATGTGACCATTGATATCTTACGATTTTCTTGCTTTCGCTTCGCGAACGTATGCACATTAACCATAAGTTACTCCTCTCAATTCTCAGGAGCTTCATTCTAGATACAGGGCTAAGACGCAAGCTGGAATGGCTCATCACCGGTACCTGTCTAAAGATCAAGTCCTGCCATATTTAAGCAAAAAAATTCTCAATACTCGTCGCCTTCAGATAGATGGGCGCGAGGGGCGAGAGAATAGGGTGTTTAGACAGCTTCGTCAATCGGTTTGAGAACTTACTATTTTAGTTATAATCCAAAGGCTTCCTCTACAAACTCTCGATGGTCTCTTTGGATTTATGCAAGCAAGAACTTTATAAGGAAGTGGCCACCAATTTATCACTACATTGAAGTTTTTTAGAAAGAAAAATTTTTCACCACCATCAATGGATACTGTTAGTGTTCGTTCTTACTCCGGCTAAACCATTTCAAATCAGCGTGATTCCTCCACTTTCGACGATTTCGACCGAGAACCTCGGGCAAGCATACTCAGTATTTCTTTATAGGAGATTTATTTTCGGCTCGTCTGCCTAGTTTGCGAAGAATCTAAGCTCCTATCTCCAAGAGTTGGATGAAATTGCTTCGTTGGACTCAGAAACTTCAAAGCGACAGTTATGATATTTATTTTACTCACAGATAAAGGTGATAGAATATAGGTCCTTTAAGGGCCTATAGCTCAGTTGGTTAGAGCAGTGGACTCATAATCCATTGGTCCCAGGTTCGAGTCCTGGTGGGCCCACCATTGAGCCAGATATTCAAGGGGTCTCGTCAAGGAAACTCTTCAGATGTTCCGAACGCGCAGGATGTCGAAGCTTACGTAAAGCTTTTGCTTCTATCTGACGAATTCGTTCACGCGTAACGTCGAATTGCTTACCTACTTCTTCAAGCGTGTGATCTGTATTCATATCAATGCCAAAACGCATCCGAAGCACTTTGGCCTCTCTGGCCGTCAAGCCTGATAAGATTCCTCGTGTTGCCTCTCGCAATCCTTCGTCGGTAGCAGTCTCCATTGGTGAACCCACAAAGGAACTCTCACCGAGACTGGAGTCAGAATCAAGAAAATCTCCCAAATGGGTATCTTCATCATCGCCAACCGGTGTCTCCATCGAAATAGGATCTTTCGCAATTTTAAGAACCTTCCGAACTTTGTCTTCAGGCATATCCATTCTCTCACCTAACTCTTCCGGACTTGGCTCTCTCCCCATTTCCTGTAACATCTGTCGAGAAATCCGGGAAAGCTTATTAATGGTCTCAATCATATGGACAGGAATTCTAATGGTGCGTGCCTGATCGGCAATAGAACGCGTTATCGCTTGCCGAATCCACCAAGTCGCATAAGTTGAAAACTTATACCCTCGCCGGTACTCAAATTTATCGACGGCTTTCATCAAACCGATATTTCCTTCCTGAATAAGGTCCAGAAACTGCAAACCACGATTAGTGTATTTCTTTGCTATGGATATAACGAGGCGCAGATTGGCCTCAACCATATCTTTTTTCGCTCGTCTTGCTTTCGCTTCACCGATCGACATTTTTCGGTGAATTTCTTTTATTTCATTAACGTCTAAGCCGCATTCCTCGGAAACCTGTCGAATACGTTTTTGAGCTCTAACAATTTCGTCTTCGAATTTATCGAGTTCCAGAAAACCATTTTTTACCTGATCTCGAACCCAACTCGTATCGGTCTCGAAACCTGCAAACCGCTCCAGAAATATTTTTCGCGGCATTTTACCGCGGCGTACACATGTATTAATAATGTGTCGCTCTTGTTGGCGCACCTTCGCATAGACTTGCTTGGGCATTTCAATGATAGCGTCGTAATGTTTGGGTGCAAACTTGAAGAACTGGAAAGCATTTCCAAGAGATTCCAACTCCACAGTAACAGTTTTTCCTCTTCGACCATTCTTTTTAATGGCCCTGTTTGTCCTTTTAAGTTGCTTATTTAGAGCATCAAAACGCTGTGATGCCAGTTCTGGATCTGGACCTTTTTCTTCCTCTGTTTGCTCGTCACCGTCATCATCACTATTATTATTTTCTCCAGGTACAATCTGGGCTGCAGGCGCAACATAGTCAGCTGGATCCAAGAAGCCAATGAGTATATCGAGCAGCTTACCCTCTTCTTGAAAGCTAGATTCATAGTGTTCGAGAGCATATTCCACCGTTCCCGGGAACTGACCTGCTGCAAAAAGTACGTCGCGGATACCTTCTTCGATACGCTTAGCGATGATTATTTCACCTTCCCTGGTTAAGAGCTCCACCGTGCCCATCTCCCGCATATACATGCGGACTGGATCTGTGGTTCTTCCAGCTTCATTTTCCACAGCAACAAGAACGGCTGCTGCTTCTTCCGCTGCCAGCTCATCAGTAGAGTCCGTATCATTAACTAACAAATCATCACTAGACGGGGCTTTCTCATGGACTGTAATGCCCATGTCATTAATCATCCCTATAATGTCCTCGATTTGCTCAGGGTCAGAAATATCATCAGGTAAGTGGTCATTAACTTCCGCGTAAGTCAAGTATCCTTGCTCTCGCCCTTTGCTGATAAGATCTTTCAGCCGTGATTCCTGCTGCGCTAATCCAGTAGCCATACCCCTCTTTACCCCTCTTAAACAACTGCGCCAAACGAACCGGCCATTATAGCGACTGGACATCAATCATTCCACAGAATGATTACTGCTCAAACCCAAGACCATAAAAGAATGAAAGTTTTTTCGACTCACGCATCCTTAGAACTATGCCCATGGTGATATCTCAAAATAAGCTCCCTCTCGTCACGAGATAATGCGCTGAGTGGTTTCTGTAGGATGTCCTCAATGTTAGTTTTCTTCAACTCCTCCTCGAGGCGGCTTAGCTGCAATTTCACGATTCCTTTGAACTCATCAGCGAACTGAGAAACATCCAAAAGTTGTTCTTTGTTTGCCAGTCGCTGAAGTCGAGCTGAATCTGGTTTTCCGTTAAAGTAATCAGAGATCACATTGAGACTTATATTATCCTGTTCGCTAATTAAATCGATGAGCTCGACTAATAATGAAAAATTCTCATCACTTCTGAAAATTGCATAATCTTCTAAGTGAAATAAGTCAGCTAATTCTGGCTGTATAAGCAACATACTGATGGCCTGGTCAATCTGTCGACTAAGTTCAGATTTTTGGGCTTCATTTTTACCTAACGCCAGCGCAGATTTCTCGGAGGCTAGCATGCTCGCTCCTGACTGGCTGGACTTAGGTTTCTTGTATGCAGTAGAAGCGGAAAGTAGTGTATCGGAGGGCAGTCCCACCCTCTTGGATAGACTGTTAACCATCAATTGCTTAAAAACACCCTCTGGAATCTTATTAACAAGCGGCATGGCCAACTTACTTAGTGAGGCCTTTCCTTCAGGAGTTGCGATGTCTAGCTCGATTTCTAGATGGCTATAAAAAAAATCGGTAAATGGAGTACATTCCTGCAATTTTTGTTCAAAGCTGCTTCCACCCTCTTTACGGACTATGGAATCAGGGTCTTCCCCGTCGGGGAGGAATAAGAAGGCGACGGTTCTTCCGTCTTCAAGAAAAGGTAAGACGGATTGCAGAGCTTTCCACGCCGCTTTACGGCCCGCCTCATCACCGTCAAAACAAAAAATAACTCTCGATACAACTCTGAATAAACGCTCTATATGTGTTTCAGTAGTTGCTGTACCAAGAGTTGCAACAGCATAGCTAATACCGTTCTGGGCCAAGGCCAGCACATCCATATAGCCCTCTACAACTAGGATTTGTGTGAGGCGCGGACTACTGCGCCTTGCTTCGTAAAGGCCATATAGCTCTCTTCCTTTCTGAAAAACAGGGGTTTCTGGAGAGTTCAAATACTTGGGTTTCCCATCTCCAACTACTCGACCGCCAAACCCAATAACTTTTCCACGTAAATCCCTGATGGGAAACATTATCCGATCCCGGAAACGATCATAGGCATGATTACCATCACCACGCTCTATCGACATTCCTGACTTGTTAAGTGAGACACTATCAAAGTTCATTCTCTCCAAATAGGCGTGCAGACTATCCCACTTTGCTATTGAATAACCCAGATCAAAATCTCTGGCTATCTCTCCCGACAGGCCTCTTCCTTTGAGGTATGCTACGGCGCGGTCTTTACTTGGATGCGTTCTCAGTTGCGTTTTGTAAAAGTTACAAGCTTGCTCAAGAATCTCAAAGATAACCCGGCGTTCATTATTCTGCTGTTCCGAAAAACCATCGTTTATTTGGGGGAGTTTCATACCAACTCTCTCTGCTAGCATCTTCAAAGCAGGTATAAATTCCATATTCTGATGTTCCTGTAAAAACTTTAGGGCGCTGCCATGTGCACTGCATCCAAAACAATGGTAGAACCCTTTTTCTTGACTAACAGTAAATGATGGAGATTTTTCATTGTGGAAAGGACATAAACCTTGATAGTTTTTTCCTGTCTTTTTGAGCGCCACACTACCTTCGATTATTTCTACAATATCGGTTCGCGCTAAAACTTCCTCAATGAAATCCTGTGGAATCACACTAGTGCTTTTCTTTATCTTTGAAGATCGAGAATGACATTCACCCTTTGCTAGTGCAAGACAAGAAAGAGTATGGTTAAAAGATTTTTCAGATTAGCTTAACTTGGTCTTAACAAGACCCCCTGCAATGGACATATCGATACGTCCTTGTCCTTTACCCTTAAGTTCTGTCATTACCTTACCCATATCGGCCATCGATGTGGCCTCGGTATTCGCTATGCAGATATCAACCAGTTCTGCGATCTCTGCATCATTAAGTGGCTGTGGAGTAAATTCAGAAATCAGATCCAATTCAAACTGTTCTTGATCTGCAAGATCATTGCGGCCAGCACTCAAATACTGCGATAAGGAATCCTTTCTTTGCTTAGTCATCTTATTCAGGATTGCAACGACTCGCCCATCATCTAGTTCGATGCGCTCGTCAACCTCTACTTTTTTAAGCTCAGAGGCAATAAGTCGCAGGGCTCCCAGCCTACGCTTGTCGCGAGAGCGCATCGCTGATTTGATATCATCGGCGATGTTAAGTCTAATATCAGAACTCACAATCTTTCCTGTCTGAGAGCAGGGACGCTAGTACAAACGTTCCATCCGACGAGATTCTCGCTGCACTTTCTTAGCATGTCGCTTCACTGCCGCCGCAGCTTTACGCTTTCGTACGGACGTGGGCTTCTCATAAAACTCTCGCTTACGAACTTCGGCCAAGACTCCAGCCTTTTCACAAGATCGCTTAAATCGTCGCAGAGCGACATCAAATGGCTCGTTTTCTTTAACTTTCACGTAAGGCATTAACGGATCCCCTAATCGAGGCCACGAATTCTAGCTACAATTTTTGTGCTTTGCAAAGTCTAGTTTGTGGTCAAACGCGGGAGAATATATAAAAATGTTGCACTTATTCTAAGGTCAGGTTACGGATTTCTATATGAGAGTGATTGGTATCGAAACATCTTGCGACGAGACCGGCGTAGCGATTTATGACTCCGATAAGGGGTTAATAGCAGATCTACTTTATAGTCAAGTCCAGTTACATGAGAAGTTCGGGGGGGTTGTACCTGAAATAGCCTCTCGAGATCATATAAGGAAAACTATTCCAATGATCCACGAGGCATTGTCTACTGCTAATTGCTCTGCTAAAAGTATAGATGGGATCGCCTACACAGCTGGGCCTGGTTTAATCGGTGCCTTGCTTGTTGGCTCGAGTGTAGCCAAGTCTTTGGCTCTCGCCTGGGGAGTTCCCGCGCTAGGCATTCATCATATGGAAGGCCATTTGCTGGCAGCCAACTTAAGTAGTAAGCCACCCAGCCATCCCTTCGTGGCTTTACTTGTATCGGGTGGACATACACAACTAATGCGGTGCGAGGACTATGGTAACTATAAACTGCTTGGCGAGTCTGTAGACGATGCCGCAGGGGAGGCATTTGATAAGGTTGCAAAGATGCTCGGTCTTGGCTATCCCGGTGGGCCAGAGATTGCAAAGGCAGCAAGAAAAGGAAACAGCAGCCGTTTTACTTTTCCTAGACCAATGACGAATAAACCAGGGCTAAATTTCAGCTTCAGTGGTCTAAAAACGTTCGTTCTAAATACCATTAATGATCTAAACCAGCTAAACCAACAAGATATTGCTGATGTCGCCTGTGCTTTTGAGCATGCTGTTGTCGATACGATACGGATAAAATGCGAACGAGCCATGAAGCAAACAGGCTTAGATAGCCTTGTCATTGCTGGGGGCGTTAGCGCGAACCAACATTTAAGAAAAATATTGGGGATAATGACCAACACAAGCGGCTGCAAACTTTATTACCCGGAAACCAATCTTTGTACAGATAATGGTGCAATGATCGCATATGCCGGTTATCAGCGATTAGTTGCCGGGCAAACAGAAACACTTGAGATAAAGGTGCGTCCTCGCTGGCCACTGGATGAGCTGGAGACTATGTGAACGACAATCTATCAATTGAGGGACTAAAAGTAGATACAATCATTGGAGTTTATCAATGGGAACGAGAGGTTAAGCAGAGCGTCATCATCGACCTTATGCTTGAGATTAAAAGCACAAGGTCTGGTTTTGAAGATTCAATAGAATTCGCCGTGGACTATGTAGCAGTGAGCGATATGGTAGCAAATCTTGCCGAAAGCAGCTCTTTCCTATTGATTGAATCTCTTGCAGAGGCGATAGCAGGGAAGCTCCTTAAAGAATTCGCAATAAGGAGTATTCGTTTAAAACTAAGTAAACCGAGCGCAATCCAAAATGCTGCAAATGTGGGTATAACTATTGAGCGCTCTAGGGATAATTTAGTACACACGGAGACCAAAACTTAGCGGGTAGTTAAGGATCGTCCCGATATGGAGTAAAACTAAAATGAAAGAAGATTGTCTTTTCTGCAACATAATTGACAAAAAAATTCCTGCAAAGGTAATCTATGAGGACGACAAAGTCGTGGCATTCAACGATATAAGCCCACAAGCGCCGGTTCACGTGCTCATAGTCCCTCGCCAACATATAGACACTATAAACGATCTAGAAGACGCGAATTTAGTTGGGCATATGATTCTGACAGCAAAAAAAATTGGTTCGGTACTAGGGATAAATCATTCGGGGTATAGATTAATCATGAACTGTAATGAAGATGGGGGTCAAACAGTTTTCCATATTCATTTACATCTTCTTGGTGGAAAAAATTTGGGTGAACTTCTGAAATGAAAAAAGAACTCAACTATACCGACAAAATCATTTGTGAAATCGATAGAGCTATCAGGATGAATTTGGGTCTACTTAAACTTAAAAAGGTTGCGGTTAAAACTAACTACAATGACCTTACTTCAGAGGATAAAAAAATCTCTGCGCGATTAATGAGGATAAATCATACAGGAGAGATCTGTGCACAGGGTCTATACCAAGGGCAAGCATTATCTTCTCAAAGCCGAGAGATATCGGGAATAATGAAGAAAGCAGCGGAAGAAGAAACGGATCATCTCATTTGGTGTGAGGCTCGCTTACATGAGCTTGGGTCACGGGTTAGTTACCTCAATCCTCTTTTTTACCTTGGTTCATTCTTGATCGGGAGCTTAGCAGGCGTGTTTGGGGATAAAGTTAACTTAGGACTAGTTGCTGCCACCGAGGATGGGGTAGCAAAACATTTGCAGGGTCATCTGGATAAATTGCCAGATGCAGATCAGAGGTCAAAGGAAATCCTGTCAAGAATGAAAGAAGACGAAAAAAGGCACGCTGACAGGGCTTTAGCAGCAGGCGGCCACCAGTACCCTAATTTCATAAGGGGATTAATGACCTTGGCCTCCAAGATAATGACAAAGACGACCTATTGGTTTTAGATCAATCTGATTTTGCGATTGGAGGATGATAAATCAGTTGGACCCGTGTTCCCGAAGGGTCCAAACAGTAAAAACTTCTAGCACCATCACGATGATTTCTGGGCTCTGTAACTATTTTAACACCATGAAAAGTCAAAAATTCAAACCAGTAGTCAATTTTTTCCTTTTCATTAACGAAAAAGCCGACATGATCCAGAGAACTCTCAGCGCTATTGCCCGGTTTTTTACGACGGTGCAAGGCTAAATTGTCGTTCCCATTCGTTAGGTAAACATTATCATTATCTGGCCGCCACTCCACTTCCATGCCAAGGACTTTGGAATAAAATTGTTCAGTACCTTCAAAATCAGAAACGAAAAGCGCTACGTGACGCAATCCATCGGTTTTGCCAGGATGTTTCAAACCATGGCCTCAATAATTTCATAGTCGTGGGAGATTTCCACACCACCACGTGAAAGCATTATTGAAGCAGAGCAATATTTTCCCGCTGATAGCTCAACCGCCCTCTTCACATGACTATCCTTTAGCTCATTACCTGAGATTGTAAAATGTACATGGATAGAGGTAAAAACACTCGGTATATCGGCCGCCCGCGTAGCATGAATTTCTGCTGTACAATCGGTCACAGCCTGCCTCGACTTCTTGAGCATCATAAGAATATCAAAGCTTGTACAACCCCCAAGACCCATCAAGATAAGCTCCATTGGCCGAACACCTAGGCCCTCGCCTCCCTCATTTTCTGGACCCTCAATGAGTACCGTATGTCCGGTACCTGACTCACTAAGAAATTTTACACCATCGATCCATTTGACCTTTGCGCTCATTGGCTCTGTCATGTTTGTAAGACTCAAATTCATCAATCATCGCCGCATTAAATGGTTATGGTAGCTAGTTCTACCTTTTTGAGCCAGTATTCTGAGCCTAAGATAATAATTTATCGAAATAATTCCGAATCTATTGAGAAAAAAGCTCTTTTAGCTTTCGCCCAGGATCGTTATGACGCATAAGTGCTTCTCCAACTAAAAAACCATCCACCCCAGCCTCAGTCAGCCGCATAATATTTTCCCGAGTTTTAATACCACTCTCACTAATAACAAGTGTTTCTTCAGGAATGGAGTCTAATAAATCGAGTGTTACATTTAGAGAGACATCAAATGTATGTAAATCTCGATTATTGATACCAATAAGCGGCGGGTTTAGAGATTTTACAGTGGTAAGCTCAACTAAATTGTGAACCTCAATTAAGGTGTCTAAGCCTATACTTAAAGCAAGTTGGTTCAACTGCTTCAGTTCGTCCTCGGTAAGTATTGAAGCAATCAATAGAACACAGTCGGATCCGATGGCCGCAGCCTCATAAATTTGATATGGATCCAAAATGAAATCTTTTCTGAGTACAGGTATGTTGCTCGCTTCGCGAGCTTTTGAAAGATTTTGATCACTCCCCTGAAAAAAAAACTCATCGGTAAGTACCGATAAACAAGTAGCGCCCCCAGACTCATAACTTCTGGCTATCTGACCTGGGTCAAGATGTTTTCGGATAATCCCTTTGGAGGGTGAAGCCTTCTTTATCTCTGCAATCACACCAACGCGTCCCACCTGATTACAGCGTCTAATTGCATCTACGAAACGACGTCGATCATAAGACGTTTCCTCAGCAATTCTCTCCATTTCAGAAATAGATTTAAGCGATTTTTTATGCTCCACCTCTTCCCTCTTCTTGGTGACAATTCGTTTTAGAACATCAGGCGTATCACCCATTTGCTGCAACCTGATTCGTAAAATCTGTAAAGTCCTTCATTTTCTCTAGGGCTAAACCACTGCCGATTGAATCCCTCGCCATCTCCACGCCATCTCCGAGAGAACCAGCCGTGCCTGATACATAAATAGCGGCACCCGCGTTTAAGGCCACAATATCTGATGCTCTATTGTTTTTTCCTGAGAGCGCGCTATAGACAAGAGACAAACTCTCTTCAGGATTTTTTACTTTAAGAGGCTCCATCGATGCTCGCTCAAACCCGAACTGCTCTGGTGTAATTGTATAGTTCGTTACTAAACCATTCTTTAGTTCGGACACATTAGTAGGTACGGCAATACTTAATTCATCCAGACCATCTTCTGAATGAACAACCATTACATGCTCGCTACCAAGTTTTTTTAGCACATCAGCTATTACTGTCAGCCATTTCCCATCAAAAACACCAAGTAGCTGGCGTTTCGCTCCGGCTGGATTGGTTAATGGGCCTAGAAGGTTGAATATAGTTCTTACTGCCATCTCGCGACGAGCACCAATCGCATGCTTCATCGCACTGTGATGCGAAACCGCGAAAAGGAAGCCTACCCCAATATTATCAATGCAGCGGGCGACCTGGTGAGGCTGAAGGACTATATTTGCTCCCGCCTCCTCTAGCAAATCTGCACTCCCACTGTTACTGGTGGCACCCCGATTCCCGTGTTTGGCCACTTTGGCTCCGGCGGCAGCTGCGACAAATGCGCTGGCCGTTGAGATATTAAATTTATTGGACCCACTGCCCCCTGTGCCACAGGTATCGATTAAACCAGTAGTATCAACTTCTACCTTCATAGCTAGTTCGCGCATAACCAAGGCTGCACCGCTAATTTCACCCACCGTTTCACCTTTTACCTGCAGTCCGACCAGGAAGCCACCAATCTGAGAATCCGTTGCCTCACCTGTCATAATGAGCTTCATAACCTCGGTCATTTCATCTTCACTGAGGTTTTCTCCAACAATCACTCTGGCTATCGCTTCAGACATATTCATACAATTAACCTTTCAATTATCTTTTACAATTTATGAAATTAGCCAATAGAGCATGTCCATGCTCAGTTAAGACTGATTCGGGATGGAACTGGACTCCCTCAACAAAATGCTCTTTGTGACGCAAACCCATAATCTCATCGATGGCCCCGTCTTTGAGGGTCCATCCAGTGAGCTCCATATCCAGCGGGACCTTGTCAACAACTAAAGAATGATAACGAGTTGCCAAAAAAGGACTCGGTAAACCAGAAAATATACCTAATCCATTATGATAGATTTCCGACGTCTTGCCGTGCATTACATGCTTTGCTTTGACTATATTGCTACCGAACACCTGCCCTATGCTCTGGTGTCCAAGACAAATCCCTAAAATAGGAATCTGTCCAGAAAACCTATCCACGACCTTTAAGGAGATCCCTGCCTCATTGGGAGTACAGGGCCCGGGCGATAGAACAATATAATCTGGCTGTATTACCGCTACTTCGTCTACTGTTATTTCATCATTTCGTTTCACTAAAACATCTTGTTCTAGTTCGTAAAGATACTGCACCACGTTATAGGTAAAGGAATCATAGTTATCTATCATCAAAATCATAAAGATTTCCTTTAAAAAATTTTGTCTTTCCCCAATCTAGCTGGGATCAACTCTCCTGAGGCGTTTATGTGTGCAAACCCGCCTTCGCTAGCGTTGAGGCTTTAACTATAGAACGAGCCTTATTAAGGGTTTCCTCCCACTCTCGCTCAGATGAAGAATCAGCAACAATGCCGGCCCCTGCCTGAATATAAAGTTTTTTATTTTTAATGATTGCTGTGCGGATAGCTATCGCTGTATCCATATTTCCATTCCAGGACAAATAGCCAACCGCACCTCCAAAAACTCCACGCTTCTCAGGCTCAAGCTCATCAATTATTTCCATAGCTCTTACTTTTGGTGCCCCACTTAATGTCCCTACAGGCAAGGTAGCTCGAAGCAAATCAATCGCAGAAATGTTTTCTCTAACAAGACCACGAACATTAGAGGCGATATGCATAACATGTGCATATCGCTCCACGATCATCATTTCGCTAACCCTAACCGTTCCCGGCTGACATACACGACCGATATCGTTACGGCCAAGATCAATGAGCATCAAGTGTTCTGCACACTCCTTAGGATCAGCCAATAATTCTTTTTCAAGCGCCAAGTCTTCCTCAGTGTTCACTCCGCGACGTCTTGTGCCAGCTAGGGGGCGTACTGTAACTTCATCTCCGTCCAGTCTAGCCAATATCTCTGGAGAGGATGATACGATTTGAAAGTCTCCAAGATCCATGAAATACATGTAGGGCGAAGGATTTAGCCGTCTTAGAGCCCTGTAGAGATGCAATGGATCAATCTCAAAATCAACAGACATTCTTTGAGATAAAACAACCTGCATCACATCACCTTCCACGATATATTTTTTAATTTTCTCTACATCATCTTTGTAAGATTTCTCCCCATAGCTAGAGATAAAGTCTCGCTCTTCCACAGAAGCAGCAACGCTAGGCATTGTAACGCTTGTGGGGATTTGATTAGTCATTGCTGCCTGCATCTCATCTAAACGAACTCGCGCCTCATCCAAACTACCATTTTCATTTATATGAGTAATCAAATGGATTTTAGCTTCGACGTTATCAAAAACTATTACGTCGTTTGAAACCATCAGTAAAATATCAGGGCATCCAATACTGTCGTTTAGTTTTTTGAAGTTAAGCTTTTTTTCTACGTAACGAACCGTGTCATAACCAAAATAACCCACTAACCCGCCTGTATAAATTGGCAGGTTCGGAAGTTCCGGATATTTATATTCCTGTTTGAACGACTCAACGTAAGAAAGCGGATCTTCGCTAAATATGCTCTTGGTTATTTCCCCATTCTCTTCTACCGTGATGTTGTTGCCACACACCTGTAGAATTTTTGTGCTCGGAAGACCGACTACCGAGTAGCGCGCCCATTTCTCACCACCTTGCCCCGCAGATTCCAGCAAATAACTGAAGGAGCCCCTAGCTACTTTTATATAACATGATAGCGGCGTATCGAGATCTGCAAATAATTCTCTTACCACAGGTATATGATTATAGCCGCTTTCTAAGAGACGAGAAAAATTGTCTGGAGTCATAAATGTTTTAAATTCCTAAGCAAGCTGAGAACGCATCGAAGTGATAGTTCGGGAGTAATTTTCAGACTTAAAAATTGCAGAGCCCGCTACAAAAGTATCGGCGCCCGCCGCGCATATCTGACTCAAATTCTCCACTTTGACTCCTCCATCAACTGCAAGACGGATATCTCTATCCACCTGATCAATCAGCTCCCGTGCTTCCTTGATTTTTTGCAATGACTCGGGGATGAATACCTGCCCACCGAAACCCGGGTTAACTGACATGATAAGAACTAAATCCATCTTATCAATAACATGATCCAGGAGAGATAATGGCGTTTCAGGGTTTAATGCCAAACCACAGCGAGCGCCACCCATACGAATTCGCTCTAATGATCTTTCGACGTCACTACTTGTTTCAGGGTGAAAGGTGATAAAACTAGCCCCAGACTCCAAAAAATCTCCTATAATTCGGTCAACGGGATCAACCATTAAATGCACGTCTATCGGCGCGATCAAACCGTGATTTCTCAGGGATTTACACACCATAGGACCTAAACTTAAATTAGGTACATAATGATTGTCCATTACATCCAAATGGATCATATCCGCCCCTGCGTCTATGACAGAATCAACTTCCTCACCAAGACGAGAGAAATCTGCTGATAGAATCGAGGGCGCGATTAAATACTCCAAGTATCCTTCCTCCTTTTTGGACTAGATGGCACCAAGATCCTACTCACTGCCACGCTTGAGTAAAATTTCATAACGCTCTCTTGTTCCAACATCCATCCAGAAGCCATCATATTTTTGTCCGGTTATACAATTATTAACAATAGCTTGATCCAAGAGTAATCGTAATTTGAACTTGCCCCTAGGCGCTTTTTCAAAAAGTTTAGGCGAAAAAATACCGATGCCGCTATATGTTAGACGACGCAGGTAATTCTTAACCTTTTGATCCTTGTCAAGCGAGAAGTCTCCGTTAGGATGATGTTGCGGATTTGGAACTAAAATAAGGTGCGCTAAAGCACCGTTAATGCTTTTTGGAAACATCGATGGATTAAAATCACTCACAACATCTGAACTCACTACGATAAAAGGATTACCACCTAGCAAAGGGAGAGCATGCTTAATCCCTCCCCCAGTCTCAAGCAAGCCAGGCTCCTGAGAGTACTTGATAGATGCTCCCCATCGGCTGCCATCTCCCAGCTCATCCATAATCTTTCTTTCCAAATGCCAAGTATTGATAACAAACTCGTGATATCCAGCTTCAGAGAACTTGGTTAGCCAACGACCAATCAATGTTTCTCCACTAACTCGCATCAGCGGCTTGGGGATAGTTTCAGTAATCGGTCGCATTCTTCGGCCTTCTCCAGCTGCGAGAAGCATAACCTTCATGGACCTATAAAGCGACGAGCCTTTAATTTCGGCATCACCTCCTCCTCAATCCAGCCACAAAACTTCTGAAGTTCATGATAGCGTTCTTTGACTTCTAACATGTACTTAATCACTAAAGGAATATCTGCAAGATAACGTTCTTTTGAATCTCGTAGATGTAGACGCGAAAAAATACCTACACACTTGAGGTGTCTTTGAAATCCCATAAATTCAAACCATCTTAAGAATGTCTCTTTTGAGATCGTCTTATCTAAACAACCCACCGATATCAGTCGCTTTCTGTGAAGGTCTACCCACATACTTACCTGCTCAAAGCTTAAACGGTGATAGCAGTCCTTCAATAACGAGACCAAATCGTAAGTTACTGGCCCAATAACAGCATCCTGAAAATCAATAATTCCTGGATTATTTTCACATGTGACCATTAGGTTCCTGCAATGATAGTCACGATGAACAAACAATTGTGGCTGTTCCCCCGCATTGGCTAGCATTACCTCGAGAACCTCCTTAAAGCCCGACTCCTTATAGTTTGAGATATTTAATTCTCGCTCTAAAAACCATTCCGTAAATAAATTCATTTCTTGAAGTAATAGATCCTGACTAAAGAAGGGAAGATCACACTTAATTTGTTGTAAGCGCAGTAAAGCAGCGAGTGAATCTCCATATAACTTCTCGATTTCTCCCCCGGCACCCTGTTTAAGTCGGTCAAGATACAAAATATTCCCCAAATCGCTTATCATCAGGAATCCTCGCTTGAAATCGGTGGCGAAGATTTTTGGTACATTTAATCCCGCTCGAGAAATTATCTTTGCGAGCTCAACAAATTGTTTACAGTTCTCCTTTTCTGGAGGCGCATCAACAAAGATGTAGGAGGGGATTGATTCCATTCTGAAATATCTTCGAAAACTAGCATCACCCGAAATGATCTCCAACTTCAAGTTATCGGGGATAGAATGCCCGCTATCTTTAAGACAGTGCTTAGCCCATTCATTGAGCATTTCTCTTCTGCAATCACTCTCTAACATGGCCACTTAATGGTTTAACCCGCGTTAAGTTTAATGCATTATCATCACATATCTTTGCTACTTTTTGTCATCGTGGAAAAAAACTCTTTCATAATCATTGTAATTATTCTTTTTCCCTTCGTTGCATTATCCAAAAGCGAAGACAAATCTGCCGCAGAACAAGATTGGGTGCCAGACAACCAATACTCAGAAGGTTACACAGTAAATCTTTGCGAGGGTAAGTATGTGCCCCCATCCCTGTCAGAGACAGAGGCTCGAAAAGCGGAGGATGTAATTTCAGTCACTGCAGACAACGTCTTACACTCAGAAAACAAAATCACCATATTCGATGGAGAAGCAGAAGCGCAGAGTATGGATAGAACTCTAAGTGCTTCAAGGATAAGCTTTGATAAAGTAAGTAATAATGCTATCGCTGTTGGGGCAGTATCAATAAGGGAAGAGGGTCTTCTAGTAAAAGGTGACTATGCGGAGAGCAACCTGTCGAAAGGAACCGGCATTATGGAAAATGCAACTTTCGTACTGCACGAGAATAGAATCCGGGGACGTGCAACTCAATTGATCACTACCAAGGATAATATACTACAGATTAAAGAAGGCAGTTTTACGCGATGCAGCCCCGGGGACGAATTCTGGCATTTTCACGGAAAAGATATAACGCTCAGAAAAAATGAAGGCTATGGTATAGCTAAGCAGGCGACCATAAAGATCAAGGGAATCCCAGTAGCCTACGCTCCTTATTTACGATTCCCTCTGAATAACAGGCGCTCCTCAGGTTTTCTAATACCAAGTATTGCCTTTGATGGACAAAATGGTGTTGATGTAGCAATTCCCTACTATGCTAATTTATCCCCAAACTACGATGTAACATATACGCTTCGTGACGCAGAAAAAAGGGGGATAGTACATGGATTCGAGGCTCGACACTTAAGCGCATTTTCTAGCAGTGGAATCAACGCTGAGTACCTAAGAGATGAAGGTCAACATCAAGGAATCTCAGTCATTGATGGTATAAAACGAGAGCGTTGGTCCCTTTATCTAAATCATCATGGGAATTGGCCTTCTCGGTGGACAACTTCAGTTTCTTACAATGCGGTTTCCGATATCGACTATATCTATGATATCGGAGAATTTAGAGACAACCTATCGAATAATACCCGTCAACCTTCACTTGCAACAACTACTGAGAGCCCATCCTTGATTCAAGCCGCTAAACTGGGGTTCCAGGGTAATCGTTGGAGTGCTAACGTAGTAGCTCGGAGGCATCAGAGTTTAACTCTCAATCGAATAGAGCAATACGCCATCCTCCCTCGGCTTAATCTCCAATTTGAAGAGGAACTGTCTCCTTTTAAATTGGCGGCTAAAGGTCAGTTTTCACGATTTAGAAGTACTAAACAAGACCCAGTCTCTGACTTGCCCATCGAGGGTGACCGTTATGTTATCGACTCAAATATCCAGTTACCCTTTGACAAAGCATGGGGTTTTATAAACACAGAAGTAGGCGTGCTTTTCCGCAAATACAAATTTCAGTCTAGCCCTAAAAAGGAAGTATCCAAACGGAATTTTAAGGCACCCTATGCTTCTTTGGATACAGCATTGTCATTTGAACGCTCCTTCTACTTTAGGAAGAGGAGTTACTTACAAACACTCGTCCCACGCATCTACTTCCTTTATTTAAAACAAGATTATGAACCAACACTTCCTCGGTTTGACTCTGCGCCGTATACGCCAAGCTTCTCGAATATATTTCGACGCGACCAATTTTCTGGCTATGACGAGTTAAGTGGAGCAAGGCGAATTAGTGTTGGCCTCACTACAGCTTTTTTCGATAGAAATGCAGGGAAAGAGTTATTCAAGGTAAGTATTGGCCAAATCAGAAATCTTGATAACCAAGATGCTTTCCCTCATTCCGGAGCACGGCATACTGCTCTCTCCTCGTCCACCCCAATTTTTTTGCAATCTCGTCTACAGTTTAATCGAATTGGTGTTAATGCCGCATATGAATGGGATTCCAAGCAAAACCAAACCAACCAATTGAGTTTGTCTGTGAGGTACAAAGGAAAAAATCCAGATGAGATTTTTAACTTTAGTTATTCCTACAAGAAAGAAAGGAACACCGGGCTAAGACGCTTTCAAAACTCAAAAGAAACTAATCTTTCTTTCTTATGGCCAATCGACGATAAATGGAGCGTGCTCGGGCGGTGGAATTTTAACTGGGATAACAACCAAACTATAGAGTCCCTCGCTGGTCTCGAATACAATGCTTGCTGTTGGAGAACTCGTATCGTGGCGCGGCGCTATAAAGCCGAACCCGGATTCACTTTTGAGTTGGCTAACGAAACGATTGGAGAGGCCATCACTTCGAGCCGTCTAACCGATACTGGTGTCTTTTTGGAGTTTCAGTTAAAAGGCTTATCTACCCTTGGAGAACGTCTTGATGTCCTGCTGGAGCAATCAATCTATGGATATCAGCCTTGGGAAAACTAATAGGAAACACTTAATAAAGATGAAATACATAACACTCTTTTTAGTCTTTATAGCGGTGATTATAAAAAGTCACGCTGAACTTAGGATCATTGATCGAATAGCAGTGGTCGTCGATGAAAAAGTTATCACGAGCTCTGAAGTAACAGAACGAGTGCAATTAGTTCGAACCTCTTTTCTCGCGGACAAGAGTAGGGAGGTCCCACCAGAGAGTGTTCTATTAGCGCAGGTTATAGAGCGCCTAATTCTTGAACACCTACAACTTCAGATAGCAGAGCGAGCTGGTCTTCGTATAAGCGACAATGAGGTAAGCGAAACGATACAAAGCATAGCGAAACAAAACAATCTCAACCTTTCTGAGTTCAGGTTAGCAGTTGAGGCGGACGGGCAGTCCTACTCGAAGTTGAGGGAGCAGGTTAGGAGAGAAATGATTATAAACCAGGTACAACAAGGATTTGTTCAAAATAGAATATCTATTTCAGAACAGGAATTGAACAATTTCCTAGAATCTGATTTGGGTAAAGCTGTCATCGCCGATGAGTATCGTCTTGCTCACATCCTAATTGCTAGCACAGAAGAAGAAAAAGATAACGAATCAAAAAGCAAAGCTGAGGCTTTATCGATGATAGAGCGAAGTAAAGCGGGGGAAAGCTTTGCAGCCCTCGCTCGAGAATATTCGTCCGGTCAAAATGCGAGGAACGGAGGTGATCTCGGGTGGCGCAAACCGATACAGCTTCCTACTATATTCGCGGATCTTGTTGACGATATGGAGAAAAACGAGATTCTAGGCCCAATCGAAAGTGGGAGCGGATTCCACGTAATTAAACTTATCGACAGGCGCGGAGCAAAAGCTGAAGGAAATGTCGAGCAAACAAGAGTTAGACATATACTAATAAAGCCCAGTGAAATCAGAACTGATACTGAAGCAAGAGAAATAGCAGAGAATCTTCGAGACCAAGTGATTAATGGTAAAACTTTTGAAGAAATCGCAAAAATTAATTCGGAAGATCCTGGATCTGCATTAAGTGGTGGTGATTTAGGATGGTCTGTTTCGGGTACATATGTCCCTGAGTTCGAGGCTATGATTAGAAATATGGAAATGTATAACCTAAGCCCTGTATTCAAAACTATTCATGGCTACCATTTCTTGGAAGTTACCGGCAAACGAATAGAGGATTTTAGTACTACATATCAAAGAAACATGGCAGAGAATTATCTTCGTAGCCAAAGGTTTGATGAGGAGTTAGATACCTGGTTACGAGAAATTAGAGAGGAAGCCTTTGTTGATATTCGACTGTAGCGAAAGGATCCACTATCAATAGAAGAAACATATGATAGTTCGTAAGCGATTCGGTCAGCATTTTTTAAAAGACGAGACTGTAATTGCTCGTATTGCCAAGTTAGTCAACGTAAAACCGGAAAATAACGTTATCGAGATAGGCCCAGGTCATGGCGCTATCACGAATTTCCTAGTGTCCAGTGGATGCCGTTTGCGTCTTATAGAAATTGATGAAGATCTTGTTTTAAAGCTCAAACAGAGGTTTGGCAAGCACATCGATATTGTTACAGGCGATGCATTAAAGGTTAATTACAGCGAATTCGGAAAGCCATTACGCGTTATCGGGAATCTCCCCTATAATATTTCA
>MDTE01153803.1_pt1 | contig 43330 bp, 42 predicted proteins | sample 811231 | NCBI WGS metagenome assembly MDTE01 (sample SAMN05326651, study PRJNA326480) | marine metagenome | isolation source: seawater | place: Indian Ocean: Red Sea | collected 2010
CTGGATGTGGAAGCGCAGTAATGCGTGCAGCTGACCAGTACTAATAGCTCAAATGGCTTGATTTATGCACTGAAAAAAATTTTTATCTTCTAATATAACATTTGTACTTTATAAAATAAATTTAGTTTCAAATTAAATTAAAAATTCTTAATATTTTTTAATATGAATAATGTTTATTTACATATTGGTTTAGGCAGAACTAGTTCAACAACATTACAAACTCAAATTTTTCCTGAAATAGCAAAATTTAGAAAAAATTGTACATTTTTTAGTATTAAATCTTCTATTATTAGAAAAAATTTAAAATCTGTAAATGATAGAAGAATTCTTTATAAATCTTTAATTGATAATTTAAAAACCGGAGAAGAATTAATTTTATCTGATGAAACCTTGTTAGGTGAAATTGAAACAAAAACTTCAAATAGTGATAAATATAATGTTAATAATAGGGATATTCCATGGCCCCCTAACAGCCATCCTTGGTGTCCATCAACTTACTATGAAAGTTATTTAAGAAATTGTAAAATTTTTGATAAAAACACAAATATTATTATAACTATCAGGAAACCATCAATTTGGTTACGATCTGTTTTTTCAAAATGCTCAAGTGAAAATCCCTCCAAATTTTTTGTGAGCAAAAAAGATGAAAAGACAGATAATACATTTCTTATTACTGAATTTGATTTAAATAAATTAATTAATTTATACAAAAAAAATTTCAAAAATGTATTTGTTATAAAGTTTGAAAATATATCTAATTTTAATTTTGCAAGAAAAATTTTTGACCTAAATGAAAATGAAATTGAAAATATAAAAAAAAAATATAAAAAAAAAATAATTAAAAAAGGATATAACTTACATGGATTTAAGTTTAAATTATTTTTAACAAAAATTGGAAAAAGTAGAATTGGTCAAATAATTCCTAGTATAAAAACCTTAAGCAATGGGGGAAAATTAGAAGAGAGATTAGTTTTGGCTTATGAAAAAATATTTCCTCATAAAGAGATATATCTAAATTTTTCAAATTTGGGTTATGATATAAAAAAAAAAGATCAAGAGTATGAATCAATTGACTCTATTTAAAATTAAAGCTTATTTTATTAAAATAGGAATTTTAAATTAATTAATATGTTTAGAGAACGAATTTAACAATAATATTTATGAAGTTTAAAAGTGAATTTGAACTTAGAATATGCAAATCGTGTTTAATGCTTTCAACTAGACCAAGAATTACGTTTGATAATAACGGAATTTGTAATGCTTGCAGATGGAAAGAAAATAAAAAAAAATTAAATTGGAAAAAGAGAGAACTTGAATTTATTCAAATAGCAAAACAAATTAAATCAAAAAAAAATAATTTTGATTTAATAGTACCAGTAAGTGGTGGCAAAGATAGTTGTTTTGTTTCTTATAACTTGAAACACAAGTATAAGTTAAATCCATTATTTGTAACAGTTAATCCTCCATTACAAACAAAAATAGGAAAAGCAAATTTAAGAAATTTTATTCGTAAAGGGTATAATTTAATAAGTTTGGATCCAGATCCTATAATTATGCAAAAAATCAACAAATTAGGACTTCTTAAATTTGGCCAACCTTATTATGGATGGTTAACAGCAATTCACACTTCGATTTTCAATTTGGCAGATAAACTTAAAATAGATTTAGTAATGTATGGTGAAGATGGTGAAGTTGAGTATGGTGGCACATCTGAAACCCAAAATAAATTTTTGTATGATAATAAGTATGTTGAAAATATTTATTTGTCAGATGTACACAGAAAGATTTTCAAAGAAATCAAACTTGTTGGTGATAACAAGTTCTTTTATGAGGTAAATCTATCTAAAAAAGTTAAACTTTGTCATTACTCATATTTTAATAATTGGGATCCTTATAAAAATTATTTACTTGCAAAAAAAGAATTTGACATGGAAGAAAACACTAAAACCAACCCATCAACTTTTACAAATTTTGCACAAAATGACCAAAAACTTTACCCTCTTCATACATATCTTATGTTTCTTAAATATGGCTTCGGTAGAGCATCACAGGATGCATGTATAGAAATTAGGCGAGGAGCAATGTCAAGAGACCAGGCTATAAATTTGGTAAAATTATATGACCATATCTTTCCAAAAATTTTTTTAAAAGATTACCTAAAATATTACGAGCTAGAAAAGAAAGATTTACAAATGATTTTTGATAAATTTGCTAATAGAAATGTTTTAAAAAAACATAATAATTATTGGAAACAAAAGTTTAAATATATTTAAGTGAAAAAAAAAATTGGTGTAATTGATATAAAGATGGGAAATCTTTATTCTATTGAAAAAGCTTTAAACTATTTAGATATAAATTATGTAATAACTTCTAACAATTCTAAATTAGAAAAATGCGAAAGATATATTTTACCAGGTGTAGGAGCATTTGGAGCTGCAATGAAAAATCTTAAACACGCAGGACTTGACGATTTTATTTTAAATCAAGTAGAAAAGGGTAAAAATATTTTAGGTATATGTTTAGGCATGCAGCTACTTGGTTCTAGTAGTTTAGAATTTGGCAAGAACGTTGGACTAAATATTAATAATTTAAATTATACATCCTTTAAAAATAAAGTGAACAAACTTGATTTCCACATTGGATTTAATCAAGTAAAATATCCTAAAAATTCGAAATTATTTCAAGATATTGATCAAAATTCTGATTTTTATTTTTTACATGGTTTTAGCGCAAAACCAAAGAAGGAAACCAAATATTATGGACTCACAAAATACCAATATTACTTTGTTTCTTCTTATGAAAACCTTAATGTTTTTGGGGTTCAGTTTCATCCTGAAAAAAGCAAAATGAATGGAATTAAAATCCTGCAAAATTTTATTAAATATAAATGTTAAAACAAAGAATAATATTTACACTTCTATATGATAATGGATATTATATACAGAGCAGGAATTTTAGACGACAAAAAATTGGCAATGCAAAGTGGATTAACAAAAATTATAATTTTAGTTATATTTCTAACTTTATAGATGAGCTTATAATTTTGGATGTTTCCAAAAAAAAAAAATAAAAAAAAATTTATAAATGATTCAAAGTTAATTACAGATAATGTTTTTGTTCCAATTGCTTTAGGAGGTGGAGTTTACTCATTTGACCAAGCAAGATATTATTTTGAAAATGGAGCTGATAAAACGATTATTAATTCTATAGTGATAAATGACTCAACAATTATTAATAAAATTGCTAATAATTATGGATCGTCTTCTGTTATTATTTCTATAGATGTGAGATTTAAAATGAATAATTATTTCGTATATATTAATAATGGGTTAAAAAATACCAATTTAACACTAGAAGAGTATTTAAAAAAAATTTCAAATTTAGATTTTGCCGAAATATATCTTAATTCAATAGATAGAGATGGAACAGGGACAGGAATTGATAAAGGGCTTATAAAAATAATTAATAAGTTTAATTATAAATATATAATAACTGGGGGTTTAGGGAATTACAAACATTTCATTGAAGGATTTAAGAGTACAAATAAAGTTAAGGCTATTGCTACAGCAAACCTACTTAATTTTCTTGGAGATAGCCTTAAAATTGTTAAAGCAAACTTACTTAAAAATAATATAAATTTAGTTTCTTAAACAATGAAAAGAAAAAAAATTATTTTTTTTATTTTAAATTTAAAATCTATTTTGAAGTGTTAAAAAATTTTTAATGGAAAGGTATCAGCAGCTTTGTTTAAAAAATATTCAATTGATATTGATAATGAAGAAGTTTAAATATTAATAAAAAGATTGATATTTTAAAAATTAGTGATGATTAACTTTTTAAAAAATTTAAAAAAATAAATAAACTATGGTAATACTAGGAATTAATGTTGGTCACGGAGCGAGTGCGGCCCTAATGGTTAATGGTGAAATTAAATTTACATTTCAAGAGGAAAGATTTACTAAGTTAAAAAACTACGAAGGATACCCTACTTTATCTATTGATTCGTGTTTACAGTTTGTTAAGAAAAATAACCTAAGTATCGATGTTGCTGCGTTTAGTTCCAAATATTATGTTGGTTATATGATTAAATATCCTTTGCAAAACTTTTTTTCAATTGAAGATTTTAAAAAATATTATGGAGAAGATTACTACGATAAAAAAATTGCAAAAAAATCTACTGTTTCATTCTTCAATAAATTAAAAAAAATTAAAAAAAAAAAACATAAATTAAAAACAGTATTAGATAAATATAACGATAAATTTTTAGAAAAAAATGAAAATTTAAAAAATATATTTAAAAAAAAATTAATAAATCAAAGAAAAGTAAAAATTAAAAAAATTGTTTTCCTAGATCACCATTTTTGTCATGCTAATTATGCTTATCATTCAATTAATTTTGAACATTCAAAATTAGCAGTTTTAACTATTGATAGTTGGGGTGATTATTATAATCAAACTTTGTGGTTTCCCGATAAAAATAAAATATTAAGAAATATTAATAAATCATCAGAATGTGATTTAGCAAGAATATATAAATTTGTAACTTTAATCTTATCAATGAAACCAAATGAACACGAATTTAAAGTTATGGGATTAGCACCTTATGCAAAAAAAAATTATAGTCAAAAGGTATATGAAGATGTTTTTAAAGATTTACTTAAAGTGAAAAATTGCAAAATTATAAATAAAAATAGACCAAATAATTTATATCAGTATTTAAAAAAAAAATTAGAAATTTATAGATTTGATAATATTGCAGGTGGATTACAAATGTTTTTGGAAAACTTAACCTCTCAACTTTTAAAACAAATAAATTCAAAATACAAAATTAAAAATTTTGCAATTAGTGGTGGAGTATCAATGAATATTAAGATGAATATGTTCTTACACAAACAAGATTTTGTTAATAAATTATATGTGGCACCTTCAGGTACAGATGAGTCATTATCAATCGGAGCTTGCTATGCAATTAGTAATAACAAATCAAAACCAATGAAAAATATTTATCTTGGACAAAAATTAGATCATTCTTTAGAGAAAATTGAAAAAAAAATAAAAAATTTTTTAAATCTAAATCCAAATTATAAATTAATTAAAAATACTAAAAATTCGTATATAGCAAAATTATTATCTCAGGGGGAAATAGTAGCCATTGCTCAAGGTAGGGAGGAATTTGGAGCTAGGGCGCTCGGAAACAGAAGTATTATAGCAGACCCCTCAAAACTTAGTAGTGTAAAACAAATAAATGAAATGATTAAAAATAGAGATTTTTGGATGCCATTCGCATTAACTATCTTGGATAAAGAAAAAAATAAATTTATCCATAATAAAAAAAACATAGATTGCAGTTTTATGACAATAGGCTTTGATACTATTAAAAAAAATTTAGATTTAATCAAAGCAGGAACTCATCCTTATGATAATACGGTAAGACCTCAGTTCCTTAAAAAAGAGCATAATTTAAATTATTATAATTTAATAGATGCTTTCCATAAGCAAACAGGTATACCTGCGCTGTTAAATACGAGTTTAAACTTGCACGGTTTTCCAATATCTTCACTTATTGAAGATGTTTTTCATACTTTTGAAAAATCAGGACTAAAATATTTATTAATAGAAAATAGATTTTTGATAAAAAAACCATAGTCCTTAATGAAAAAAATTAATTTTAAAAAAAATTTATTTTATTGTTTGATCTGTGCAAGACAAGGTTCCAAAGGAATAAAGAACAAAAATATAAAAAATTTTCATGGAAAACCTTTAATTTATTGGACATTTAAAATTGCAAAAAAAATAAAGTATTTAAATAAAATTTTTGTATCAACTGACTCGGAACATATAATGAGTATTGCAAAAAAAAATAAAATAATTGTACCTTTTAAAAGACCAAAAAAATTATCTACTGATACCGCTAAAGAACTAGACGTATGGAAGCATTTTTTACAATTTTTACATAAAAAAAATGAAATGCCAGAATATTTTGTTTTATTATCTCCTACAGCACCCTTAAGGAATGAAAATGACGTAATTTTAGCAATTCAAAGTATGAAAAAAGAGAAGAATGCTGACGTATTAATTTCAATAACAGAACCAAATAGAAACCCATATTTTAATGTTGTAAGCATTAATAAAGACGGATTTGCAAAAGTCCTAATAAATAAAAAGAAATATTTCAGACGTCAAGACGCTCCAAAAGTATATGATATGACTACAGTAGTTTATATTTTTAAAAGTAAATTTATTTTAAAAGCGAAAAATATTTTTGATGGCAAGGTTATAACTACGAAAATTCCAAAACAAAGATCTATTGATATAGATGACAGTTTAGATTTTGAATTTGCTAAATTATTATTTAATAAAAAGAATTTAAAATGACTATTGGTTTGCCAATCGAAATTAAAGTTAGAGAGTTTCTAAGTAAAGTTTTTTTTGGAGTTAAATTAGCTGAAGAATTAAATCAGGATGTATTAATTGGAGAAAAAAACCAAGTTTATAGGTTATTTAAAAACACAAAAAATTTTTATTTAATATCTAAGGGAGGACCCGTAGGTCTTTTTAAATTTGAAAAAGAAAAATTTTCAAATAATTATCTTGGTTTACTTGATGAAGAAGCTCCATTGATCAATATAGGAACACAGGAACTTCTTCCAAGAATTCATAAAAAAATTTTAGAAAATGTAGATGAATATTTTGTATGGGGAAAAAAAGATTTTGGAATTATTAAGAAAAAAATTAAAGACAAAAATAAATTTTTAATTTTTGGTCACCCTAAATTTGATTTATTAAAAAGTAAAAATATCTCATTTTTTGAGGACAACGTAAGTAGAATTAAAAAAAAATATAAAAATTTAATTTTTATTCCCTCTAGTTTTATTACCGATCAGGTAATGGGAGATAAAAAAACTGATAATTTTCAAATAGAACAATTTTTAAAAAAAACTAACGATAAAATTAAATTTGAATATAAAAAAAAAAGATTAATTGAGGAAGAAAATTATAATTCCTTTATAAAATTATTAATTGAGTTATCAAAAAAGAATCCTAATTATAATTTTGTTTTCAGACCGCATCCAAGACAGTCGCTAAAAAAAATAAAAAATAGGTTTCTGGGTTCACCAAAAAATTTACATATAGTTTTTGAGGGCACAATTACTCCATGGATAATTGCTAGTGATTTATACATTCATTATGGTTGCACTTCCTCTTTAGAGGCAGCAATATTAAAAAAAAAAATTATTTTTTTTGTAAAAGATGAACGTGCTTTAGAATCCAGAAACATTGGTCTATTTAAATCAATAGGGTATAATTTTAATAATTATGAAAGATGTGTAAAATTTATCAATCTTCACTTAAGTAAGAAATTAAAAAAAATGAAAAATTCTAGAGTATCATCATCATTAATATACAATAGCAGTAAATATAGTTTTAGTGATAATTTTATAAATTTTTTTAAAAAAAAATACTCTAATAAAATTCAAAATATAGCTGTGAAAGATATTAAATCTATTTTTTCACAGGAAGACGAAAGTTACTCAAAAAGATTTTTATCTAATTTAAAAAATATTATTTTAAAAAATGAATTTTTATCAAGCTTAGCTCAAAAAAAAAATTCAAATTTTTTACTTTCAAAAGATTATAAACTAAAAAAATTTGACGGTATATCTTTTAAAGAAATAAAAAAAACGGTATTAATTTTACAAAAAAAAATTAAATTAACGCATAAAATTAAAGTTATTGAAATTGATAAAAATTTATTTTTATTAAAAAGAGATATTAGTAATAATAAATTAAAAAATTAATCTCTGAAAAGAAATATGTGGTTTGATGAGTGGAAACAAATTTATTTTTTTTCATATCCAAATGATTCAAAATCATCCTTATAAAATTCGTTTACCATTTGAATAGTGCTTTTCTCCCATTTTATTTTAAATATTTTTGACAATCTTCCTCTAGTGTATCTTTTTTCACCAATTTCAAAATTTATTCCATAATCTTGCAAATCGTTTTTAAGATCTTTAAATTTATTTTCGTATTTATATACTTTTGTTTTATTTGTTAAAAATTTTACTTGTGGTTTAAAGTGATTTAGCTTGTACTCTAAATTGTTATTGGCAATGTTTAACTCTTTTTTAATAAAATTATTAAAACCTGAATACATTTTCAATTTATAAAATGTTTTTATACTCCATTCACTAATTTTAAAGATTGACCCAAATTGATAGAAGTATTCACTTTCAAGTTTTGTATATGGATTTCTTACTACAGTAAATTCAAAATCAAGATTTATATTATTTTGTTTTAAAATCTTATTAATTTCCTCTGATGTTAAATGTGCCGAGGATACTTTACTATTATTTTCAGGATACTTTTGACTTAAATAGCTATAACCATGTTTTGCTAAAGCTTCTGTAATTGCTATTCCACCGTTTTTAGGAATATGAATGTATAGTATTTTTTTTTTTGGTGTAAAAAAAAGAGGCATAGGTTAAAACAGCATAATTATTACTAGAAACATAAGTTTTGATAATATTTTTTAATATTTTAATTATTAAATTTTGTTACTTATATCAATAATTTTCCACACTTAAATATATATAATAATTAATTTGATTTAAAATATTTTAATTAAACGAGAACTTTATAATAACTTTAATGTTCAATTTTATTTGTGAAATTAAATAATAATATTTTATTACATATCTAAAAATTTAAAAAAAATAAATTAAATTTATTTTCATTGATGTATTCGGGCGTATTAATTTGAAAATTATAAAGATATAATATATTTAATTTTAAATATATGAAGTTAAATATAACTAATCCAATTTATAAACAACTGGTCAAATTAAAACTGATTAAAAAAAAAAATTTATTTATTATAAATAAAAAAACTAGAGATAGTAAGGTAAGAGTTATTAAAGATAAAAAAAGCGGAATTATATTTTTAGAAAAAAATATAATTAAAAAATCTCATTATACAAGTAAACCTCATAAAGATTATCTAAAAAAAAATAATTATAAAAAATTTCATGAAGATGATTATCGCCGTATTTTTCAATTCAAAAAATATCTAATAAATAAATCTATTTTAGATTATGGTTGTGGCTGGGGGGGTTTTTTAAAACTGGCTTCAAAATATTGTCATAGTGTTGCTGGTTATGAAACTATGAATATATGTCAAAATTATATTTCAGAAAATATTCCAAAAATAAAATTAATTTCAAGTAAAGAAAAAATAAAAAAACAAAAATACGATTTAATTTTTTTATTTCATGTTCTTGAGCATATGCCAGACCAAATTAATGAATTGAAGTTCTTAAAGTCTCTTTTAAATAAAAATGGAAAAATAATAATAGAAGTTCCGACATGCAACGATATTCTACTATCAATAAAAAGTCTTCAGTCTTTTAGAAATTTTACTTTTTGGAGTGAACATTTAATTTTGCACAATCATCAATCACTTAAAAAATTTTTAATGAGTGCTAATTTTAAAAGAATAAAAACTTTTAATTTTCAAAGATATAATTTAGATAATCATATTAAATGGTTTATTGATAATCTTCCCAATGGAAATATGAAACCATTATTTAAAACTAGTTCTCATACAAAAAATAATTATCAAAATTTTTTGTACAAAAATAATAGATCTGATACGATAATTGCTATTGCAAGTAAATAAATGAGAAAAATAATTATATTTGGTACTGGTCCCCAATCTAAGTTGGTATTAAGTCAAATAGATAATTATCATTTCAAAGAAATATTTTTTTTTAATGACAAAGATAACAAAAATAAGACGATAACTTATAATAAAAAAAAGTTAGTAATAATTAAAAAATACGGAGAATTAAAAAAAAAAATTAATAAAAATACTTTTGGTTTTATTGGAATTGGATCAAACCTAATAAGAAAAAAAATTATAAAAACACTTAAATTAAAGTCTATTGATTTGAAATGGCTCAAAATAATATCTAACAAAACAAATATTCATCCGTCAGTAATAATTGGAGAAGGTTCTTTAGTTATGCCAGGAGTAACAATTAACACTAACTCTGTGATTGGAAATCATTGTTTAATAAATACTAATTCATCAATAGATCACGATAATAAGTTTGGTGATTTTGTTAGTACAGGACCTGGCGTTAATACAGCGGGTAATGTAAATGTTGAAAGCTTTTGTCATTTAGGAATTGGATCAAATATTAAGGAAAATATAAATATTAAAAAAAACACAATTATAGGAGGTGGATCATTTGTTAACAAAAATTGTAATCAAAATTCTTTGTATTTTGGTGTACCAGCAAAGAAAATAAAAAAAAAATAATATGAATTCAAACAAAACTTTTATAATTGCTGAAGTGGGGGTTAATCATAATAATGATATAAATATATCAAAAAAAATTATTAATTTTTGTTCAAAGCAAAAAATAGATGCAGTCAAATTTCAAACATTTAAAGCTGAAAAATTAGCTCTAAAAGCTACCCCAAAGGTTAATTATCAGAAAAAAAATAAGCTAGATAAAGAAGGTCATTATCAGATGTTAAAAAAACTTGAACTCTCTGAAGAAGATCATTTTGAGCTTAAAAAATATTGTGAAAAAAAAAATGTTGAATTTATATCTACCCCCTACGATGTAGAAAGTGCAAAATTTTTAGTTGATATAAATGTAAAAACAATAAAAGTAGCATCTGCGGATTTAAGCGATTTTTTTTTACATGAATATTTAGCCAAAACAAAAAAAAAAATTATTATATCAACTGGAATGTCAAATATAAAAGATATTTCAAATACATTAAAACTGTATAGAAAAAAAAATTCAAATCATATTTCTTTATTACATTGTGTATCAAATTACCCTTGTTCTGATCATTCATTAAATTTAAATTGTTTAGAAAAATTAGAAAAATTTGGTTGTAGAATAGGTTTTTCTGACCATTCTAAGGAACATTTGAGCTCTTCTCTTGCCATTGCAAAGGGAGCTAAAATAATTGAAAAACACATAACTTTAAACAATCAACTAATTGGTCCTGATCACAAAGCATCCTTAAACTTAAATGATTTTGAAAATTTTGTTACCCAGATAAGAAAAACAGAAAGAATGCTTGGTTCAAAAGAAAAAAAAATTCAGCAAGAGGAAAAAGAAATGTTAAAAATTTCAAAAAAAGGCCTTTATTATAATGATAATTTCCAGGCAGGGAAAAAAATAAAAAGAAATGATTTGATTTCTTTAAGACCTTTTACAGGACTAAAAGTATCAGATTATAAAAAAATTGTTAACAAAACTTTAAAAAATAAAGTTAAGAAACAACAAAAAGTTCAAATGAAGCATTTTAGTAATTAAAAAAATGTCAAATTCAAATATAAAAAATTTATTGGTTGATCATAATGAAACTATCAGGAATGCTTTAAAAAAAATTAATCTTTCAGGACTCAAAGTCTGCTTTTTAGTAAAAAATAATAAATTAAAAAATGTAATTAGTGACGGAGACATAAGAAGATCACTTTTAAAAAGTCTTGAGCTATCTGACAAAGTAAAATATGTAAAATCGAAAAAATTTATTTATGTCCAAGAAAATTATGATTTTTTGGACCTTCAAAATAAAATTTCCAAATATGGAATTGTACCAATTTTAAATAAGAAAGGTCATGTTATTGACTATGCTAATGAAAAAAGAATTAGGCAAATACCACAATCAGAACCTTTATTAAAAGGTAACGAATTAAAATATATTTCAGATACTATTAAATCAGGCTGGATCTCATCAAGAGGTAAATACGTAAACATGTTTGAAAAAAAATTTTCCTCTTTTGTAAAGAACAATTATTGTTTATCAACAAGTAGTGGCACAACAGCACTTCAATTAGCTATATCAACTTTAAAGTTGAAACAAGGAGATGAGATAATTGTACCAGATTATACTTTTGTCTCTCCAATTAATTCAATTATACATTCAAAATGTAAAGCAGTTTTAGCAGATATTGATCCAGATACACTTTGTATTTCTTATGATTCAATAAAAAAAATTACAAATAAAAATACAAGAGCAATAATTATTGTCCACTTATATGGTAATTCACCTGATTTAGAAAAAGTTTTAAGTTTTTGCAAAAAAAGAAAAATTTCTGTCATCGAAGATTGTGCAGAGGCCTTTGGAACAAAATATAAAAATAAACATGTTGGAAATTTTGGAGATTTTGGAACCTTTAGTTTTTTTGGAAATAAAACCATTTCTACTGGTGAAGGAGGTATGATTATTTTTAGAGATAAAAAAAAATATGAATTGGCAAAAAAATTAAGAGATCATGGAATGAATCAACAAAAAAAATATTGGCATGATGAAATAGGATTTAATTTTAGATTAACAAATATGCAAGCTGCCATCGGATGTGCTCAATTAGAAAATGCAAATTCTTTTATTAAAAAAAAAATTTCCATTCAAAGAAAATATGAGTCTAAGTTGAAAAAAATAAAATATTTAATTTTTCCCTCTCCAAAAAAATATTATATTAATTCTCATTGGTTGTCATACATGAAAATAAATCCCAAAATTAAGGATGCTAAAAAATTAAGAGATGATTTAGTTTATTACTTAAATCAAAAAGGTGTAGAAATAAGAACTGGCTTTTATAGTGCTCATTTAATGGATATTTATAAAAACTCTAAAAGTAAAAAAATTAATTATAAAAACTCAAAACAAATTTCTAACTCAATAATTACTTTACCAAGCTCTGTAAATTTAAAAGATAAAGAAATAAATTATATTTGCAATTTAATTTTAAATTATAAATTAATTAAGTAAGTGTATATCCTCCGTCAGCAACTAGATTGATACCGGTTATATATGAGCTTTTTTCAGAACTTAAAAATTCGTATATATTTGCAATTTCATCAGGATTACCGAATCTTTTAATTGGAACTTTTTTTAAATAGTTTCGTTTGAAATTTTTATTTTTGAAATTTTTGTCATTTTTACTTAAAATACCTCCAGGACATATTGAGTTAACCCTTATATTGTAATTTCCATACTGAGCAGCGGCATTTTTAACAAAATTATTTATACCAGCTTTAACAAGTGAGTAACCTATGTTTTCATTTATTTTTGTTTTTTTGTATACATTAGGATCCTGCGCAACCACGCCGTAAATTGAACTAGTTAAAATAACACTTGAGCTTTTTTTAATCACTTTCATCTTAGACAATATATATGAACATATTGTAATACTAGAAGATAGCCAATCGTTTAAAACAATATTAAGTTTTGTTTTTTTTAGATTTTTAAAATTAACATCTTTGAAAGAATTTCTATCAATATAACTGCAATCTATGTAAATTTCAGGAACAGTATATTTTGTTAAAATTAATTTAATATTGTTTTCTAAAACTTTGGAGGTCATATCAAACTTTTCATAATTATAATTTCTCGATTTAATATTAATATTTCTTATATCTAAATTTAATATTTTTTTATTTTTTTTTAAAAATTTATTTATCAATTTTAATCCAATTAAACCACTTCCTCCCAATATAATTATATGTATTTTTTTTTTCATAAAAAATAATTTAATTTTCTAGATATTTTTCTACAATCTTTTCAGTTTTTTTAATTTTATTTAGATCGTCTGTATAAATTTCAAGTGTATAATATTCTAAGTTTTTCTTCAAATAATTTAAAAACCATACATTTTTATCAAAGGATTTATTTTGATCTTCCAAACTATTATTTTCACTTAAATGATAGCCTTTAACAATATTGTTTAATTTTTTCAAAGCAGATCTCAAGTTAAATTTTTCAGTTTTTGCACTTACTTTTAAATGTCCTAAATCCAAAAGAAGTCCAACTTCTTTAGGTGTTTTTTTAAAAAATCTTAGAATATCACTTGGATTTGTTAATAATAAGGGATTTTCTCCAAAAACTTTTAAATTTTTTTTATTAATAACATTATTTTCAATCAATATTTTAACTTTTTTTTTCTTTGCAAACTTATTTAGAATTTTAATATTTTTTAGAAAAATAGTTTCAGCTTTTTTTTTGCTTAAGATCTCATATTTATCAAATTGTTTGCCAAGTTTTCTAGGTTGCGGATCAATTCTAAAACCTCCATGAAAAGAGAAAAATTTACTATTAAGTTTTTTTGATAAAGTAATACTCTTTTTTAACTGATTTAAACTTTTTTTTATAATTGATTTATTTTGACTAGCTAAATTAATTACAAATTTATCTTTTGGTGGAGGATAATAGTTATGAACCCTTAAATTTTTACTTTTTCCTAATTTTTCCAAATATATTAAATCTCTTCGCGTCATGAATTTACCACCAGATAATTCTATATTTTTTATTTTATTTTTTAAAAATTTTTTAATTGTTTTAATTGACTTTTGATTTTTGTAATATCCAGTTGATACAAAGACTTTATTATGTTCCATTATAAAATGAGAATTTTTAATTCCGAAGTTAATTTAATTGTAAATATTAATCAAATATATTATTGTACTTTATAATAATAAGATAAAATTAAATCAATTTAATCCTAATTTACAATAATGATATGTTATCTCTGTAAAAAAAAAAATACTTTTTTGATATGGAATGATAAATTAAGGTCTGGGAAAAATACTTGGACAAAAAATAAAAATAAAATTTATCAATGTAATAATTGCGATTTAGTCTTCTTAGAAAAAAGAAGAAAATCTTTGCAGGATAATAAGATATTTAGAAAGTTATTTGATGGTTCTAATAGCATTAGTAAATATAATAGCTTTAATAAACCTAGAGAAAAATTAAAATTAGATAAAATTAAAAAATACCTAAGTTTTAAAAATAAAAAAATTCTTGAAAGTAATTGTGGTGCAGCTACTAACTTAGATAATTTAAAAAAAATTTCAAAAATTACAGCTGGATTTGATAGTGAAATTTACAGAGAACACGTAAATAAAAAGCATCTATTTTATAGCTCTTATCATGAGCTCAAAAAAGATAAAATAAAGTTTGACATTATTTTGTCTCTAGGTGAGATTGAACACAAATATGATGTTTTAAGTTTTGTTAAATTACTTAAAAGTAAATTAGAAAATAAAGGTTTTTTAATATTTAGAATTCCAAACTTTAATAATATTTATAAATTTCTCTTAGATAAAGATTTTTTGAAATATGATTATAGATTATCACATAATTTTTACTTTAATGAAAAAAGCGCAGACTTTTTATTTAAAAAGCTAAAATTAAAAATTTTTTTAAAAACAGGATTACAAGAATATGATTTTAATCATTTAATAAAGTATTTTAAGACAAGAAAAAGAGTAAAATCATATGAGAAAATTTTTGGTGAAAGGTTAATTAATTTGACAAATGATAACTTAGAAAAATATAAAGTTTCTACAAGTTTACTTTATATTTTGCAAAAATAAATACAGTTCTATGTGTGGAATTATTTTAATATATTCAAAGAAAAATAAATTAAATAAAAAAGATTGTAAATTTGCATTTAATGCAATTAAAAATAGAGGTCCTGATAAATATTTAAAACAATTTTTTTTAAAAAAAAAACTATTTATAGGGAATAGTATTTTATCTATAGTAGGAAAAAAGAAGTCTGGAAGTGAGTTATATCAATCTTCAAATAAACAATTTAAAATTGCTTATAACGGTGAAATTTATAATTATGAAAAATTAAAAAAAAAAACCAATACAAAAAAAAAATTAACTAATGATACTGAAGTTCTTATTAATTTATTTCAACATTACAAACATAATAAAATACCAAAATTCTTAGATGGTATGTTTGCATACTGTGTTTTTGATAGTAAAACAAAAAATATATATTTTGCTACAGATGTTCAGGGTGAAAGGAAATTATTTTTATACAATGACGATAATTATTTTATATGTTCCTCAAATATTAATGCCATAGTAAAATTTCTAAAGAATCTTCACATCGATACTAATAAGTTTGCTGAGTACTTTGATACAAGACATTTTGTTCTTTATAACAAAACGGTGTATAAAAATATTGAATATTTGTTACCAGGTAAATCATATTCATATAATCTAATAAAAAATACAGTAACATCAAATACATATGATGATCCAGTCAATTGGATTAGTGAAAAAAAGTATAAAAAATTTAATAATTTAAATATTAAAGATATTACTGATTATTTTGAGAATATTATAATTCAATCAAAAAATAAAATGTTACCAAATAAAAATTTTTTTTCGTTATTTAGTGGAGGCATAGATAGCAGCCTACAATCTAAATTGCTTGATAACTCAAATAATTTAAAAGGTTTATTGTTTGTTGATCATGAAAAAAAAGATCCTATATCTAATAAAATAAATCTATTTAATAAATATTTATCATCAAAAATTTATAAAATTAACTTAAATAAAAAAAAATATTCTTTAGATTTAAAAAAGGTATATCAATCTCTAAATTTACCTTTTCTTACACACGATTTGGTTGGAATTAATAAATGTTTTGAATTTGTTAAAAGAAAAAAATGTAAAATTGTTTTTAACGCAGGAGGTGTTGATGAATTATTTGGTGGATATAAACTTTATAAAGAAACAAATTGGAATCAAGACAGAATCAACTTATCACCATACTCAAGCTATTCAGGAAAATATTCAAAAAAAATCAATACTGATTATAAAATTCAATCAGACAAATTATGGTTAAAAGCTTTTAAAAAATATAAATTATTTATGAATATTCGAGAGGCTAAAATACAAGCGAGTCTTTTTACAGATTATTTTGTCCAGGCAGTAGGAGTTCATAATATAAGTTGGCATATATTAGCTGGTGAAAATTCAGTCGAAGTAAGAAATCTTTTTATAAATAAAAGTGTAATCAAAGAAGTTATAAATTTACCTATTAAGTATAAAATTAATAAAAAGTATAAAAATAATTTTGCACTTAAACATATTTTAAAACGTGTATTCGTTAAGAATTTTGAAAAAAAGCTAGTTTTTAAAAAACAAGGTTTCTCTGGATTTCCTAATGAAAGCTTTGATTATTTAAGCAATTCAAGAAAAATAGAGTTTAAAAAATTGATAAAAAAAGTACAATTATTTCTACCTTTAGATCGAGATAACTATTGGAAATTATTAAATATTTTCTATTTTAAGAAATTTTGTAATCCAAACTTAGAGATGAAAGAAATTTTCGACAAATTTAATTAAAAATTTAATTTTTTAATATTTTTTTTGCTAAAATAAGATCTGAGTAAGTATCAATAGAAATCTGATCAGATAGACTTATAACATAACCACTTTTTTTTGGTAATATTGAATTTTCTAAAATAGTTTTTCTAGAAAATGCATAACAAGCACCGTTTCTGAAATATGTATTTTTAAGTTGTTGACGATATTTAATTTTATTTCCATATTTTGAATAATATTTTAATCTTTTTTTTGATACTACTAGTGCTTTTAGTGGATGATATTTTGTATCTGTTTTTGAAATTGTCCAAACAGCATCTAGTTTTTTATCGATAATTTTTCTAATACAATTTTTTACATCGTTAATTTTTCTTAGTGGTGAGGTAGGTGGCATTGAAACTACAATATCGAATTTATTATTTTTTTTATCACTTCTTTTTAATGCATGTTTTAAGACCTCTAAGTCACTTATTTTTGGTCCTGAAATTTTTTTTGGTCTTAAAAAATTAAATTCTAAACCATACTTAAAAGCTATTTTTCCTATTTTTGTACTATCTGTTGATACAATTTTTTTATCAAAAAATTTAATTTTATTAGCTATGTTTCCAACTCTTCCAACTAGAGGTACATTTTTTATTTTTCTAATATTTTTATTTTTAATACCCACACTCCCAGATCTTGCCAGAACAACTAGAAGAATTTTTTTTTTTTTATACAATTTATTTTTTTGCAGTTATAGAAAAACTCATTGGGAAAATAGTATATTTCCTGAATAAGTTTTGTCTGTGTTTTTTATCTAATTTTTGAAAAAAATTTATTTTATTTAGTTTAAATTCTTTTTTAAAATTTTGTCTTCTTTGTTTTGGTAAAAATTGCGAGGCTTGATCAAGGCAATAAGCCGCTGCAGTAAATGGACCACCAGATAGTTTAAAATTAATAGATCTAAAATTAAGATCATTTAATAACTGCTTCATTCCATAGGGCGTAAATCGATAATAATCCTCTGGTAGTTGATGTATTTCTCTTAGTGTAGGCTCAAAAACATAAATTAACCCATTCTTTTTAAGATATTTCTTACAAGATTTAATTAAATGTTTATGATCGTAAATATGATGCATTAAGTTTGGTATGACAATTAAATCATAAAAATTTTTTTTTAAATTTAATTTTTTATAATTTTTTTGTGAAGTTACTGGAATTTTAATAATATTATTATTATCTACAAATTTTTTATTATATGATCCTCTTGATAAAATTTTTTTTTCACTACAGTCAACTGAAATAAAATTTTTTTTTTTAAAATACGGTGCTAAAATACTTATGTTTCCGTATAACGATCCTCTTTCGAGTGATAAGATGTTTTTTAAACTTTTATTTTTTGAAAATTTGTTTATATCTTTGAATAAAATATCAAAATGTGGCCATTTTGTTTTTGTAAAAAAGACTTCTTCTTTTAATGTTTTATCATGTAATTTCAATTTTTTAATTGTCATAATTAAGTTTTTTTTGCGTATTTTTAATTTTATAATTTAATATTTTATTTAAAATTTTCTTTCCAGCATTACCTTTTCCATACAATGATGAACTTTTATACTTAGCTTTTTTTAATTGAAATTTAATTTTATTAATTATGTCATAATTATTATGTTTTGCATTTAAAACATTTTTAGCTTTCTCTCTTCCATTTTGTCTTGAACCTATATTAACAGTTGGCACACCCAAATATGACGCTTCTCTTATTCCTACACTTGAATTCCCTACTATACATTGACAATTTTGGATTAGATTTAAAAAATCCTCAGGTTTAATATTTTTAATAAAAAGAACGTTATTTAACTGATTTCGTTCTCTGTAAATTCTAAGTTGTTTTGAAATTATATCAGAACCAGAGTCTACATTTGGCCAAAGCCAAACACAATTCATATTCAATTTAGATATTGCTTTTATAGTTTCAATAACGTCGTTTTTTGTATTTTCATACTCAGTTGTTACAGAATGTTGAACAACAACAATATATTTATGAATATTCTTCAAATTAAAGTTGTCTTGATTTGAAAAATTATATTTACTCAAGATTTTATGTAATTTAATTTTTTTATTTTTGATTTTTTGTGCTAGGTCTATAGACGGACATCCAAAATTAAATATTGTTTTAGGGTCTTCTCCCATTCTAATGAGGTTTTTTTTAGCTAAATCTGTTGCGGGGAAATGAATGTTTGCAAATTTTGAAATCGCATGCCTCACACTTTCATCTATAGATCCAGTTATCTCTCCACCCTGTAGATGTATTAAGGGTATATTCATATAGCTTGCAGCTATAGCAACTGACAAAGTTTCAAATCTATCAGCTATAGCAAATACATAATCGGGTTTTGAATTTTCAAATACATTTGCAAGCTCACTTATTTCAATTGCAGTTGATTTTGCCATAGCTATAGGTCTATCACCTTCAACAATTGTAAATAATTTTTTCGAAATAGTTAAATTGTCCTCTCTAATTATTTTTTCTAATTCACCAAATTTTTCAACTAAAGCAGATGCAGCAAGAATTAATTCAATTTTTACTTTTTTACTTTTTTTTGACTCAATTAAAAAAGATCTTATCCTTGCATAATTGGCCCTATTATTAATAACTACAGCAATAATAATTTTTTTCTTCACTTCTCTAAATCAGTAAGTTTTAGCAAATTATGAGAAAAAACATCTTTGATCAATTTTTTACCAATAATTTGATTTATTTTTTTTTCAGGTATACCAGTTCCAGGTTTTTTAAAAATTATATCTGATTTTTTAATTATCTGTCCTTTTCTCATAAAATTTTTAACTGTACAGCTTTTTGTAAATATTGATTTTATTTTTACTAATTTTTTTGGTAAAATCTTTTTATTGACATTAGAGCTTTTCATGGTGTGAATCTCATTTCTTGCTTTACATAATTGCTTTAATTCCTCAAAACTTATTGAAGATGAACTGTCAGGATTCTTGTCTTCATTTTTGTCACCCACGTGCACTTCTACAATTGATGCCCCCTTACACATAGCATAGATTGATGGATAAATAGAACCTGTATGATCAGATAAACCAAATAAACATTTATATTTTTTTTTATAAGTATCTAAAATATTTATTCCGACCTCTTTTAGTTTTAATGGATATTGACTAGTACATTGCATTAAAACGAATTTTGATTTATTTTTTTTTAATTTTGCTGTCATTATTCCTATTTCGTCTAATTTAGAAAGCCCTGTACTAATTATTATGGGTTTCTTAGTTTTTATAATCTTATCGATCATATCATTTGAAAAAAATTCTCCAGATCCAATTTTCCAAGCTTTAACATTTAATTTTTGAAGTATTTCCACCGCTTTGTTTGAAAAGGGTGAACTTAAAAATATTAATTTATTTTTTTCACACTCTTTTTTAATCAATTTCCATTCCTTAATAGAAAATTCCATTTTTTGCCAATATTGAATTCTATTTTTAAAGTTTTCATTTTTTATCCTAAACGGTTCATTTAAAGTAGACTCAAATTTTGCTAGATGTGTTTGAAATTTGATTATATCTACTCCAGTTTTAGATATTTTTTTCACAATTGTTTTTGCTTTTTTAAAACTTCCTAAGTGAGATTGACCAACCTCAGCAATAATAATTGGTTTGGAGTTTTTAGAAACTAATAATTTTCCAATTTTAAACATTTAATACTTATTTTTATTTCAATTATAACCTTTCTATATAAAACAAACCGTAATATTTTTCTTTAACAATAAACTTTTTACTCCCAAACAATACTTTTGAAAAATTATCTACTTTCTTTTGTATTACCATTCTATTTAAACTTTTTCTTTTATTTACCTGAATTCTATAATTTAATGAACTTCTTAAAAATAAAAAATAGTATAAATTTTTTAATTTAACCAACAACCAAAAATAAATATAGTTTATTATATTTTGTCTTTTGTTGTCTTGATTTGTAGAATTTACATTAATTAATTTAATATTTTTAATTATATTATCTGAACAATTTTTATCAATTAAATTTCCAAGTATTTTCTTTGCTTTATTAAAATTAGTTTTAGGAATTATATTTTTTTTTTATAGATTTTATTTTTTATAATTTTTTTTAGTATTTTCAAATTTCTTACATTTATGGAAACCAAATTTGTAAGAGTGAACTCAAATTGAGAATCCTTATACGGAATATAATTGATACTTATTTTATTCATCAAAAATGATTCAATTGAAGTGGTGCAGTTGCATCCAATTAATACATCTGATGCTATAATATAAGGAATAATATTATCATTAGATTCCAAAACTTTTATATTTGAATAACTATTTTTAATTATTTTTTTATAAGTATCGTGATTTTCTGCAGGGTGTACTCTTATTAAAATATTTTTTTTTGGGAATTCTTTGCTTAAATAACTGTACATGTTATTAAATTCATAAAAATTTCGTTCCTGCTGATAATTACATTTTTTATTTAATCTTTTATGATGTGATTTTATATTTTTAAATGTGTTTTTAAATGTGTAGGATTTTTTAAAAATATTGACACCATCAGTGTTAAATCTTGGAAATTGTGTGGCTACTAAAATGAAGTTTCCAAAATTTTTTTTGATTTTATTTACATCCTCATTATAATATTTTAATATATTTTTATTCAACAATTCCATCTTTGGATGACCAGTTGAAATAATCTTTAAATCTTTTTTCTTTTTTTTAAAAAAAGTCTCATATATTGATTTACTTTCTAATCCCCATGAAAATATTAATTTAATATAATTAAGAATCTTTTTTGAAAATCTTTTTCCAACAATCCAAGAATTATCAAAAATCTGAAGCCCCTCTTCATCAAGTCCGGTAATTTTATGACCATATAAATTTATCTTATCTAAAATTTTTTCATAATTTTTTCCAAAACTTTTTAAAAAAAAAATCCCTGGTTTGATAAGATGTATCTTCTCATACAATCTACTTTTTTTACAAATTACAACTTCATATCCTTTACTGACAGCTTTCATCCCCAATAATATTTTTGCATCTAATTCTCGTTTTTGCATTTCTATTATTAGGTAAATTGCCTTTTTCATTAATTTGACCTTAGATTGTTAATTAGTTAAAAAACTTATCTTAAAATGTCTATAAAAATTTGGTTAATAATCATTTTTGGGTATATATCTTTAAAAAATAAATGTCAAAAAAACATAATTTACTAAATAATTTTAAAATTCTTTGGACGATATTGTCAAAAAAAGAAAAAACAAAATCTATAATTTTTTTATTTTTCACATTTTTACAAGTTTTTTTAGAGGCAATTAGTATTGGTTCATTATATCCACTTATTCTAGGACTTTTCGGAAAAAATGAAAATCTCTTAGACAATGATTTATTTTCGTTAAGCTATCTGGAAAAATATATAAATTTCGAAAATCAAATTTTACTTGTATCTTTTTTAATTGTTATAGTTTTCATAATAAAAAATACTTTTTTAATTTTTCTAGTTCATTGGACTCAAACATTTGAGAGGAATGTTAAGGTTAGGCTAAAAAAACATCTTCTTACTTCATATCTATATAAAAGCTATACTTTTCATGTTAATAAAGATTCTGCAAAATTAGTTAGAAATATAAATACTTCAACGAGTACTGTAATGCAGACTTTGAGAAGTTCTATGCTTTTTATTAATGACTCGTGTTTATTTATAGTATTATTTTTATTTTTGACTTCTATCAATCCTGTATTAGTTCTTTATTCATCATTATCATTAACAGCATTAACTGTTATTTATTTTCTTTTCTTTAAAAGATTACTTATAAAATATGGAAAATTTTCTTTTGAGCACGAGGGTGAATCTTTAAAAAAATTAATACAATCATTTAATATGATTAAAGAAATAAAATTGTTTCAAAAAGAGAACTATTTTATTAAGTTTTTTCACTTAGAGGAAAAATTATTTCAGGAGTTTCAAAGAAAAGCATATATTATTCGAAGCTATCCGAGGGCATTTTTTGAACTAATTTTTATTTTTGGAGTTTTGTCATTTATAAATATCAAATTTTTAACCATGGGAGAGTCATTTGATGAAATCTTACCAAAGACTGCTCTTTTGGCTTTAATTTTAATTAGAATGATCCCATCTATAAGTCGTCTAATTTCATCTGCACAAAAAATTAATCAATATCAGAAATCAAATTATGAAATAATTGATGATTTAAAGACAAATATATTAGAAAATAAAAATCGAGATAATAATTCAAGTTTTATTGGTGTTTATGAATTTAATAAGATTAATTTAGAGAAAATTTATTTTAGATATTCAATTGATAATAAATATATTTTTGAAAATTTTAACTTTGAAATTAAAAAAGGATCTTATCTGGGGATTGTTGGTCCTTCTGGATGTGGCAAATCTACATTGATTGATTTACTTACAGGATTGTTGAAAGCAGATTCAGGAAATATTAAAATCAATGATGAAGATGCAGATTTAAATAGTGCGAAATGGAAAAATTTATTTGGATATGTATCACAAACAGTGAATTTATTTAACGATACTGTTTATACAAATATTACATTTGAAAAAAATAAAGATAAAATAAATATAGAAAAATTATATGATGCAATAAATAAATCTGGTTTAGATCCTTTCATTAAACAGTTGGAAAATGGAATAGACTCAAAAGTAGGTGAATTTGGATATAAAATTTCTGGTGGTGAAAAACAGAGAATTAGTATTGCTAGAGCTTTGTATAAAGATCCTCAAATTTTAATATTTGATGAGTCATTTAATTCGTTAGATAAGGTGACAAAAAGATCAATACTAGATGAGATAAATAATATTAGAAAATTTAAAACTATTATTGTTATCTCACATCTACTGGAAGATTTAACAAATTGTGATCAAATAGTTGAATTAAGTAAAGTAAATTAGAGTTATTCTAGTAGTTTGTTTAGTTTTAATATTTCCATTTTAAGATTTTCAAAAGAACAATCAAATTCAATGAAACTGATTAAATCATAGAGATATTTCTTAATTATAATAGTTCTCTCGTCGAACAAAAAATCTTTATTATAATTTAAATCATTTAAGAAAAAGCTAACTTTTAATTTAGATTTTTTATAAAATTTATTAATTAGTAAACTTCTTGTATAAATTTTTGAATTTCCAACTTTTGATCCTAAATCTATCATACATATATTTCTATAAAGATTAGAAAATAATAAATCTAATGGTAATTTAGAATTTTTTTTATGATAGAAAAAATTAAATTTTTTAAGGTGATTAACAAATATAAATCTTATAATTACATTTACCAAATAATATTTTTTTTGAAATTCTAAATTTTTGAATTTTTCTTCATTAAATATCAAAAAAAAATAATCTATCTTATCTTTTGAATTATAATTTTCAAAATTATTTATTAGGTTTTTAATATATTCAAATTTATAATTATAATATCTTTTAAAAGCATTTAAAATATCTTCCTCGTCTGCTCTTCCAACAAACACCAGTTTTTTACCCAAAATCAAATTATTAGCATATGTGAAATATTTTAAAAAATTATAAATAGAATAAAATATTGGAAAAAAATATTTCATTTTGGTTCGAAATTTTGCTCCAGATATTTTTTTTAAAGTTTTTTTATTGTAAATATTATAATCATTTAAAAAAAAATAATTTTTATATTCTGGATAAAAATTTGATTGAAAAAAAACATTTAAATTTTCAAATTTTTCATTTATTTTATGCATAGTTTCTTTGTGAATTTTTTTGTCGAATAAATCATTCCAGAGTATTACGTAAATTTCTTTCTTATAACTTTTGAATTGATATGATAAAAAATCTTGTAAGTAATTTTGATCTAATAAAATCTGGCAATCTTCATCATCAATAATATCTAAGTTTTTAATTAGGATTAATTTATTTATTCCAAATACATAATCAGCATGAAGAAAGTAATTGTAAATTCTATGATCAGGACAATAGAGGTAAACAGTTTTATTAAATCTTATTTTATTTTTCACTTTATTAGAAATATAATTTAATTTGATTTTTTATTTATAATCTATATATAATTTATCATTTATCCATTATTAATGAAATTTACTTACTTTATTCCACCTATTTTATATAAACAGAATGTTAAAAAGTATTTAAATATTCTATTTTATAAGAGCAAAATAACTCACAAATTTAAATTCGAGAAAAATTTTTATTCAAGAATTGCCTTTGTAAATAAGGCAATTTCTAAATATAAAAATTGTAATTATTTAGAGATTGGTACTGGCACAGAAACTCTTTTTAATTCTATACCTTTAAAAATGAAAAATAAATTTGGTGTCGATCCATTTAACGGTGGTAATTTTAAAATGACATCAGATGAATTTTTTGAGAAAAATAATGAAATACAGTTTGATGTCATTTTTATTGATGGACTTCATACATACACTCAATGTCAAAAAGATTGTATTAATTCAATCAAACAACTCAAAAAAGGTGGAATTATTATGTTACATGACTTGTTGCCAAGATCAGAATTTGAACAAAGCGCAGAACATAGACACACCGCATGGACAGGTGACGTTTGGAAAGTTGCTGTCGAATTATTTAATTCTAAGAATATGGATTTTAAAATTTGTAATATCGATCATGGTGTAGGCATTTTAAAACTGCGAGATGAATTTGAATATAAAAAAATGCCAGAATTACTATCTAAAGGTTTTGATGATTATTTACAATACAAGAAAAATTTTAAAATTATTAATTCTGAGGAAGCATTAGATTTTATTTCTAATGACTAAATTACTTATTCAGTAATTTAAGTATTTTTTTCTGGTTTTTTAAAAAACTTTTTAAAGAACCATTGTTTAATATTTCAAAGTCATATTTCTTATATTTAGCCTGCTTTATATCCTTACCCACTACATTTAAATTTTTTTTATAAATCTTTTTGTGATCACGATTTTTTAAAACATTCATAGTTGAAACAATATTAATATGAACAAGGTTTTTAAATTTTCTTTTTACTTTTTTTTTATATTTTAGAGATGTAAGATTCGCAGAAATTAAAATATTTTTTTTTTCTTTATTTAAAAAACTTACAAAATTGATAATTCTTTCAGCATTTTTATTTCTTTCTACCAATGAATAACCAATATCATTGTTAAACATTTTTCTAAATTTATCTCCATCTATCCATATATAGTCTTTTAATTTTTTTTTTAGAACCTGAGCGATTGTTGTTTTTCCAACACCTGATATACCAGAGATCCATAAAATTTTGTTTTTGATCATATCAATATTTATTTTTTAATTTATTTAAAATGATTTCGGATACTAATTTATTTCCCTTTTTATTAAGATGTCCACCGTATTTATCATCAAAGTAGAAACTTTCCCAATTTTTTTTTTTTACAATTTCATTAGTTAGTTCAAAAATGTTTTTATTATTTAAATTTTTATAAAAATTTATATATTTATTATTGGTTTTATTTAATTTTATGTCTAAATATTGTGGAATTATAACAATACTAAATTCCAACCTTTGTTTTTTACAAAATAATTCTATTTTTTGAATTATTTTAATCAAATTTTCAGTGTATTTATAATTTTCATATAATTTATGAGACTCGATGATATTTTTTTTAAGCAGTATTTTTTTAGCACAATCGTAAAATTTAGTATTTTTTTTATTAAATTTTTTTGTTAATGAATGCAAAAATAAAAAAAAAAATACAGGTACATTTATTCTTAAATTCTTTACAAAATAAAAAATATATGGAAATTTTAAAATATTTTTCTTAAATTTTTTTTCATAAAATATATCATTCTTTTTAAAATGATTTATTAATTTTTGATTGAATTTAAAATATTTTTTATCATTGTCTTTTTGAATATTAATTTTGGGAACATTAATTATCTTCATCTTGTTATTGTTAAAATGGATAAGAGGCTTTATCCCAAAAATATTACCAAATTCTCTATAATGCTTCCAATGAGAATGAATTCTAGCAATTGTCTCTGGAACAACACAAAATATTATATGTTTAGCTTTGATTTTATTTTTAGATATTTTGTATTTAATAAATGCTTGATCTATACCGTAATTTCCAACTCCAAAATTTAGAACATTTGATTTGATTTTTTTTGACAAAAGTTCTTCCCATGTTTCGTTGTCATTTACATACCTACAAAAAGCAAATGAGTCTCCAAAAACAGCTAAAGTGTCTTTTTTATAAATTCTTTTTCCTCTAAAGCCATATTTGTTAATTGAAAAATATGAACTTCCTATTGATTTTTCTTTCCCAAACGTCGAGGGCTTCCTATCCCAACCTAAAACTTTGTGATAACTATTTTTAATAAAATTAGAATATCTCTTTTTTGTGAAATTTGGATTTTTATCCTTATCTCCGATTATCCATTGAAAACTTTCTTTAAAATTAACAAATAAAAAATAAATTATAATTTCAGAAATTATAAAAAATAAAATTAAACTAATTAACATTTTAGTTATTTAAAACCAAAGTTTTTAATTTTTCTGCGGATATATTTTTATCTTTATAAAAATAAAGTGATTTTGCTATTTTTTCAAATTTTACAATTGATTCCTCGTAATTTAAATCTTTATTAAAAAATTCTAATTTAATAGTTTTATTTTTATGATGTTTATATAATTGTATAGTTCTATCATATAATCCCAAACCAACAGTTGAACCTAAATCTAAAAAATAATTTTTTCTGAATAAATCTGATCTGACAATTCCCAATTTATATTCTTTTAAATAAAATTTGAAATTTTTAAACTCATTTAACAAAGAAAATAAAATATGTCTATAAATTCTATGAATTAAAAAAAGTTTTTCGTGTGACATTAAATTTGAAAATTCCTCTGTATTTATAAATTCTTTTATAAAAAGTAAGTTATCTTTTAAATTATTTTTCTTTGAAAAAATATAAAATCGTTTAAGAATTTTGTTAACTTTATTGTGATAATTCGATCTCATTAATTTATTGATATAATTATCAGTTAATAAACCACCACCAACAAAAATTATCTTTTTTTGGAAAATATTAATAAAAAATTTAAAAGGATGTTTAAAAAATCTAATTAAATAATAAATGTTCGAGTATTTATACATTATTTTATACTTTAATTTACTTTTGATTATTACTTTGTCATTTTTCAAAATTTCATTACCAGGATATAAGAATATATTATTTTTTTCATAATTTGGATTATAGCCAATTAAAAAAAAATTAAATTCAATTTTCAAATTTTCAAGTTGTTTGGCAAATAATTGAATTTCTTCTTGTTCAAAATCAAACATTCCATTCCAGAGACAAATTAAAAATTTGAAATTTTTGTAATTATTTTTAATTTCAAAATTTTTAATAAAATTTCTGTCAATAATTATTAGTTTTGAGTAATTTTCATCAAATTTATCTGAAATTTTCACCTCACTAAACTTCCACACAAATTCACAGAAATAAAAATATCTTATAATTCTTTCTGCACCGCTTGTTTCATTACAAAGAATTAATGCTTTTTGTTGGTTGTTAATCATATAAGTTAGTAAAAAATTCCTTTTCAATTAAATAAAAAATAGATATTACAATAAATAATTTTTTATGAAAATCTATATTACAGGTGTAGCTGGTTTTTTGGGAAGTCATTTAGCAAAAAAAATGATTTTATTAGGCCATCAAGTCATAGGCAATGATAACTTAGTTTTAGGTGAAAAAATAAATTTACCAAAAAATATTAAATTTCATGAAAATGATTGTTGTGATTTTGATAGCATGTTAAAGAACTTAAAAGGAATTGATATAGTATATCATTGTGCAGCGACTGCTCACGAGGGCTTATCCGTGTTTTCACCAAATTTTATTACCAAGAATATTTATCAAGCAAGTGTTTCTGTAATTACAGCCGCAATTGTTAATAAAGTTAAAAGGTTTGTTTTTTGTTCTTCAATGGCAAGATACGGGTCCCAAAAAACACCCTTCAAAGAAACTATGTTAACTAAGCCAGAAGATCCATACGGAATAGCGAAAGTAGCTGCAGAAGATACACTTAAATTATTAGCTGAAACCCATAAGATGGAATGGAATATTGCAGTTCCACATAATATAATTGGTCCAAATCAAAAATATGATGATCCGTACAGAAATGTTTTATCAATTTTTTTAAATAGAAATTTGCAAAATAAGCCTGCAATCATTTATGGTGATGGAGAACAAAAAAGATGCTTTAGTTATGTTGATGATTGTATAAGTTGTCTAGAAAAATTAGCCCTAGATAATAAAATTAATAATCAAGTAGTTAATATTGGACCTGATGAAGAGAGTTGTACAATTAATCATCTTGCAAAATTGGTAGCTAATGAAACTGGATGTAATCTTGAGCCAATTCACGTAAAGGATAGACCAAGAGAAGTTAAGAATGCATTGTGTAGTGCAGATAAAGCTAGAGAAATTTTAAATTACAAAACAACTACAAAACTTGAAACTGCAATAAAGATGACAGCTGAATACATTAGAAAAAATGGAACTAGAGAATTCAAATATAATTTACCTCTTGAAATTCAGACAGAAATTACTCCAAACACGTGGAAAGAAAAGTTAATTTAATTCAAATTAATTAATTCTATTTTTATAATATTTAAAAAATAGCGATATAGTTTTTTTTAGTGATTTTGGTTTTGCGATTTTTAATATTTCACTGGTATCATATGTATTCCATATAGTATTTTTAAAAAATTTTTCGTAGTAAAAAAAATCATCAGTAGAAACTTTTTCAGGGATTGTAATAAAAGTCACAAAGAGGATATCTCTATAAAAACCCTTTTCTACAAAACCTGCTTTATGTAGACATTGTGTGGTATTCACAATCATTGATTGACCTTTTTTTCCAGTATTTGTGACTAAATCATTTTCTAATTCCTCATTATTATAGTTAGATCGACTTTTGTACTTGTTTTTTTTTAAAAACTTTTTTGTACTATTTTTTGAGTACAAATGAAGCGGACCATGGCATATATCTACATCCATTAAATTAATAAATAATTTAAAATGATTGTAAGTATAGTGATCAACATGGTAGTTATTGCTATAAACCTCGTCCCCAACATTATTAATATGAAAATTCCTAGCAATCCTTACTTTTGCTACAGCTACTTTTGAATTATAGAAATTTTCAATTTTATTTAAAGTATCCTTGAATTCAATATTTATATGACTTCTAATTTTATGTTTCAGGTCATCATCAATTTCAAATTGAAATTGAGCTCTGTTATAATCTATTTTCTGCTTATATAAACTTTTAGCAATATCATTACAAAGTTCATATGAGTTTACATTTGTTCTAAAATAACCATCATTCACATATTTTTTGACCTGATCATCAGATCTATCTTTTTTTGATATTAAATTTTGATGGTACTTGCTAAAAATATTGTAGTATAAGCTATTTGGGTTCCCAAAAAAAACTTTTCCTAAATTCTGATTTAAGTAGAAGAATAATTTTCCAAACATTCAATTATATATTATCATAGATTTTATTTTGATTACATATATTTATATGCAAAATAAATTAAATTCATGTTTTTAAAAATAAATTAAATTGACAAGGAATAAAAAATTAAATATCTGCGTGGTAGGTCTAGGTTATGTTGGTTTACCGTTAACTATTGCTCTGTCAAAAAAATTTAGGGTAACTGGATTTGATATTAATAAAACTAGAATTAATCAATTAAAGAGAGGAAGAGATCTTACACAAGAAATAAAAATTAATAAAATTTTTAAAAGAATTAAATTTACATCTAATATTTTTGATTGTAAAAATTACAATGTCTATGTTGTAGCAGTTCCTACCCCAGTAAAAAAAAATAATTCACCAGATTTAAATCCTTTAAACAAAGCATGCAAATTAGTAGCAAGCGTGATGAAGAAAAATTCTGTTATAATTTTTGAATCCACTGTTTATCCTGGATGCACAGAAGACTATTGTGGCCCGATTTTAGAAAAATATTCTAAGCTTAAATTAAATAAAGATTTTTTTCTAGGCTATAGCCCTGAAAGGATAAATCCTGGCAAAACAAATTATAAAATAAATAAAATTGTTAAAGTTACTAGCGGATCAAATTCAAAAATTTCAAGGTTTGTGGATAATATTTATAAAAAAATTATTCCTGCAGGCACTCATTTAGCCCCAAGTATAAAAGTAGCAGAGGCAGCAAAAGTAATTGAGAATACTCAAAGAGATATAAATATAGCCTTTATTAATGAGCTTTCTATCCTTTTTAATAAAATTAAAATAGACACTAATGAGGTGCTTAAAGCTGCCGCCACCAAATGGAATTTCAATAAATATTATCCAGGTTTAGTTGGTGGCCACTGTATAGGTGTTGATCCTTACTATTTATCCTATAAAGCAAAAATTTTAGGATTAAGTTCACATTTAACTCTTGCTGGTAGAAAGGTTAATAATTATATCCCTACATATGTATTTAACAATATTAAAAAAGAATTAATTTTTTCAAAAAAAAAACTTAACAAATCAAAAGTATTAATATTAGGAGCTACCTTTAAAGAAAATTGTCCTGATTTTAGGAATTCAAAAGTTTTTGATATTATGGAAAAATTATATTTAAACAAAATAAATTTTAAAGTATTTGACCCTTATTATTCAAATAATTTGATAACTAATAAAAAATTTAAATCTAAATTTTTTAATAGAAAAATAATTGGGAAATTTGATATTATAGTGATTGCATTAGCTCATAACTATTTTAAAAAAATGGGAATTAAAAAAATAAGCAAGAATTTAACTTTAGATGGTAAAATATTTGATTTAAAATCAATATTTAGTAAAAAACTTACTTTTTTCAGATTATAATGAATATTCTTATTACAGGTGTTGCCGGATTTATTGGATTTCACACAGCAGAAAAATTATTAAAAAAAAATAATAATATAATAGGCATAGATAATTTAAATAATTTTTATGATCAAAAACTTAAAAATGACAGAATTAAATATCTAAAAAAAAATTACAGAGAAAGATTTGTTTTTTATAAAAAAGACTTAAAAAACAAAAGGGAACTTAATTCTATTTTTCTTAAAAAAAAAATAAAATTGGTTATTAATCTTGCAGCACAAGCAGGCGTAAGATACTCTTTAAAAAAACCTCGAGAATACTTAAATAGTAATATCATAGGTTTTTTTAACTTAATTGAAGTTTGCAAAGAATTTAATGTTAAGAGATTAGTATTCGCAAGTACTAGCAGTGTTTATGGAAACAATATAGAAATTCCCTTTAAAGAAAGTCATACAGCAGATCATCCAATTCAATTTTATGCTGCAACCAAAAGATCTAATGAACTTATCGCTCATGCTTATAGCTCGTTATATGAAATTGAGACTGTAGGTTTGAGATTTTTTACAGTATATGGACCATGGGGCAGACCTGATATGGCATTATTTAAATTTGTTAAAAATATCATTCAGAAGAAACCAATAGAAATATTTAATTTTGGAAAACATGTAAGAGACTTTACTTATATAGATGACATAATTAACGGTATTGTTTTGGCAACTTTCTCAAAAAAAATTTTTAAAAAAAAAATAAAAACTAAAGTTAATTTGACTCCTGATCATGGTATATCTAAATTTAGAATTTTAAATATTGGAAGTGGAAAGCAAACCGAATTGATGAAATATATTAAAATTATTGAAAAGGAATTAAAAATAAAAGCAATAAAAAAATATTTACCTTTGCAAAAGGGAGATATCCAAGAAACACTTTCGCACGTTTACAATTTTAAAAAGTTGGGCTATAATCCAAAAACTAATCCAGAAATTGGAATTAAAAAATTCATTAAATGGTATAAAGAATATTATAAAATAAATTTATAACTCTTATATTAAACTTTGTTTTTGAGAAAATTGAATTATTTTTTTAGCCCTTACAAACCATGTAAATTGTTTTGCTGTTAAAAAAGCATTTTTTCTTATTTTAGAGTACTTCTTTGGTGATTTAATTATATTCTTAATATTATTACTCCATTCTGAAGTAGAGTCATGATTACAAAGTATACAATTAAATTTATTCTTAAGTATATGTGAATAAACAGGTAACTTAGATGCAATAATTATATTTGAAGATGCCAAATATTCAAAAAGTTTAAGTGGCGATATATATTTTTCTACATAAATATTTTTTGCCAGTATTCCAATTTTTTTCTGATAAGGCATTAATAATATTAAACTCTGTTTGAGTATTTTTGGTATTTTATTATATTTTACATAATCAAGGAAAATTAAATTTTTAATTGATAAATATTTTTCTTTTTTTTCTAATGTATCTAAGTTTCCATATGCATAAATTTTTAAAGATGGATTTCTGATTGCAATTTTAGATATTAATTCAATACCTTTTCCTTTTGCAAAACTTCCAGTATACACACAGTTTTTTTTAGGATTTACATCTATTAAGAAATCATCAAGATCTACACCATCGTCTAAAATAATACTTTTTTTTCTTGGTATATTAAATTTTTTTTGAAGATTTTTGTGTATAAATATAAACCTTAAATCTTTTGTTAACTTCAATTTTGATAAAAAATTATAAATTATTTTTGTAAGTCCTGACATTTCATGGTGAATTTCTAAAATAACTTTGAAATTAAAAATAATTAAAATTAGAGCCGCAATAATTGACCTTGAGATTATTAGAGAATTTTTTTTAATTTTTTTTTTACACCAAAATCCAAAAACTAAGTTATTCAATAAGTTCCTTTTAACTTTTTTATCAAAACAATAATTTAAATTAGGTTTATCTTTTAAATTAAAATCTGACTTAATTTGATGACGAGTAATTTTTTTTTTATTTGAATACAGATAAATATTTACATTATATCCAATTTTAGAAAAATTATCACATATCTTAAGCACATGCACAGCATAGGCCGATTTATTTGGAACTGATAAATCTGCAATATAATTTAAATTTAACATTACCACTTAAGATAATTTTTTAGATTTTTTTCTATTTTATTAAGCTCTGTTTTTCCAAGTTTATATTTTGCTTTATATAAATTTAAGCATGATTTTTTATAATTAAAATTACTCTCTACTTTTGTATTAAAACCAATAAACTTATTTATCACTTTTTTTTGATTAGTATAATTATTCAAAAACTTTTCGTAATTTATTTTTAAAATCTTTTTGTTTTTTTTGAAATTATTTTCAAAAATTTTTTGAGTTTTTTTATACCATTTTATAAATATATCAACATCGTGACCTGGATAAGAAAATGCACCGGTTCTTTTCATACTCCAGTAAATACTTCTTGGATCTCTATCTACTATTATAATTTTATAATTGTCAAAATATTTAGTAGATTGATCTAAATTCCAATAGTTTCCACCTTGGTTTAAGATTACATTTTTATATTTTTTAATATTAGGGTGAATTGTCTTAATGATATCATTAATAAATATTTTAGTTATTTTAATAAATTTTTCTTCTTCAATTGGCAATGTCATATTTAATAACTTAATTTTATGAATTTTTTTTTTAAAAATTATTCTATTCATATAAAAATTAAGTTTATCGTTAAGGTTTAATTTATTTTTATAGAATTCTGGTAAAGCATTATATTTAAGTTCGATCACATTGCTCAAATATATATTTAATAATTTTATTAATTTTTTATTTGATTTTTGCTTAAGTGCAAATTTGCTGAAAATATTTTGAAATCTCATAAATGAGCTAGCAGAGTTATTAATTGAAAAATTTTGATAATTATTTATGTGCAAATCACTCAATCCATCAGGGTCATGTATTAATCTAAATTCTTTACCATTTAAAAACGATAAATTTTGTTTTTGACCAGATAGATAATCAAATATTGCTCCCGATCCACTATTTCCAGAGCCAATAACAATAATTTTATTATGCATAAATTGTATTTGTTATATATTTATATATATATATTTCTTTATTTCATATTTTAATTACGCTCAATGTTTAAAAATAAATCTGACAATTTAAAAATATTAATTAAATTTAAATTAAAAAAATCAATAGTTCCTAACTTTATAGGCTTCACTGTTAAAGATTGGCTTTACGGTGATAGAAAAAAAATTATAAAAAAAATTAATAATAACTTAAAAAGCAAAATTTGTGTTAGATCTGCCTTTGCTTTGGAAGATAATAAAAATAGCTCCTTAGCAGGTAAATTTGATAGTTACATTAATATTAATAACAAAAAATTTATAATTGAAAAATATGTTAGAAAACTAATTTTACAATATAGTAAGTTTGATAAAAAAAATCTAAATAAAAGTAAAATTTTTGTTCAAAATTATATTGATGATTCAATATTAAGCGGGGTAGTAACTAACTTTAATCTACATGATGGAACTCCATACTATGTAATTAATTACGATAATGAGACTAATTTAACTAATTCTGTTACTTCAGGAGGTAAGTCTGGATATAGAGTTTTATTTGCTCATAAAGATAGTTTGGAAAAAGTTAAGTCTAAAAGGTTTAAGCCTTTAGTTGACGCAATAAAAGAAATAGAAAAAAAAGTCAATAAATTACCAATTGATATAGAATTTGCGGTCAATTCTAAAAAAATTGTAAATATTTTACAAATAAGACATATATCAACAAGAAAAAACTGGAAAATTATTGATCAAAATAAATTTAATTTAGAATTATTAAAATTAAAAAAACAATATTTAAAAATCAAAATTAAAAATAATTTATATGGGGATATGCCAATTTTTGGCTTAATGCCAGATTGGAATCCTGTTGAAATGATTGGTAATTTTCCAAGTAATCTGTCCTATTCATTATATTCAAAACTAATTACTGATAATTCATGGTCTAAAGCTAGAGAGGAAATGGGTTATAATCAAGTAAGATCAAAATTGATGTATAATTTTTCTGGAAGACCATATATTGATACAAGATTAAGTTTTTTTTCATTTCTCCCTAATACAATAAAGCCTAGTATTACAAAAAAAGTTGTAAATTTTTGGTGTAGAAAATTGAAAAGCAATCCATTTTTTCATGATAAAATTGAATTTGAAGTTGCTGATTCATGTTTTGATTTTTCATTAAAAAAAAAAATATTTAATCAGTATTTTTTTTTAACAAATTCACAAAAACAAATATATTTTGATTCAATTAAAATTCATACTACAAAAATAATAAATAATTTCGAAAAAAATTTTTTAGATTATTTCATCCAACTTAAGAAACTTGAGAAATATAGGGTAGAATTAATTAACAATATCAAATCAAAAAAAAATTTAAATTATTCTCAAATATTAAAAAAAACAATAAATTACATAAAAGAGAACGGAATTATTCCATTTTCGAAATTTGCTAGAAATGCTTTTATTGGAAAAAAATTATTAAATAGTATTTTAGAAAATAAAATAATTTCTGAAAAAGAATATAATAAAGTATTTAATTCACTAAATACTATTACATCAATCTATACTAAATATGAAAAAAAACTAAAAAGTAAGAAATTGAAACAAAAAGAGTTTGATAATTTATTTTTTCATTTGAGAGCAGGAACATATGATATTGAAAATAAAAGATATCAGTCAAAATTAGCATCATATGAAATTATAAATTTAAATAAAATTTTAAACTTAGAAGTTAATGAGATTTTATCAAAAAAAACTATTAACAGAATAAACAAATATTTTTATAAAAATAAATTTAATATTCAAGCAACTAAGTTTTTAAAATATTCAATTCTAGCAATGAAATTAAGAGAAAACTCAAAGTTTATGTTCACTAGAACTTTAAGTGATTTATTGGAAATTATATATTTATACGGTAGAAAAAATCATTTAAGTAGAAAACAATTGTCAAATTTTGACATTAATGAAATAATTTCATCAAAAAAAAAATTTTTCAAAAAAGATAAACCAAATATAACATATGATAAAAATATTCAGTTACCTTATTTAATTACAGAAATTAATGATTTATTTATTTGTTCAATTAAACAGGTAAAACCAAACTTTATTACAAATAGAAATATTAGTAGAAGAATTATAAAATTAGGTAAAAATTATATTCTTAAAAAAAAAATAACTAATAAAATAGTTTTAATTGAAAACGCAGACCCAGGTTATGACTGGATTTTTTCAAAGAATATCTCTGGTCTAATTACAAAAAATGGAGGCGTAAATTCCCATATGGCAATTAGATGTCAAGAATTAAATATACCTGCTGCTATAGGAATAGGTGAGGCTAATTTTAAATTAATTGAGCAGAGCAATGAATTGAATCTAAATTGTAAATTTAATAAAATAAATGTTTTAAATTGATATGCTTGTTGCTTTAACATCCAATATAAAAAAACACCATAAAAATTATTGTGATTTTGTTGATTATTATTGGATTAATTTTTTTGAAAAAAAAAAAATTAAATTTATCATTCTTCCAAACTCTCAAATTGCAACAAAATCTATATTAAAAAAATTTAAAAAAAAAATTGACCTAGTAATATTACAAGGAGGAAATGACATATTTACAAGAAATAAAATAATCAACAAAAGACATACTATTGAAAATTATGTAATTAATTATTCAATTAAAAATAAACTCCCAATTCTTGGAATCTGTAGGGGGATGCAAGTATTAAATTTATTTTTTGGTGGAAAATTAATAAAAGTAAAAAATCATATGCGCACATTTCATGAGATAAAATATCAAAATAAAAATAATTTTTTAAAAAAACAAAGTTTAAAAGTAAATAGTTTCCATAATTTTGGAATTGATAAAAAAAGTTTAGGAACAAATTTAGAAATAATAGCCTTCGCAACAGACAATACAATTGAGGAATTTAAACATTACAAATATAAAATTTATGGAACTATGTGGCATCCAGAAAGAGAAACTAATTATAAAAAAATAAATAATTTAATAAAATTTATTAAATGAAAGTAATAATTTTATGTGCAGGATTCGGAAGCAGAATTAACATTAATAAACCAAAGTGCTTGATTAAAATAAATGGTAGGGCTCTCATAGATATTACTCTTAAATTATTGAAAAAAAATAAAATTAAGCAAAATCAAATATATTTAGCTTTAGGATATCAATATAAAAAAATTCTTAAGCACACAAAAAAAAAATATAAATATTCTTTAATAAGAAATTTTAAAAAAACTAATATGGTTTATTCACTATATAATTGTCTCAAAAATAATTTAAATGATGATATTGTGATTTTGTATGGGGACATTATGTATTCTGATGAAATAATATACAAAATCATAAAAGCAAAAAATAAAATTACTACAGCTGTAGATATTAATTGGAAGAAAGCATGGGAATTAACAGATAGAATGGAAGATGATCTGGAAACATTAAAAATTAAACAAAAAAAAATAATAAATATTGGAAAAAAAACAAAAAAATTAGATGATATTGATGGCAGGTACATTGGTGCAACTAAATTTAATAAGGAGGTAGTAAATTTTTTTATTAAGTTTTATGAAAAAAAAATAAAAAATAAAAATAGAAAATTTTTAAAATTAGATATGACTAGTTTACTTATGAAGTTAATAAATGTTGGTTTTTTACTTAATTATGTAAAAATAAGAGGATTGTGGTTTGAATTTGATAATAAGAACGACATAAATATATATAAAAAAAAATTCAATAAATGATCATAAGGAATTTAAATAGATTAAATATAAATTACTTTAAAAGTATTTTTTTTAAAAATTACGAAATTGATGGATTAATAAATTTTGGATCTAAAAAAGCTAATAATTTTTTTTTTAAAAAAATTTCAATTTCAAATTACTATTTTGAAATAGGGTCAGGAAATTCAACACTTTTAGCTGAAAAAAAAAATAAATTTTTTTTTTCAATTGAAACAAGTAAAAGTTTTTATAACTTCATGTTGAGTAAAATTCATAAAAAAAATAATTTAAAATTTTTTAATTTAGGTATTGTTGGAGATTTTTCTTACCCAATTTTTATAAATAAAAAAACAGCAATAAATTATATTAAGTATATAGAAAAATTTTTTAAATTTAAAAAATTTCCTGATTTTATTCTTGTTGATGGAAGATACAGGGTTTTATTTTTATTAAAATTACTAAAATATAAAAAAAAAATATCTTTAAATAAAACTTGTATTTTATTAGATGATTATAAAAAAAGATCTCACTATAAAGTTTTAGATAAATATTATAATATTACTTTAGTTGGTAGAATGGCCAAATTAGTTCCAAAACGAAATAAAAATGTTTCTCTTCGAGAAGAAATAAATAAATATTTATATGACCCAAGATAATAAAAATTTAAATATTTGTTACATATTTCCATCAGCTATGCCATCAAAAAATGCTAGTTCTTTGCAAACTGCAAAAATGGCTGATGCATTTTCTATGCTATCAAATTTAATTATATTTCTTCCAAATACTGGAATGAAAAATACTTCAATTAAAAAATTTTATAATCTTAAACATAATTTTAAAATCTTTAGGTTAAAAAATTTTACTTCTTTTCCAGTGGGATTGAATTACTATTTGTTTTCAATGATATCAATATTAAAGTCATTTAAATTTAAACCAAATTTTTATATTACTAGAATTTTTATAGCCTCTTTTTTTTTATGTATTTTGCGGAAAAAACATATATTTGAAATTCATAATGATATGAGTATTGAAGGTAGACTTGTAAAATTAATTTTTAAACATCTAAATATTTTCAATTCAAAATATGTAATTAAAATTGTTACAACCACACAAACTTTGAAAGATCATTATATAAAAAATTACAATATAAAACGTGATAAAATATATGTTTTATCTAATAGTTCAGATTTAAAAAATATAAATTTAAATATCAAAAAAAAAATTAAAAATGTTGGTTATTTTGGGTCTATATACAAATCTAGAGGTATTGAAAAAATATTATTTTTATCAAGAGCTTTTCAACATCTCAATTTTTTCATTTATGGTGGTGATGGTAGTGAAGTTCACAAATTAAGACAAAAATATTCTGGAAAAAATATTTTTTTTCATTCTTATATCGATCAAAAAAAATTAGAGCAAAAAATAAATGAGATGGATATTCTTTTATTACCCTATACTAACAAAATTACTGTTGCTGGAGATGTTGGGGATATATTTAATTATACTTCACCACTTAAAATGTTTGATTATTTGGCAGCTGGTAAAATTATAATTGCCTCTGAAATAAAAGTTTTAAAGGAAATATTAAGAAATAATTATAATTGTGTATTTGTAAAAAATTACTTAAATAATTTTGCATGGAAGTTAAAATTTCATCAAGTTCTCTCAAACCAAAATATAAATAGAAATATAATTTTAAATTCTATAAACTTCTCAAAAAAAAATAACACAAAACTTAGAGCAAAAAAATTTATTTCATTTTACAAAAATGAAATCTAAATATTTTTTTGAATTATCAATATTATGAAACTTAGTTATATAGCGATTTAAATTTATAATTTTTTTTTTATTTTTTTCTTTATTTGAGTTAACTTTTTCAAGTGTAGTTGATAAGCTTTTGTAATTGTTACTTTTATATAAGTAACCATTTTTATTATTATTAATAATCTCTTTTGGGCCAGTTTTACAACTCGAACTTATTATTAATTTATTTAGACAACCGGCTTCAATTAAAACATTTGGATATCCTTCATAAAATGATGACAAGATCAAAAAATCACAAGCTTTAATGTATGGATAAGGATTTTTTTTATAGCTAATAATTTTTATTTTATCATTTAAGCCGTAGCTATATATCAGTTGTTTCAAATTATTTTTTTCTGGTCCTGATCCTAAAATTAGCAAGTTAAATTTTAATTTTTTTGATATTCTATTTAATGTTTCAACTAAAAATTTATGATTTTTATTTTTATCAAGCCTTCCTACTATTATAATTTTTTTTAAATTAGAATTTTTAAAACGAACCAATTTTATTTTTTTTTTGGATAATAATTTTATTTTTTTTATATTGAGATTGTTATAAACTAGATTTGAATTGAGACCAAATATTTTTTTTAATCTAAGTTTCATTTCTTTTGAATTAACAAATATTCCGTCAGCTTTACTATAAAAAAATTTAAAAAAAAATTTTTGAAAATAATTACTAATAAAATTGTCTGGCGATGAATTAAATCTAATAAAAACTTTACAGCCAATAATTTTTGCTGCTACAATTGCTGTAATATTGCCTTGGAAAGATAATATTGGGAATTTCTTTTTATTATTAAAAATAAGAATAAAAAAACAAATTAAATATTTTATTTTTAAATTCAATCTTTCATAATTTTTAGAATAAATCTGATTTTTAAAATCTAAATTTTTTTGAATTTCATTACCATCACAGGAGATTACAAAAATTTTGACTTTATTTTTATTTAATTGATTTGCAGTAGAAAAAAAATTTTTTTCATTTCCACCTTTATTTACAGAAGGTAAAAACATAATTAAATTCTTCATGTATTTCAATTATCTTATGATTTTTCTAATTAAATTTTTAATTGTATTTTGTCTTGTTTGTATTTTTCTGGGATTATTAAGTGCAACATCTTTAATTTTTGTAATTTTGCACATTCCAGTTCCTTGAAAACTAAATTCAATATCTATGTTATCTCTATTGTTATAATAGATTTCTAGAAGCAAATTGAATGTTTCTAAATTATTTATTTCTCCATAAAATCGATTTTTATCACTTTCTTTAAGGTATGGTATCCAACTTATATCATCAATGAAGAAACAACAATTTAGTTCAAGCATATCAAAATAATTATAAATTATCTTTTGTACATGTTTTGCCTCATGCAAAGTGTCAAGTAATATAAGTGAAAAATAATTAGGAATGTTTTTTTTTACAAAATTATAGTTGTCATCTCTTGAAAGAATGAATTTCCAATTTTTATCTTTAAACTTGTCGGAATAATCTACATTATCTATCGAGAATAACTTACAACCTGTGTCTTTTGAATAATTTAAAAATAAATCTGTCGACATGGCTTTCTCACTCACCCCAAATTCTAAAATGTTATTATTATTTAATTTAATCAATTCAGGATAAATAAATTTAGATAGTTTAAAATGATGGCGTGACTTTTTTTGAAAAGTATTTATGAAATTGTTCATAATTTTTTGAAATGTGATTTTATAATACTATTTAAGTTTAACTTAGGTTTTTTTCCAATTATTTTTGATAACTTGGTAATATTTGATCTAGTATAAAAAAGCTCTTTTTTTGATATTTCCTTAAGATTAATCTTACATCTATTGTTTCTAACTTTGTTAAGTAAATTAACAATTTTATTAATATCTATACTTTTTCCACTTCCAACATTAATTATTTCCGAAATTTTTTTTCTAGAATTGATCATGTAAAGTATTTTTTCAATTATTTTTACAACATCTTTCACGTCAACAAAATCTCTAGCAGGATAAACAATTTTATTATTTATTTTGAAGAAATTTATATTTGTAGATTTATTTAATTTAATATTTTGTATTAATTTAAATATAAGCCTTTGATAATTTTTTTTTTTAAATTTGAAAATTATAAAGTTTTTATTGAATATACCAACCACATTAAATAATCTTAAAATTATTTTTTTATTAAATTTTTTATTTAAATATTTCTCAATAATAAGTTTGTTTTTTCCATAGAAATTTTTAGGTTTTAAAAAATTATTTTCTTTATAGGCAGAATTGTTTTTTTTCTCTTTATATACATTTGACGAAGATAAAAAAATAAAGTTTTCTATGTTATTTTTTTTACAACAGTCTATAAATTTCTTTGTCTTAATTATATTATTGTTGTAATATTTTGTTTTTGAAATTTCTCCCTCTACTACATAAGAAAAAGCAGCCGTATGTATTACGGTTTTAATTTTATTTTTTGAAATAATTTTGTCTAATTCTCTCGAATTTGAAATATCAACCTTAATAAATTTTTTTTTGTTTGTTATGTTTTTTTTGTAAGAGTAGCTTAGATTATCTATGCCTATATAATTTAATTTTTTTTTATCTAGATAATAACATATATGTGACCCTATGTATCCAGCACTTCCAGTTATTAATATCATTTGATAAAAATTACTTATAAATTAAGTTAATA
>MDTE01124240.1_pt1 | contig 43326 bp, 21 predicted proteins | sample 811231 | NCBI WGS metagenome assembly MDTE01 (sample SAMN05326651, study PRJNA326480) | marine metagenome | isolation source: seawater | place: Indian Ocean: Red Sea | collected 2010
CCCGGGCCCGGGGGGGAGGGATGCAAACCCGTCTTTATAAGCGATGTGGACACCACCGTAGAGATTCTCTTCCCAGGGCGCGTATTTCCGAGCCTGGTTGAATTCATGGATCACGCAGTTGGTACTGCAGGCGTTGACGTGGAGGCCAGCCAGTGTCATCACGGGGCTCTGGGCATTGTGGAGCGCTACATCGATGAAGTGCGCGGCGGCCATCGAAGCGATCTTTTTGCATTCCGTAATCCCGCCCGCGTGGATCACGTCGGGATTGACGTAGCTGACCAGGTGATGGTCGATCATCTCTTGCACACCGAACTTCATGAACTGGCTTTCTCCCTGGCACAGGGGGACCCGTACGCGATCCGATAGCCACTTCATTTTGCCGATGTCCGAGGTCAGCATCGGTTCTTCCACGAAGAAGGGCCGCAGCTCTTCAACACGGGTGCAGAATTCGAGGGCCATCTCTGGTTTGAATTGCGTATGGGCGTCGTAGAGGATATCGAAATCGTCACCACCCGCGTCGCGCATCTGTTGCAGCCGGACGATTTCCGCTTTTACATCCCAGGGCTGTTTGATGACGCCGTTGACGGCCAGACTGGGACCTGTCTTGATGGCATTAAAACCACGTTCCTTGGCCTGGTGAACACCCTCTGCGGAACCACCGTGGATGTAGAGCCGGATCTTGTCCTTGGCGGCCCCTCCCAGGAGCTGGTAAATGGGCGCGTCGAGGACTTTGCCCGCGATATCCCAGAGTGCGATATCGACAGCGCTGACGGCGCTGTTGAGGATCGGGCCACCCCGCCACCGTGGCCAGCGGTACATGGCTTGCCAGTGCTTTTCGATCTGCAGTGGATTCTTGCCGACGATGTAGCGTTCGTGTTCCTGGATCGCTGCAATCATCGTGGCAGCACGTCCCCGGATGCCCCCTTCACCCACACCGGTGACTCCCTGGTTGGTATATAGCTTGACGAAGATGTAATTCATCGAGCCGGTCCAGACCGGGATCACTTTGAGTCCGGTGACTTTGAGGTTTTCCGGTAGTTTGGCTTGCACTTCGGGGGGAAACAGCTGGTAGCCGCCGAGCGCGTGGGTTGCGCCTGCGGCCAGGCCTGTTTTGGCAAAGGTTCTACGGTCCATCAGGGACTCCCGGATCGGTCAACAGAGTGCTGGCTATGCGCGGGGTCGCGACAACCGGGGTGGCCAAGGCGGTGCTGTCCGGTCCCCGGCCTGGTGTGCTGTGGTGCCTGCGGCCTGCGCAACGAAGCAGACAATCCTACACCACGGGTGCGCCGGTTGCACCGTCCCTGGCCCTGGAACCTGCCCTGGAACCTGCCCTGGAACCGGCCCTGGGATCGGCTGCCGGTGGGCGGTATCATCGAGCACAACCCGTGCCATTCTGGATCGATGTGGCAAGCGTGGTGTGCTCCGGATCTGATGGCCGTCAAACCCACAGGAGATTCCCATGTGTGGCGATGCAGGTTCAGCTCGAAGGAGTGTGGTCTGGGGCACGGTGTTTTGTGCCGTCTTGGCGGTTTCCGCAGGTGCCGGAGGCACGGCGCCGCGGCAAGAGATCGTGATTCGTGATTTGCGCGTCTGCCAGCCTCAGACGGCACTGGCCGAAACGCGTCGCGCCGGAAAGTGGCAAGTGATCAGTTACGCCTCAGGTGCCATTGAGGGACACATGCTGGCGGCTCCCTCGCTGGTCGAGCCGCCTACGGTGACGCTGCCCCTGGATTACCAGGGGTGGTACCGTGTCACCGTAGGAATCTGGAACCCACTTTGGGGTTATGACGGCCGTGAGTCGGTGTTGAAACTCAAACTGACCGATGACCCCTGTTTTCGGGTTGTCAAGTCGACGGGACCGACGGGCTACAAGGGCACGATTTTACAGGAATACGAATTCGGTGCTCGTGATCTGAGCGGCCAGGATTTATTGATCAGCAAACGTAACGGTCAGAAAGGCTATCTGGCATATGTGCGGCTGGCGCCGCTGGCAGCAGACCAGGTTGCCGCGCTACTGGCGCGACGGGCAACGGCAACCACCCGTGTCCTGGTTGCCAGTCATGATGGCAGCGGGTACCTCACACGCGGTGGTGGCATTGCGATTACCTCCCGCGCCGACATTTGGGCCGAGATTGAGCCCTACCGGCATACCGACGTCAAACGTATCAGTTGGGCCGTCAATTACAGCCACACGACGAATTGGCCCTCGCGTGTGGGGACGTTGTTCTCACGCGAGTTTATCCCTGGTAACCGGGCGGAGGCGACGTTATTTGAGACGCTCAACGGATTGATCGATCAGGGGATCAATCCTCTCCAGGAGGCTTGCCAACATGCTCACCGTATGGGGATTGAATTCGATGCCCAGTTTCGCATGGCCCTGCTGGGCAGGACGCCACCCGATTCGCAGCAGGGCTTCGTTGCCGAGCATCCGGAGGTACGGATGGTGGCCCGCGACGGGATCGCGATTGAAAAGGCCAGCTACGCGTTTGCTGCCACGCGGGACTTCCTGGTTTCCATGGTGCGGGATACGGTCACGCAGGTCGCAGTTGATGGCGTCACCCTGAATTTTATCCGAGGAGGTGATTACTTCGCCTTTGAGTCACCGGTGCGCGAGGCCTTTGAAGAAAAGTACGGTAGTGATGCCCGTCAGACTGAGCCGAATGATGCCCGCTTGTTACGTATTCGTGCGGCGTTCATGACACAGCTAGTGCGTGAGGTTCGCGCCGAACTCAAACGCGCGGGTCAGGAACAAAACCGGGAATTCAAGTTGCATGTGCTGGCCTATCCGACACGTGAGGTCAATTTACGCCATGGAGTCGACATTGCAGACTGGATCCAGGAGGACCTGATTGACTCCATCATGGGGCCCGGTGAGGAAGCGATCCGCGCGCTGGCCCAGCCGCACGATGTCGAGTGGATTCCCGGTGTTGGGGGGCGTAGCATTGCCAGTTACCTCCGCGCTTGGGACCGTTGGCACGGCAAAGCAGATGGCTATTTTGTCTGGGACATAGACAACGAGATCGAGAAGGCCGCGGAATGGCAGGTACTCAGTCAGATGGGACACGACGAGGCAATGCGTGGGTTTACCAAACGCCAGCCGAGTGAACACCTGTCGACCCAACGCTTGACTGAGGTGGGAGGCGTGGAAGTGATCAAGATCGCCAATGAAGAGGCCGGCTACCCGCAGAAGTTTTTGTTCTTGTTCAGTGGCGGCTGACCACGCCGTCATTACTCACCGAGTGGTCTTGCCCCAGCGCTTTCAGTGGCGTTCCAGGAAATGACCGGGAACCTAGCGCCAATGCCCTGCGGCACGGGAATCCTGGTAAGTTTTTCAGTACGGTGTTGAATGGCACGTTTACGTTCGTTCAGGAACAAGGAGCAGATGATGTATTGCCGACGGTCGAGATTCCAGACGGGGTGGCTGTTTCTCTGGCTGGTTGCGACTGCCACGGCGCAATCGAACTTGCCACCACAGCGGGTCTACCAGAATCGATTGACGCGCATCGAAAATCCAAAACCTCTGTTGGCAGACCATCCCGAGTTCTTTGAACCGATCATTGAACAAACGCATTTCGAGGCACCGCCGCTGGTGGTGGACCAGGGGGCCGATCTGCACGTCCGCGCCTGGCGATTTTCGTACAACGCACGCGGAATCATCGAGATTCCCAACCACTTGAAAGCCAGTCAGACCGCGGTGATCATGGTGCATCCATGGGGAATTGATGACGGTCAGGGATGGAATACACCTGAACCTGCCGGCGTGGCCGATTTCTGCACCGTACAAAAAAATCACCTGGCAGCGCGCCACACGCGCCAGATTGTGCGCCCGTTCATCAATGGTTTGCGCGAAAAAGCTGCCTGCGTCATGTACAGTCTGCCGGGAGCTCGAGACCCGATTCGTCATAAACTCTACCGGTCTCTAGTGCACACACCGACTGCCGAACAGCGCCGCGCCGGGGCGGTTGAGCTGACCGCCAGGCTGCGTTCGTTTGACTACCGTGGCAAGCCGTTGCCAAAGCAGTTTTCCATCTCGCGTGATCAGCCGGTGGTCGACTATTTTCGCCAGTTTCCCGGCTTGGATGCGGGTGCCCGGTACAACAACGCCGGCTTTTGGAGTTTGCCTGTTCCGGTGACTGCCGATGTCGATGTGCATCCCGACGACATTGTGATCTATGATGCCGAGGGCTATGGGCCACTGAAAAAGTATTTGAAAAGTCAGGGCGTTCGGCATGTACTGTTGACCGGATATGCGACAGACATGTGCTTTTGTGAGACGACTGCCGGGTACCAGAATCTTTCCAAAGACTTTAACGTGTTTCTCGTAGGCGATGCCTCGTTGGCTACATTTCCCGCCAATCGTTCTCCCCGGTTCGCAGTGAATGCCGCCATTTCGTTTGCGGCGCTCAGTCATCTGGTGACGCAAGTTTCCTGGGTCCAATTCGATCGAGAGAACCAATGATGAAAATGCAATGGGAACGGACAAGAAGCAGCAGCCGGGCGCGCTGGCGCTGCAGCGTCGTAACCGGATTGCTGGTGGTTGGGTTGGGCATGACCTTTGCTTCCGCGGCAGAGTGGCGCGCCGGGATCGCCCGCGCGGTGATTACGCCTGAAAAAGCGGTCTGGCTCGCCGGCTATGGGTCGAAACGCGTTCCGGATGGCAAGCTACATGACTTGTGGATGAAAGCGCTGGCCCTGGAAGATCACGCTGGTCAACGTGTGGTGTTGATCACCAGTGATTTCCAGGGGGTTCCTAAAGGCATGAGCGATCGTGTGTTCGCGCGGCTGAAAAAGGAACAGGGGATCGAGAGAACACAGGTCATGTTCACGTTTTCCCACAATCACTGCGGACCGCGTCTGGGAAACGATCTGGTTGACTACTACCCGGTGGAAGCAGAACAGGTGGCGCTGGTGGAGGAGTACACGACGCATATGGTGGACCGTTGTGTGTCTATGGTGGGACAGGCACTGGCCCGTTTGGAACCCGCCGCGTTAGGGCTAGGACAGGGGAAAGCGACGTTTGCCGTGAACCGTCGCAATAACCCGGAGGCGCAGGTTCCCGCGCTGTTAGCAGCGGGGAAACCACTCAAAGGTCCCGTTGATCACACCGTTCCTGTGCTCACAGTGACCCGCCCTGATGGCAAACTGGCGGCGGTCCTGTTTGGCTATGCCTGTCACCCGACGACACTCAGTTTTTTGACGTGGTGTGGTGACTATCCCGGATTTGCCCAACTGGCGCTGGAACGTAGTCATCCGGGAACTGTGGCCATGTTTGTGAATACGTGTGGTGGTGATCAGAATCCGTTACCGCGACGCAGTGTTGAGCTTTGCGAGAGCTATGGAAATCGATTGGCTGCCGCGGTCGAAAAAGTCCTCAAGCAACCGCTCAAGCCTGTTTCCGCAGGAATTCATACTGCGTTTGAATACACCTCACTGCCGTATCTGGAGGTCGTCTCGCGCGAGAAACTACTTGGTTTGCTTCAGGACCGGAATGCGATTCGGGCCCGTTGGGCTGCCCGCATGCTGAGCCGTCTGGATAAGAACGGCACGTTTCCCAAGACGTATCCTTACCCGATCCATGCCTGGCGCCTGGGAAATGAGATGCTGATGATCGGGATGGGGGCTGAATCGGTGGTCGACTATGCGCTTCGATTTAAGCGCGAGTTTGGTCCGGGTACCTGGGTTTGCGGTTATGCGGACGACATGATTGCCTATATCCCCTCTCGCAGAGTGTGGGAAGAGGGAGGCTATGAAGGTGGTTCTTATCTTTACGAGTACGGCCGACCGGCGTTTCGTTGGTCGGGTGATATCGAAGATCAGATCAGCGGAGTGGTCCACCGCCTGGTGAAACAGGTACGTCCCTGAGCACTCCGTATCGATACCTACTGTATCGGCCGGGGTTGCACAGCTGGGCGCGTGGAATAGTCGGTGCCAACGCATCCGCAGGCTAGAGCGCGCACGGGTGGTTGCTGGGAACGTCGTTACCGGGAAACCCCGTTGTGGGGAAGGTCAGTCGACGGGGAACCCGCGTTTGCGTAATAGCGCGTCGGTGTCGACATCGCGGCCACGGAAAGCGCGAAAGCCAGTCTCCGGATCAACCGTATCGCCGACAGACAGGACTTCGTCGTAGAGACGTTGCGCGATGGCTGAATCATAGAATCCACCTGCCTCGGTAAACACCTCGGCGGCGTCTGCTGTCAGCGCATCCGCCCACAGGTAGCTGTAGTAACCCGCTGAGTAGCCATCACCCGAGAAGATATGGGCAAATTGTGGCGTGCGATGACGCATGACAATTTCGGTTGGCATTCCCAGTTCCGCCAGAGTTTCACGTTCGAAGGCATCAGGATTGATCTCCGTGTCACCCGCCAGATGCAGCCGCATGTCAACCAACGCGCTGGCCAGATACTCGACGGTATTGAATCCCTCGTTGAATGTTGCTGCCCGTTTGATTTTTTCCAGCAATTCGGTGGGCAGCGGTTGCCCCGTTTGATAGTGGATGGCGAAGCGATTGAGAACTTCCGGAGTCGACAGCCAGTGCTCGAAAATCTGTGAAGGAAATTCGACGTAGTCGCGTGCCACGGAGGTACCCGACTGTGAGGGGTAGGTTACGTGGGAGCACAACCCGTGCAAAGCGTGGCCGAATTCATGAAACAGCGTTTCTGCATCGTCCCAGGAAATGAGTACCGTTTCGCCTTCGCTGGCGGCGACGAAATTCGAGTTGTTGGACACGATGGGAGAGACGGCTGTGCCCAGGTTCTCTTGAGCGCGATAGGAAGTCATCCAGGCGCCGCTACGTTTGCCTTCGCGGGCAAAGGGGTCCAGGTACCAGAGTCCCAGGTGTTCGTCTTGTCGATCGAGCACTTCCCAGACCCGTACGTCTGGATGAAAAACAGGTAAGTCCGTGAGCGGCTTGAATTGCAAACCAAACAGCTCACCTGCGACCCAGAACATCGCTTCCCGAAGTTTCTCAAATTGCAGATACGGTTTCACTTCATTGAAGTCGAGGTCGTATTTTTGCTTTCGTACTTTTTCGGCGAAGTAGCGATAATCCCAGGGTGCGATCTTCAGATCGGGATCCTCGGCATCGGCCAGGGTTTGCATGTCGGCGACTTCTTCACGCACACGGGCGACTGCTTTGGGCCAGACTTTCAGCAACAGGTCCATCGCGGCCTGGGGCGTTTTCGCCATTTGTGGCTCGAGGCGCCAGTGCGCATGCGTCGGATATCCCAGTAATTGTGCACGGACGGCGCGGAGCCTGAGAATTTCGGAGATGATCGCGTTGTTGTCGTGGTTGTCACCGTTATCGCCACGGTTGTAGTAGGTACGCCAGACGCGTTCGCGATGTGGACGATGGTCCGCATAGGTCAGAAACGGGTCCATTGCCGACCGCGTATTGGTAACGGCCCAGGCATCCTGGCGGCCGTGTTCGGCCGCAGCGCGGGCCATCGCGTTGACGACGCTGGGCGGCAAGCCGCTGAGTTCCTCTGCGTTTTCGATCCAAGTGATGTGATTCTGTTCATCGGCCAGTAAGTTCTGGCTAAAGTCGGTGTAGAGTTGCGCCAGACGCTGGTTGATCTGGGAAAGACGTGCTTTGTCGTCGTCGGCTAGTTTGGCGCCACGCCGCACGAACGATTTATAGCGATCATCCAGCAGTCGCAACTGCGCCGACGAAAGCCCTGCCTGGGAGCGGTTCTCGTAAATCGTAGCGATGCGGGCAAATAATTGTTCGTTTTGTGTGATACGGTCGCGGAATGCGGCTAGCTGGGGTGAGACGACTCGTTCCACATCGGGAATCGGGCCCAGGTTCAGGTTGGAGGCATGCACGCCCAACAGCACTTCCAGCCGTTCGAGTACGCGACCAGCGGATTCCAGTGGGACCAGCGTGTTGGTGAAACTGGGAGCCTCGGACTGTTCCGCGATGGCGGTAATTTCCTGTTCGGCCTCAGCGATCGCTGTTTCAAACGCTTCCGGAAAGGCTTGTGGTCGCACCAGGTTCCAGGGTGGGACGCCTCCGTACGGCCCTCCCCACGGTTTGAGCATCATGTGTTGGTCCTGTTCTTGTCCGTGTAACGTCGCCAGTTGGTTGTTTCCGAACAGCGCGATAGCGAGTAGTAGTGATGCCTGTGTGATGTTGCCGCGTGGGAAGGTTTTCATGCATCATCCCGCCGGGTGTACGAAAGGGAGATTACGAGCCGCCAGTCTAACAGGTGGTGCCGGGCTGTCTCCCCCTGGTCCTGCCCGGGTTACACTCTCTTTCAGGCAAGGCGATCACTCACAGGTTCGCGGCACCCTCGTCTTCCGGAATGCCGAACGCCGTGGTGGCATTTCGCCAGAAAATTCCCTCGATCTGGTCACGTGAAAGTTGGGCGGTTTCGGCTGCGAATTTCAATGACATCAACTGTTCGTAGACCGATAGGATGGGACGTCCGTCGCAGTGAGGGAATTGCAGACCGCCCTGGTCTGCGTCGTAGTGCTGCCAGGCACGTCCCAGCGCTGCGTAATGCCCGTGGAAAAAAGCGGCCCCCACGCCGTCGGAACCCCAGAAGATACGCTGTGGGTCCTCTTGGGTCAGCAGTGTCACGTAGGGTCGCACATCGGTTACCGCCGAGGTGTCGTAGTAAATGTTCGGCATGTCACGTAACCGATTAATCGCCTGGCGGATTGGCCAGTAGGTAAAACTTCGAGCACAGTGGGCCAGTAACCAGCGGATGTTGGGATAACGTCGCGTCGTGTATTCCTCCAGGTCATCCAGGTTGTGCCGGTCAGCGCAGCCGTCGAATCGGGAAAGGTGCATCGTGACCCACCAGCCGTGCTGGTTGGCCAGTTCCATCTGCTCGTGCGGCAGGAATTCGTGGATGCGGCACTCGGCGATGTCGCCAGTTACGGAAAACGTTCGATAGGGCTTCAGGCCAATGAACTGTGGGTTCTGCAGGTCGCGCTCAATGTCGTCGAGTTGGCAGCCGGGAGTGACCAGGCGATTGTGCCGGATTCCAGGTATACCAGTGATTTCTTGCCGAACGGATTCGACATGCCGTTCCACGACGGGATGTCCGGAAGGGGTGCCCAGGATGAGATACTGCAGTTGGCGTCCCGGGTAGAGAACACGGGCCCAGTCGTTGAGCGTAGCCAGGTTGTGGTCTTCGTGTACAAACCCAGCGGGAATGTTTGCCAGGTTCGAATTCCAGAAGAAGTGAATGTGCGCGTCGAGCATCCGTTCCGGCACAAAGTCTGCGAGCTCTTGTTCCCAGATTTCTCGATCGGTAACGCGGTAGTCGATAGCGGTCGCTTCCATTGTGGCTGCTTTGATGTTCAGGGATGCGTGCGGGAATGTTTCTTGTCGGTGAACATGCTGGCCCTCTGGCCACACACGGCACCAACGCGTCAGCGTTCAGGGCCTGCTCGGTTGCTTGTCTGGAGTGGGTTGCATTGACTGAATCAAGGCGATGACGTCAGCCAGATCTTGTGGCGACAGGTCTTTTTCCAGTCCCTCGGGCATCAGTGAGACACCCGTTGCCGCGAGTTCCTCGATCGTATTACGGAGAATGACGTCTTGCCGCGCTTCCGCCCGCTTCAAGGTAATACTGGTGGCGGTCTCCGCGGCGATAATCCCATTAAAGATGCGACCACTTTCTGTGACCACCGTATAGGTATTGAAATTGGGTTGTGCTTCCCGATTCGGGTCGAGGATCGCGAGCAGGAGATCGGCAGCAGATTTGTTCTGCACTGAAGTTAACTCGGGTGCGACGCGATAGCCGGTGTCACGAATCCGGTGGCAGGTGGAACACTTCTTCTTGAAAACGATGAAGCCACGGTCTGCGTCACCGCGTAGTTCCAGGACACCACGGAACTGCTGAACGACCTGGGCGCGATCGGAATTGACCTCACCGCCGAGAATCTCCTGACTGCGCTCACGAATCGCCCTGTTGGGATGTTTCAGCAAGAGTTGTTTCTGGTCGCGCCCCAACTCGCTGCGACGCACCGTTTGGGAAGAGACGGCCGTTAACAAGAGCGCGATCCGGCTGGGGCTGGAAAGCAGCGCATCGGCTGCATCTCTCCGCAACTGAGGGCTGTAGGTTCTCCAATGGTCAAGCAATAAACGGCCTGCTGACTCGGACGATTGCTGGGCCAGCGCGGCCACCAAGGCGCGTTGCAGCAACTGCGGACTTCTGGGCGAGAGCAATTGCGGTGCCAGGGAAGCAACGGCTTCAAAGGAGGCGAAGGCCAATACGCCAATGGCCTGGCTGCGCTGCATCACAGATTGTCTTTCGTCAACCGCGGTTTGCTGGGCCCGCTGAAAGGCTGTTTGCACCTGTTGGCGGACGGCCACGGGGGTTGATTTTGCGTCTAGTAACTGGGTTAGTGTGGCGCCCCGGCGGCTGAGTCCCTCCCCGAGTCCTGCCAATGTGACTTGCTGGACTGCGGCGAGAGAGTCCGCCGCAGTCGCGCTGGCCAGCAGGCGTACCGCGGCACCCGGGTCACGGTCCGCACCGGCCAGCAGGCACAGTTCGGATAACCAGGACAGCACCTGCTCGCGTTGCGGTCCACTCGCGTCAGGCAGTAGTGCTCGGCCAATGCGGTCTGCGTTCTGACCCACAGACGAGAGCAGCGCGGTACGGATTTCCTGACCGTTTTGCGGAGCGCGGGCAAGTTTCGCCAGGGTTTCAATCGCCACATCGCCCGAGGCTTCGCCGAGCGAAAAAGCCAGTTGGAAACGAACGCGATCGTCCGGATCACTGTGCAAGGCAGCCAGTGTCTCGATTAAATCAGGCGATTGGGACAAGAATGGTTCAGCGAGTCGTACCGCGTGCTCTCGAATGCGAGGATGCGCGTCGCGTGTTGCCAACGCAACCTGCTGCGCGGTCAGTACATCCAGTCCAGCGAGTGTGTACAACGCGTGTAAACGAGCCAGTGGCCGCGACGAAGATGTGAGTGTGCGCAGTAGTGGCCGGGTCGCTTTCTTGTCGCCGCGTTGCCACAACAGGCGCTGGGCGGTCTCTCGATTCCAGGCATTGTCCGATTCCAATTCACGCACGAGCTGATCGCTGCTCAGGTCACCTAGCGGGACGGTTTGCATCCGTTTGATACCGGGCGGAACAATCCGGTAAATGCGGCCTCGATCGCTGCCGTTTTGGAGGTCGAGAAATTGTTTGATTTCAGCCGGGATGGAGTACGGATGTTCGACCGTCTGGCGATACATGTCCAGCACGTAGAGCGTGCCGTCAGGGGCATTCACGAAATTGACAGGCCGGAACCAGTTGTCCGACGAACGGATCATTTCTTCCTCTTGATCGGCGCGCTGCGCAGTAAAGAGTACGCCGCGCGGAGTAAGGGACTTGCGATGCACAATGTTGCCACCCACATCGCCTACGAACACGTTGCCTTGAAATTCAGCCGGGTAGGCGCCGCCTCGATAGACGGTGATGCCCGTTGCCGAAGTGAAGTAACCGACGGGGTATTCCGTGGGAACGACGCCTTTTTTGCCATTGGGGTCGAGCGGCAGGAACTCCCAGGCTCCCTGTTTATTGACAACCAGTTTGTAGCCCTTGGCGGCGGCCCGCCATTGCTGGCGGATGATCCGCCAGGGTTCCGGAGGACTAGTACGGAAAACGCGCGCACTGGCTCCATCTGCCGCAATGCTACGAATGGAATTTGAGACGGCCAGGGCCGGGTTGCGAGCCAGATATCTGCGGGGAAAGACGATCTGTTGCACGTGATTACTGTTACTGCAGACGAAGCGGTTTCCCCAGTCGTCCATCGAATGGCCGAACTGCTGGCCGCCCGTTACGACTTCGAACTGTTCGGTCCGCGGATCGAATCGCAAGTCGGCACCTTGCACCGGAAAGAGTGATTGATCGCGGTGCTTCAGGGTGAGCGGGTTGCGACCTGCAGCCAGATAAATCTTTTGATCCAGGCCCCACTTCAAGTTATTGGCTAGCGATTGGACATTGTCTCGCCCAAAGCCGCTCAGGACGATTTCACGTACATCGGCGCGCCCGTCTCCATCGGTGTCTTTGAAGTAGTACAGGTACTGGGGGGCCAGCACGAAGAGTCCGCCGTTGTAGCAACAGACAGAGGTAGGCCAACTAATCTTGTCAGCGAATACGACGCTTCGATCCATCCGTCCATCACCGTCGGTATCTTCCAGCAGGCGGATGATACCGGCGTCTTTCTTTCCGCCTCCCTGGGGGTTCAGTCGCGTTGGTTCCTGCGAGAAGGGGTAACCATGCATTTCAGCCACGAACATCCTGCCCCAGGCGTCGAAGCAGGCGTCGACGGGGTCTGCCACCAGGGGTTCGGCGGCCACGAGTTCCAGGCGGCAACCTTGGGCCAGCTCGAACGTATCGAGAGCCTCTGCAGGTTCGGTGGCGGGGACGGGTGGCAGGTCGGCAGCGGTGACGGTGCGGCGGTTGGGTGCTTCATCTGCGGCGAAGACCAGGCGGGTGATCAGCAGCCCACAGAGCACACCAGCCGGAATTTTACAGGAGAGGGCCCCGGTACGTCCGGGGGCTCGAAACGATGCTGTGTTCATCGATGGGTTCTGCCAATGTGAGGAGTCCAGATTCGCAAGTCTGGGAGCTGGGACCGCGCCGGTAGACCGGGCAACGGGCTTATTTTAGCAGCCGTGTGCAGGCCGAGCACCCGGTGCGGTCAGGCAAGTGTTCCCCCAGCGATACGACGGTACACACTCTGCTGTGTCATCGTGGCGGTGGTTCGAATTAACGTTCTTTTTTGTCTGCCAGCAACTCAACGGTGTCGGCCACCAGATGCCAGTAGACGACGTCCTCGGCGAAGGAGGAGGTTTCCAGTGCAGGGACGGGAAAACCGGGGACTTGTAAAACCGCGTTGTACTGGGCAAAACGCAGATCGATGTAGATCCGGTTGTCACCTTGTGGCAACTGGTCGAACGAAGTGGGGTGATACAGTTCGCCGACCTCCCCATACAGGGCCGGCTTGGGAGGCGCTTCATCGACGAGCGTGAAGCAGAGGATCTGTCGGGCTTGCGCTTTGTCGACGGTCTTGGCGAGCCGCCGTGGAAACCAGTTGTAGCCAACGAAGAAGGCGACGTCGTTTGGCTGGAGGAGTTTATCCATTTGTGGATAGTAGGCGTTGCCTTCACTGAAGACCTTGAAAAGACCCGGGTCACCGGGCAGATTCTCCGGATCAAGCCCATGGATGAGTAGCGCGTAGCTGGTTTTTTTCTGGCGAGCTGCTTCTGCCAGCCAACGGGCAGCCTGGCGAAATTTATGGCGTTGCCCATCAAGAATACGCCCGACAATCCGATCGATGTGACCCAGGTAGGTGTGCCCGAGTTGTCCCGCTGGGACCGAGGGCACGTTAAACGCAGGTACGAATTTGTATTGATTCAGCAGGGGTTGGTTGAAGACTTGCGGACTTTCGTAGGTCACCGACAACAGGATTCCGGGCATCTTTCCTCGCCGCAGGAAGGCTCCGATCAGCTCGGCTTCGAAGGTCCACAAGTAGAGACGGTTTGCGATGCTGCGCCCGGAACAGACCTTTTCCGGCCAGCCATCGATGGCGAGCACTCCCCCGTCTGGGACGGTGTGTGTGACGGTCAGCAGGTTTTCATTGGGACCTACGGCTGCGGTGAGTCGTTGGGCTCCTTTTGCGGAGCCAAAGAAGATCACCAGGGCTTCCTCTGCGAGCAGTTGTTGTGCCAAGGGAACCGCGTGCTGGAGCTCTTCGGTTTCATTTTCAAATCCCAGCAGCACCACGTCGTTACTGGTTGCTTTTTGGACGGTGAAGTGTTCGACAAATCCCTTGGTGCGGTAATAGGGCACTTTGTCTTCCGGTGAATCGAGCTGCTTGAAGCCGGCGGCCGATCCTGGCGGTGTGTATTGACGTGAGAAGGCGATGCCGCCGGCTCGCCACACAGGTTCCAGTGAGAAGCTCTGGTCACCCGCCGAGAGTAATTGGCCATCCAGGTGAACGATGCGATCGGCGGCGAGGTTGGCGGCGCGGGTGATCCCTGGCAGGCGTTGCGTTGCCGCCGCGATTTCGTTGAGCACGAAATTAACGAACCGGTCTCCGGCCTGTTGGACGTCAACCGGGCCGGTCTTCCGCGGTCTGGCGGTGGGGGCGACACAGCGGAAGCCGGTATACAGGTTCAAGTTGCCTGCCGCGGCACCCTGCCGGTCGGCACTCCGCAGGTGCAGGGCAACGTTGGCCCACGAGCCGCCGCGCCGGGCACGCAAAGTGGTTTTGGTGGGCAGCGTGTCGGTCTGGTAGGGGAGCTGATAATCGAGGCACCATTCCCAGGCATTCCCGGCCATGTCGTCGATCCCGAAGGGGCTTCTCGACTGGGGGAACGCACCGACTTCCGTCGTAAGTGGGTAGGCGGTCTTTTCCTGGCCGTCGTACCATTCGTTCCAGGCCTGGGCGCTGACGAGATCATGGCCTGCGTGATACGAACTGTTGTTGCACAGGAGACGGTCCCATTGGCTGCCCCAGGGGAAGCCAGGACCAGGCTGCAGCTGACCTTGATTATCTTTCGTACCAGCGCCGCGGGCCGCGTATTCCCACTGGGCCTCACTGGGGAGCTGCGTTCCGGCCCAGCGGCAATAGGCACGAGCGTCGTTCCAGCTGACTTCGACAACTGGATGATTTTCCTTGCCCGCCGGTGGTGTTGCGCCGTTCCAGTGGGGTGGGCTACGGTGCCCCGTGGCAGCGGTAAACCTGGCGTACTGCGCGTTGGTTACCTCATAGCGATACATATAGAAGGCATCCATGGTCCGCGCATGTCGGGGGGCTTCATCGTCGGTGTATTTCTTCCAGTCTTCTGGTAGTCCTGTGCGGTCGAACTGCGGTCCGATATCTGCGGGTGTCGAGCCCATCAGGAACCGGCCGCGCGGTACCAGCACCATTTCGGCTCCGTCCTTGGCGTTTTGCGCGGTGGCTGGTGGCGCGGGCGGGTCTGCAGCTGAGAGTCCGGTGATGAGCAGCGGGAAACAAAGCAAACCACAGATGCGGTAGCAGCGTCGTTGATGAGCCTGTCTTTGTTGATGCGCGGACACAGGAACCCCCTTAACCTGGAGTATTGAACAGGTGTGAGGCTGCATCTTAACAGAGAAATCAGCCACATTCGACGTTGGCCGCGCGGCTGCGAATCACGCCTGTTGACGGGTGCAAACTGACCGCAGCCAACGAGCGCGGCTGCCGTCTGCGGTCCTAGAAGATTTCCTGAACCACGCGGCCGTGAACATCCGTCAAACGGAAATCACGGCCCGAGTAGCGGTAGGTCAGCCGCTGGTGATCGATACCCATCAGGTGCAGGATCGTGGCATGCAGATCGTGCATGTGTATTTTCTCTTGTACGGCCATATGACCGAATTCGTCGGTGGCGCCGAAAGCGATCCCCGGTTTCACGCCGCCTCCGGCCAGCCAGACCGTAAAGCCATTTGGATTGTGATCGCGCCCCGTACCCCTGTCCTGGGCATAGGGTGTGCGGCCAAATTCAGCGCCCCACCAGACCAGTGTATCTTCCAGCAGCCCACGTTGTTTGAGGTCGGTCAACAATCCGGCAATCGGTCGGTCGACACGACGTGCGTGGTCGGCGTGTTTGGGCAGGTTCGAGTGCTGGTCCCAGGCGGGGTTGGCCCCACTGTCGCCGTACGTGACTTGAATATAGCGGACGCCAGCTTCGCACATGCGTCGGGCCAAGAGGCACTCTCGACCAAAGTCATTTGTTTCCTTTTGATTGATTCCGTAGAGCCGCAAGGTTGCCTCGGTTTCGCGCTCCAGGTCGAGTACGGATGGCGCATCGCGTTGCATACGCCAGGCCAGTTCAAAAGACCCGATTACCGAATCGAGGGTTGCGTCTGCACTGTGCCGAGCCAATTGCGCGGTGTTCAACGCCTGCAATAAGGCGTATTGCTGTTGCTGTTGCCCGGGTTGGTAACGCTTATTGACCAGGTTCTTGATCCGCGCATCTGCTGCCGGCCGGCCAGCGCTTCCCAGCGTCGTACCTCGATACATGGGAGGCAAGAACGCATTGTCGTAGTTGCGTGCACCGCCATTTCCAGGAGATGGGCAGATGGAGACGAAGCCAGGTAGGTTGTCGTTTTCGCTCCCCAATCCGTAGTGCACCCAGGAACCCATGGAAGGCCGGACCAGGTTGGTGGCCCCGCAATGCAGAAACAGTGTTGCCGGACCGTGTGCGATCCCCTCAGTGTGGAGCGAGTGCAGCATGCAAAGCTGGTCCGCGTGGCTGCCGATCTCCGGGAACAGGTCGGAGACCCAGCGGCCCGATTCTCCGTACTGGCGAAATTTCCAGAGTGATTTCTTGACCAGCTGAGAACTGCCCCGTTTGCCAGTCTTGGCGATTGTGCGGGCGTCGTCGAAGGCCAGGTTGGTCCCGTGTCTTTTTTCCAGCAAGGGTTTGTAGTCAAACGTGTCAACCTGACTCGGTCCGCCTTGCATAAATAGAAAAATGACCCGTTTGGCTCGGGGCGCAAAATGCGGGGTCTGGATGGGGGCGGATGAACCTGCAGAGGCGGGCAAAAGTCCGTGGAGCGCCAGTTGTCCGAATCCGCAGGCGGCAGCACCTAGTGCCTGGCGGCGATTGGCGGCGAATGGCAACATGCCGGTTCTTTCTGGCTCAGCAGGCAGGACTGCCTGAATCAGGGTAGATAACGAAAATCAATCGAACCAAAGAGCGCGTGAATAACCTGGGTCCAGCGCAGCTGGTGTGTCATTTTATCTTGAACGGAGTTTGTCAGGAACTCCAGCATCGCCTGGGCTTCCGCCGGTTCGGGAGGTCGGCCGACGGTGGCTAGAAAGACGTATCGTAAACGTTCGGCATCGTTGAGTTGTTTTTCTCGCAAGAAATGGTCTGCGGCGCGCTCGGCTTGTTGCAGAACCCAGGGATTGTTCATCAGAAAGAGGGCTTGTGGCGCAGTATTACTAACATCCCGTTTGCCGGTGACCATACTCGGATTGGCGAAATCGAACAGTTCAAAGATCTGCGGCAGCGAGTTGCGGAGCACTGGCCAATAGACGGCGCGGCGTTCCCCACCGTGCTGGTAGCCGTAGTCGTTCGCCGTCCCGGTTCGGATGGTGGGGCCGCCCACCTCGCCACGGAGCGAACCATTGACCGTGAGCATCGCGTCCAGCAGGCTCTCCGCATCGAGTCTGCGGTGGTGCATCCGCCAGAGCAGGATATTCTCCGGGTCGAGTTGGGTACCCGAATCCAAGGGCTGAGAGGAGAGTTGATACGTTTGGGACAACACCATTTCGCGGAGCACGCTCTTGATGGACCAGTTTCGTTCCAAACTACGCGCGGCCAGATAGTTGAGTAGCTGTGGGTGTGATGGTGTGCCGCCGGTGCGTCCAAAATTATCGGGCGTGCGCACCAGTCCGAACCCGAATAGCCACTGCCACAGTCGGTTGACCAGTACCCGAGCGGTCAGGGGATTCCTGCGACCCGCAATCCAATCTGCCAGTTCCCGCCGCCCACTGTGGTCCTGAGGCACCGTCGGTTGAGGTCCGATCATAGCGACCTGCAGGAAGCCCCGTGGAACCACGTCGCCCAGGGTATGCACGTTTCCCCGGATATGTATCTGAGTATCTTCGATTTGCTCTTCTTCCTGGACCGACATGTACTTGGGCCGCGCAGCCGTTTTGGCCGTCAATGCCTGCAGTTGCTTCTCCAGTTGGCTCAGTAATTCTGGTGACGCCGGCTGCGGCTTCGCCGCGGCGGCCGGTTTCTTATCGGCCAGTGCACGGGGCAAGAACTGGACGGCGTCGATAATGACGACGCCAGTGGTGCCGCGATTGTCGACCACAACTTTGGCTTTTTCGTTGCGGACAAATCGATACCTTCCCAGTGAGATAAAGCGACCACCGATGGGTGGCCTTTGTTTTTGGTTGACGGTGACGGTTTTTTTGCCATCCGCGTAGAACACCGTCACGGGAACGGCGGGACTGCGGTTTTGACCTGGCGTGTAAGCGAATCGCACTTCGTAGGTGTCGTCGGCGGGCAACAGAGCCTGGAAGGTCGCGTTTTTTTCCCCCTTGCCTTCACCACGGTCGTGCTGATAACCGGTTCCCACATAGCTCTTGGTAAATTGTGACTGCATCCAGCTGCCGGTTTTTTGGGCCTGCTGGTCATCGACCACAATACCGGCCACTTGTTTCAGCGGTAGTGGAGTGGCGCCACCTTGGGCGACCGTTTTGAGCTGCGCGATGCGTTTTTTGAGCGTGGCGGCTTCGGTTTCCCATTGCCGTAATTCGGCGGCGCGGTCGGCAGAGACGGGCAACGGCAATTCAATCCATTTGGAGACGTTGGCATGCTTCAGTGTTCTGGTATTCCGCAGAATACCGGCCAGGGCGTAATAGTCGCGAGTTGGAATAGGGTCAAATTTATGGTCATGACAACGCGCACACCCAATCGTCTGAGCCAGAAAGCCGCGGCTGATAATCTCGAGTTGTTCGTCGACGACGTCCATCCGTAACTTGGCTTTATCCTGATCTTCAAGATTGTTGTTGCCGAGGGTCAGCACGGTCGTGGCGATGGCGGCCCGTTGTTGTTCCTCCAGTGAGGTCGCGGGCAGTAAATCTCCAGCCACCTGCTCGCGGATGAAGCGATCGAAGGGGAGATCGTTGTTCCAGGCGTCGATGACGTAATCCCGGTACCGCCAGGCCTCGGGGAACAAGAAACCGCGGAGTGTGATCGATTCTGCAAATCGTACCACGTCCAGCCAGTGCCTTCCCCAGCGCTCACCGAACCGAGGTGAGGCGAGTAGCTGACTGACCAGTCGCTCGGTGGCAGCGGGTGACTCATCCCGCAGGAAACGCTCGATTTGGGATGGAGTTGGGGGGATGCCAAGGAGGTCGAAGTAGAGACGTCGGACCAGGACCCGGCGGGTTGCTACCGGGGCCCGCGGCAATTTGGCGGCTTCTCGGCGCGCATTGACAAACGTGTCGATGGGCGAAACAGCCGAGGCTCTGGCTGTGCCGGGAAGCCGAGGTTTTTCGATCGGTCGGTAGGCCCAATGAAGCCGACCTTTTTCCAGATCGATACGGGGCTTGGCCGCTGTGGCGCCAGCACGTGGATCCGGTGCACCCCGGGTAATCCACAATTGGAAATTGGCGATCACGGCGGCAGAGAGCGGCGCGCGGGGTGGCATCTCCAGAGTCTCGTAACGTAAAGCCTGCAATAACAGGCTGGCAGCTGGTTTCCCTGCAACAATCGCTGGTCCACTGTCTCCCCCTTTGCGAATCCCTGCACGACTATCTAGACGCAGGCCACCGCGCAGTTGTTTGTTTTGGGCGGCCTGCTCGGAATGGCAGCTGTAACAGTGTTCGACCAGGACCGGACGAATCTTTTTTTCGAACAGCTCGGTGTCCGCGGGAGACAGGGTGTCAGGTGGTGCGGCGGCAGTGGCCGACAGCTGACCGCCCAGGACCAACGGAAGCAGGAAAAGACGGAACGACATCAAAGCTGTTTCCGAGGGGGGCCAGGGGAATGAGAGCAATGCAAAACCAGGCTCTTCATCTTACCCTATCGACGGTTGGTGCGCTGGCTCCAGATGGCCGCCGGATGAGAGGCCTCAGAATCGGCAAAATCCCAAATCAAACCAGCACAGATGTTGCCGTCGCTACCCAGGGCTGGTGGCAACCAGGATGCACGCCGCGGCTGGCACCGCTATCCTGGTGTGGGTACTTCCGCTTCAACCGCGATCCAAAAGGGTGATGATGAAAGCGTGCAGACTGAAAAAATGTGGTGCCGTCGTCTGGTGCCTGGTGATCGGTTGGTCGGCTGTCCTGATCGCTCAGCAGCCCGTGGCACGCTGGAAACTGGTGGGCGATGCGCAGGACTCTGCGGGGAATGGCCAGCATTTGCAGGTTCAGGCCGTGGATTGGAATGTCAAGGGTCCGCGGGGCCAGGCCGGCGGCGCGGCCGGCTTCAACGGTCGTGACAGTCTGCTGACCGCCTCATCGCCACAGCAGTTCAATCCGGGCCGGCGGGCATTCAGTGTCTCGGCCTGGGTACACACGGAAGCAGTACTGGATGATGTGCTGGGTGATGTGATCAGCAAATTTGATCCACGACGGCGAACCGGATTTGAACTTTCGATCAAGAATAACGTGGGTGTGACCAATACGTCGGCCAACTACCGACAGGTCCATTTTGGGATCGACAGCGGGCAACTCGAGTCGGCTTGGACGGATCACGGTCGTCCCGGAAATAACATGTATGTGTTTTCGTTGCTGGTCCACCGTGGGCAGATGTATGCGGGTACCTGCGAACCGGGAATCGATGAAGCCGGTCATGTCTACCGATTCGATGGAACTGACGCCGATGGCGGCCGTTGGGTTGATTTGGGAATGCCGGACCGTTGCAATGCCGTATCGACACTCTGCAGTTTTAATGGAGAGTTGTACGCCGGCACTTCCAAATACCGCCTGGGCGGCTCTTCGTTGCCAGAGTCTCCCAATCCCCATCCAGGCGGAAACGTATTTCGCTATCTGGGCGGTCAGAAATGGGAACATTGCGGCAAACTTGGTGCCGCGGAATCGATTTACGGGACAGTGGTGTTTCGTGGTCAGCTGTACGCCTCGGCGCTCTACTCTCCGGGCTTGTTTCGCTATGAAGGTGGCACCCGCTGGACTGACTGCGGGACGTTTGCAGGAAAACGTGTTGAGGCATTGGCCGTCTACAATGGTGCCATCTATGCCAGCGGGTTTGATGAGGCTGGCGTCTATCGTTATGACGGGACAGACTGGGAGCATCTGGGTGTGGTCGGTGAAAACACGCAGACCTATGGATTTGCGGTTTACCAGGGCAGTCTCTACGTGAGTACCTGGCCGACCGGCAGTGTGTACCGTTTTGCGGGGCCAGAACGCTGGGAGTTTGCCGGGCGTTTGGCGATGGAAAAGGAGGCCATGCCCCTGGCCGTCTACAATGGCATGCTTTACTCCGGTACGTTGCCATTGGGAGGTGTCTTTCGTTATGACGGCGAGACCCAGTGGACTTCGCTGGGGCGTGTCGACAGCACGCCCGATGTGCGCTATCGCCGGGCCTGGTCGATGGCTGTGTTCCAGGGGAGGCTGTACGTCGGCGCCTTGCCTTCGGGTCAGGTAAAGTCGATTTCTGCAGGTAAAAGCGTGACGTTTGACCGGGAGTTACCCGCGGGCTGGGTCCATCTGGCAGCGGTCCGCGCCAGCGATCAGCTGCGGCTGTTCGTCAATGGCCGGCAGGTTGCCCACTCGGATCGGTTTCGATCCGTCGATTACGACCTTTCCAATGACGTACCCTTGCAGATCGGCAGGGGCCAGCACGACTATTTCAACGGACGGATCTCCGATGTCCATTTCTATGACCGAGCACTGTCGGCTGACGAGATTGCCAGGTTGGCACGCCGTTAAAGAATTGCCGGCAGCGGTCACGCATTCAGGGCAATGTCGTATCTATTGCGAAAATCGTACCTGTAATCGGAGCGGGTTACGCTGTGAGGTGTGTTGCCGAAATTGCGGCTCCGTATCGACAAGTTCGATCTTTTTCCACCGCGCTAGCAGCGCTTGCAATGCGAGTTCTGTTTCCAGTCTGGCCAGTGGTGCACCCAGGCAGTAGTGCGGTCCGAGACCGAATGCCAGGTGCGGGTTGGGGGCACGGCTCAAATCGAGGTGATCCGGTCGGGCGAACTGATCGGGATCGCGATTCGCGGCTCCCAGGAAAGGCATGACGCGGTCACCGGCGCGAATCCTCTGGCCACCGATTTCGAGCGTCTCGGCAGCGGAACGGGTTTGGTGTTGAATCGGGCTGTCGTAGCGCAGCAGTTCTTCCACTGCGGTGGGGATGGCGGCGGGGTTTTCCCGCAATTGCTGCAACTGCATGGGATGTCGCAGCAACGCCAGTAGTCCGTTGGCCAGGAGTGCCATGGTTGTTTCGTGTCCGGCGACCATCAGAAAGCCACACATCCCCAGGAGTTCCTGCCGGCTGAGACGATTCCCCTGGTCTTCGACTTGAACTAACTGGCTGAGCAAATCGTTGCGAGGCGCCAACCGGCGTTGCCGCGCCAGTTCGTCGAACAAGGAAGACAGGGAGGTAGCTGCCTGGCTGGCTGTCTGGGCGACCTGGGACTCTGCCTGTCCGGTACCCGAATAGGCAGTTAACGCGTTGGACCAGCCGATCAACTGCTGGCGGGCTTCACGCGGTACGCCGAGCATCCGTCCAATGACGATGGCTGGCAAGGGATAGGCGAAGTCGCGGACAAAATCGACGGTTTGGCCGCTGGTGATGCCTGCCAACAACTCTTCGATGAGTTGTTCAATTTCCACGCGCATCGCTTGCACCATACGCGTGGTAAAGGCGGCGTTGACGAGTCGCCTCAGCCGCGTGTGGTCGGGTGGATCCATGTTTCCGATCCAGGTGTCAAACTGGTCGAATAAGGGTTGCAACTGGGAGCGTAATTCGGCGGACAGCTGTTGGGAGTAGGAAGAGACGCGCCGACTGGAAACGAGTCGCGCGTCTTTCAACGCGCGGTACACGTCCTGGTAACGCGTTAATACCCAGGCGTTTAGACGCTGGCTAAAGAAGACGGGTGCTGTGTCTCGCAACGCCGCGTAACTGGGGTAGGGATTGGCCAGATACAGGGGCGTCAGCAAGTCGGTATCGAAGTCGTCAGAAGACGCGGTGGGCATAAGAAAAACAACTTGTTTACAGGGGGATTGTCTCGTTTTCGCCGGTGTCAATGGATGTCGGTTGCCAGGCCGATCGACTAGAATAACATCTGGATGGCACGGCGGTGCTGCGAGTGGTTGTTTGCTGTTGCTGGAAACCTGGTATGACGACTTTCCTGATGGTACTAGGCCTGTTCGGGGCTGAGCCCGAGAATGCCGCGGAAGTTGCTTTTTTTGAGAAGCGCATTCGTCCGGTTTTGGTGGAGCACTGTTACCGTTGTCACTCCAGTCAGGCCAGGCTGCCCAAAGGGGGGTTGCGTCTGGATAGTCGTGCTGCCATTCGTCGTGGTGGCGAGAATGGACCGGCGGTGGTGCCGGGAGACAGCGCAGCGAGTTTGCTGATTCAGGCGCTGCGCCACGAAACGTTTGAGATGCCACCAGACCGTAAGTTGCCGGAGCGCGTGATCAACGATTTTGTGGCGTGGATCGGGCGGGGGGCTGTGGATCCACGTGACCATCCACCTGCCGACCAGGCCACCACGTCTTGGCCTGACGTCCTGGCCCAACGGCGGAAGATCTGGAGTTTACAGCCGGTGACGCACTCCGCACCGCCGTCGGTAGAGGATCCAGCCTGGTCCGGAGATGCAGTCGACCGCTTCGTCAAGGCGGCACTCGATCGCGCCGGCTTGCAGCCAGCTCCCTTGGCCGATCGTTACGCGCTGTTGCGTCGCTTGAGTTTGTCGCTCACCGGATTACCGCCTTCTCGAGAGCAGATTGAAGCGTTTGTTCAAGATCCTTCGCTGGTTGCATACGAGCAGCTGGTTGACCGCCTGTTGGCCTCGCCGCATTTTGGCGAACGGTGGGGGCGGCATTGGCTCGATGTGGTGCGCTTTGCCGAGACGTACGGCCACGAATGGAATGGAGAAGTGCGCGGAGCGTGGCGTTATCGCGACTACGTGATCCGCTGCTGGAATCAGGATCTGCCCTACGACCAGTTTGTCCGCGAACACATCGCCGGTGACTTGCTTGCTGCGCCGCGTTTCAATCCAGTCAAGAAAATCAACGAGTCCTTGTTGGGCACCGCGTTTTACCGCTTCGGCGAGGTCGGACACGACGATTGTCTGGAATTTCGTGAAATCAGTCTGGACGTGATCGATAACCAGATCGACACACTCAGTAAAGCGTTTTTGGCGACTACCATGTCGTGTGCGCGTTGTCATGATCATAAGCTGGATCCGGTGTCGACGCGCGAGTATTACGCGCTCAGTGGGATTCTCAGTAGCTCGCGTTTTGTAGCCCGGACGATCGATCAACCGGACGTGAACGACGCTGCCAAGAATCAACTGCAGGCGCTCAAGAGCCAGATTCGCCAGGAGTTGGCGCGGCAGTGGTTACAGGATGTCCAGCGTGCCGAAGACTATCTCAGCGCTGCGCAGTTGCAATTGATGGATGCCACTGCGACGGCCCAGACGGTCGATCTGGAACCAGAGCGCCTGAAAAACTGGGTCGCGGCGTTGAAGTTGTTTGATAAGAAGGTGCCACCACTGGAGCATCCACTGCATGTCTGGTGTGCATTGCGTGCCAAGGCGGATTTGGCCGCGGAATGGTCCCAGCTGAAGCAGCATTACCAACGCGAGCAGGAGGTTCGCTCTGCCTTTAATGCGAAGCACTTTGAGGAAGTCGTCGATTTTCGGAACGTCAGTTCCCGGAAGAAGGTACCGGCCAGTCAGAGTGGTGAGGCCGTCTGGCGAGGTGAAGGTCTCGGTTGGGATGACGCCTACTGCCAGAGCGGCGAATTCGCGATCGCCCACGACGGTGACCCGATTGTCAGATCGGTGTTTCGCGCGGGCATGTACACGCACAAGTTCTCGGATCGTCTAAACGGCGCGTTGCGTTCTTCTTTTCTTCCCAAGGATCGCAAGTACTTGAGTGTGGAAGTGCTGGGTGGTGGCGAGAGCGCACTGCGCATGATCTATGATAATTGCCATTTAGGCCTGGACAGCGCAGTGCTCAGTTCCGATCAGTTGCAGTGGATGACCAAATCGACACGAAAACAGTATGTGGACAGTCATGTCTACGTGGCTTTGGTGACCAAGTTCGACAATCAGAGTTACCCCAAGTACAACACACCACACGTTATCGACCACACCAAGATCCGGTCGTATTTTGGCGTAACACGCGCTGTCCTTCACGATTGTGAAGGGCCACCAAGAGCGGGTTTGACGCACTTGCTGCCGTTGTTTACGGAGGCGGCTGCACCTGGGGCAATCACCGAATTGGCGACGGCTTACGGGCGTGTGATGCGCCAGGCAGTGCAAGCCTGGGCTGCGAATCAGGCAAGTGATGAAGATGTCCGCTGGATTACATGGCTGCTGTCCAGCAAGTTACTCTCCAATACGAAATCCCAGAGCGACGTGTTGGCTGACCTGGTTGCCCGCTATCGGGAAATCGAAGGCCAGATTCCACCCCCGAAACTGATCAACGCGATGGCGGATCTCGATCCAGGATTTGACGCTCCACTACGGGTACGGGGTGATCCTTTTCAACTTGGCGATCCGGTGCCGCGTCGTTTTCTGGAAGTGCTCGAAGGTTCGGATACCGCTTGGGACGTTGTGGGTAGCGGCCGTCGTCAACTGGCCGATGTCGTGGCCAGCGCCGATAACCCGTTGACCGCACGCGTGATGGTCAACCGGATCTGGCACCATTTGTTTGGACGTGGGCTGGTGCGCACGACCGATGATTTTGGTGCATTGGGTGACCGCCCTTCACACCCTCAGTTGCTCGATCATCTGGCGGTCCAGTTTGTGCGGCAGGGATGGTCGTTGAAACGATTGATACGGTCGCTCGTGTTGACGCGAACTTACCGTGCAGCCAGTCGAGTGGATGCGGCCGCCAGAGAGGTTGATCCGGAGAACCGACTGTTACATCATTTTCCCCTGCGGCGATTGGAAGCAGAGGCAATTCGTGACACGATGCTGGCGGTTTCCGGTAACTTGAGTCGTGATTTTGGCGGTCGTAGCATCCATCCACACCGTGTCCAGGAACGTAAAGACCGACGGTTGTTCACAGGACCACTCGATGGTCGGGGGCGTCGCAGTCTGTACACCAAAATGACCTTGACGGAAGAGCCGCCATTTCTGACGGTGTTCAACTTGCCAGAGCCGAAGCAGACTCGGGGGCGTCGTGATGTGACCAGTGTGCCGGCGCAGGCATTGGCACTGCTCAATGATCCCTTCGTGAATCAACAGGCAGTCGTCTGGGCTGAACGCCTGGTGGTGGATGGCTGTGATACGGTAACCGCACGGATCGATGGGATGTTCCTGGCCGCGCTGGGACGTCGTCCTGCGTCGGCAGAAAAACAGCGTTTTGAGATGCTGGTGAATCGGCTTTCCGAGTTGCACCAGGTACGCGCTGCGGAGCTGTTGAGCAGTGTCGCGGTGTGGCGTGATGTTGCGCATGCGATGTTCAACCTCAAGGAGTTTATCTACATTCGCTGACGCGCCGATGGTTCGTGTGGCGAGGAGATTTGCAAGTGAAACAAGGAACGCGTGCTCAAAGTTGTGGCTGTCCGGGAGCGATCTCGGCGCCTGGTTCACGGCGTGACATGTTGCGGCAAACGGCGACCGGTTTCGGTGCGTTGGCGTTGTCTGCTTTGTGGTCGGAGCACGGATATGGCATGCCCAATGGTGCGCCGGTGATCTCGTCTTTACCGCGTGCGAAACGGGTTATTTTCTGTTTCATGGACGGCGGGGTGTCACACGTCGACTCGTTTGATCCCAAACCTGCCTTGACCCAGCACCATGGCGAAACGGTACACATCGACAAACGTGTCAATCCGACGGCCGCAGGGAGTCGAAAATGGCTGGGTAGTCCCTGGAAATTTGAACGTTATGGTCAGTCGGGGATCCCGGTCAGCTCCCTGTTTCCACACCTGGCGACCTGTGTCGACGATTTAGCGGTGGTCCGTTCGATGGTTGGAGATTTTCCACTGCATTCGCGTGGCAACCTCTTCATGCACACGGGAAGTAATAACGCCGGGAAACCGAGCCTGGGTGCCTGGATCAATTACGGACTGGGGAGTGAAAACGATAATTTGCCCGGCTTTGTGGTGTTGCACAACGGGATGAATATTCCCAGTGGTTTGGAGAACTTTTCGAACGGTTTCTTGCCTGCCCGTTTTCAAGCCACGCTGGCCCAGACCGCCGGTGCTCCGATCGACAACATCGTGCCAGCTGATCAGGACGGGCGAGTGCAACGCGCCAAGTTGGACTTGTTACAGGCCCAGGATCGGGCGTTTTCGGCAGCACAAGGTGATGCAGAGGCGGTGGAGTCCGCGATCGAGAATTATGAACTGGCCTATCGCATGCAGTCGTTGATTCCAGATGTGATGGACCTGGAACAGGAAACCGAAAGTACCTTGAAGCTGTATGGCATCGGTGAAAAAAATGAAAACAAGAGTCGTTTCGGCATGGAGTGCCTGCGCGCCCGACGCCTGGTTGAACAGGGCGTGCGTTTTGTGGAAGTGTTGTGTCCTAACGTGGGTGGCAGTACCGGAACCTGGGATCAGCATGGCAACCTCAAGAAAGGGCATGAAGAAAACGCTGCGAACACAGATCAGGGTATCGCCGCGCTGGTCAAGGATTTGAAGATGCGCGGGTTGCTCGACGAGACACTGGTCCTGTGGTCGGGCGAGTTTGGCAGGACTCCGCATTCAGCAGGAGCGGATGGACGCGATCATCATCCGTCGGGTTTCACACTCTGGATGGCTGGTGGTGGTGTGCGCGGTGGTATGGCCTATGGTGCCACCGATGAATTTGGCATGAATTCGGTCGAGAACGTGGTTACGGTTCATGATTTACATGCGACCCTGCTGTACCTCCTGGGACTCGACCATGAAAAACTGACATTCCGGTTTGGCGGCCGCGATTTTCGTCTTACCGATGTGTACGGTCGCGTGATTAACGAAATTCTTCTTTGAGTGGCCTCTGGTAGTATCGATCGCCGTTGCGGTACCCTGTGATGTTTCCCAATCTACACGGGGACTTTGCCCAGTCTACACGGGACAGGGGCACCGCCCGTCCTGCAAACTCATCTCGTGAGCGAGAGTTCTTTGATGGAGTCTGATCAGCTGGCAGAACAGTTCGCCGCACAGCGATTTGCCAATGGCTACGAGCTGGTTGACGGAGTTCAGATGCATGCTGAAAACGGTGACCATTTTCAGATTCCCCACCCACTTCTCAAGAAGTACATTCGAGCGGATCAGTTCGTTGAATTGCGGATCGATTCTCCCCGATTTTCTGTCCATCCAGATGCTCCTGAACAGTGTACCTGCCCGATTTGCGAGGGTGAGGCAACCAAACCGATTTTGGGACACGAACATCCGGCGACACTCGTGCCGCTGCCTCTCCAGCAGGTTCCTTCACGCGGTTGGGGTGAAGATTTCTGGGTTCGAGTGACTGACCGCCGCGGCCAGTTCTTCGCCGGCGTGGTCGATAATCCGTTGTACGAAGCCCGTCTACACGAGTTAGAGTTGGGCAACCAGATTGTGTTCCACGAAGATCACGTATTGGCCGTACATGGCAGCCATCGCGAGGAACTTGTCCTGGCGATGGCACCGGGCGACTTGCGTGCGTTTATCGAATGGCTGGGGACCTTGCCCGATTGAAGCTGGCCCGGGTCACGTTGTGGGCTGCAGGGAGATCACGAGCCGGCGTCTCCGCCGCTGCGATGGCGCGTCAGCAGTCAGCGATAATCTACGTTTGATGTGAGTTTAACGCGACGTTATTTCAAGGACCCAAGATAGGCGAGCAGGTCTGCGACCTGCTGGGCGGTCAAGTCGCGGAGCAGTAATTCGGGCATCAAGGACTTACCTTGGGGAACCAGTTCTTCAACCTGGTCGGCAGCAATCGTCAGTAGTTTGTTTTGGGCATCGCGGAGGATGATTTCGCGGGCGTCTTTTTTCACCAGTAGTCCCGTCAGCAACCTTCCTTCGTCGGTTTCGGCAAGATAAGTCACGTACTTCGGATCGATCCTCTTGGACGGCTGGAGAATGCTCTCTAGGAGCTGAGCCGGACTGTACTTCTTGCCGATCATGCTCAGATCAGGACCGACCTCCTGTCCTTGTTTCCCGACCCGATGGCAGTTTTTGCAGGCGACTCCAGCAGTGTTAAGAAACAGTTTCTGGCCTCGACTTGGATCACCTGGTAACGCCAGCAGCTGATCGACCTGAACGACACTACCCAGTCGCTTGACACGTTGTTCGGCCGGCAGGAAGCGTTCAAACAGATCGCGGATACGTACATCTTCATGGCTGGTTGCTGCTCCCAGGGCCAGTTTCGCAGTCTCCTCGTTGAGTGCACGATCGTCGAGTGCCTGCAGCACCTGCAGGGCGCCACTGGTCGACGAGAGCAGCTCCTGGACGAGTTGTTTTTGTCGCGGTTGTGGTGCCGGTGCCAGTAGCTGGGTCAACTGCTGTCGTTCGACCTTGCGCAGATTGGTAGCCGTGGTATCGCTGGGGCTTGTTGAATTATTTATGGGGGCAATGGTTGTCAGCCATTGCGACATCAATTGGACACCCCCCAGGTCGACTTCTGTCGAACCCAGGTAAGGCATGCGTCCGCGTCCTAGTTTGGACATCCTGTACAACAGGACTGACCGGAAGGGGTCGCCCGGGGCGATGACTTGTGCCGCGTGGATGCCAAAAGTGCCCTGGCTGGGTCGGACCCCCACCATTTTGGTGTCTTTCAAAGCCAGGTCGTAGTGCATGAGTGAGAGGACCGCGCTGCCCGCGTGCATGCGATGACAGTGGGCGCAATTGACTTGCAAATAGGCGCGGGCGCGGGCCGTCAGGTCTGCCTTGGGGTCGGTGGGATTGGCCAGCTGAGGCCGATTTTCGGCAGGGACCGGAGTTTCCAGTAGCGACATCTGCGAGAGAAGTTCGAGCTGATTGGCACGCGTGTCACCGTACTGGTGTTCCTTGTTCAATTGGGGTGTATTGAAAGCCAGCACTGGTCCAGACCACTTGTTGTGGCAACGCTGGCATTCAGCGCGTCCGGCAAATCGCCAAGTTTGTGTGCGTTTCCCGCCGGGCCCAGCGGGGTCGATAATGGTGAAACTTTGTTCGGTTCCTGTCGCCTCAACCAGCGTTGCATCAGACTGCGCGTCGTTCCATTGGTAGGTGTAAGGTTGCCATTCGCTGCCGTCAAAATGCAGAATTTGTGTTTCGACGCGCCGGCGGCTTCGCGGATTTCCCTGTTCGGTGTCCAGAGACAGGGTTTTGACAAGTACTGAATCTGTGGGGAATGGCCAGCTTGTACCAGCAGGCTTGACCGACAGGGTGCCTGGAACCGCCACGAAGCGTTCACTGATCGCGTGATCCGACCAGGGCTCCGCGTTGATGGAATAGGGAATGACACCCGGTGCCGGGTCTTGTGCAACGACCGAGGAAAACAGGCCGGTTTCGCTCAGCTTGCGCGGAAATTCACTGGTGCGGTCTTGCGCTGGATTGGCAATGAGTTGGTGAAGGGTCCCGGCCGAATGGTCGAGCAGGAAGAATTCTCCCTGGTGGTCTTCGCCAAAACCGACGATCCGTACCGTGGTGTCCGCCAGTTCGCGATGGTCGATTACTTTTCCATCGATGTAGCGGAATCCCCAGATCTTCCCGGTATCGAAATCACCATAGAGATGTGTGCCGCTCAGACTGGGTAGCCGCGTTCCATAATAGGTCAGTCCCTCGGTGATGGAAGAGGATTCCGAATGCGGATGATCAATCGTCGGCGGGAGAATAGGTGTCGGGCCACGAGGCCACTCGGGGTTGATCGACTGATTGCCCTCGCGCACGCTCCAGCCATAATTTCCACCGCGCTCGACCCGATCAAGCATCTCCCATAATTCCCAGCCCACGTCTCCGACCCACAGGTCTCCTGTGTGACCATCAAAGCTCATTCGCCAGGGGTTCCGGAATCCATATGCCCAGATTTCACCGCGTGCATTCTCAAGATTGACGAACGGGTTGTCTTTGGGAATCCGGTAATTGTTTTCGCCTACGGTGTGGTCGACATCGATCCGCAGGATCGAGGACATCAGGTTGCTGACGTCTTGGCCGGCTTTCAGCGTATCGGGTGGGTTGGCAGGAGCTGCGTCACCCGTTGAGATGTAGAGATACCCATCGGGACCAAACTTCAGACAACAACCGTTGTGGCCTCCGGAAAGCCAGCTGATGATTTTTTTTTCGCTGGCCATGTCGATGGTTGGGGGATTTGTCCTGGACATGGTGAGCCGTGAGATCTGCGTACCATCGGGAAGTCCTGCCGCCTTGATGTAGCAGATGTAGCAGTAGCCGTTTTCGGAAAAATTCGGATGAAAGGCGAGTGCGTAGAGCTGTCTGGCTTCCGGAATACCCGTCTTGATGTCCACGACCAGGTCAGCCGTTTTCACCCCAGGGTCATTGGGGAACGAAAAGATCTTCCCGTCCTGCTCAACGATGAACAGTCGGTCGCTGCCGGGCGCGCGGGCCAGGTCGAGGCATTTGTTGAATTTGAGTCCTGGAAAGGCGCGCTGCGCCACGTAAGGTAACGGAGCCGTGGGGGACCCCGTCACGTGTGATGTTGTCCAGGCGGTCCTTTGGGGAATGGCAGAGGGTGCGGCAGCCGAACTGCGACGCGTCATCTCTGCTGTGGGCAGTCCGGCGAGAGCCAGCAGAGTTACGAGGACAATGCGTACGACGCGGGGGCAGTTGCTGGGACTGATGATCATGGAATCCTATCCTGGCGATTTGGGTTGACCTGCATGAACATAGTACAATCATTGGGGAATCGGTTGACAAGCAGGGCGCGGAGGTCCGCTGCTGTCCTTTTCTGGCTGCGGTACCTTTGCGCCACTCTGAGGACGTTTCCTCCACGTAGCAGGCAGACTTGCGTAGCAGACAGACAAATTACCCGTTGGCGCCTCGTGTCGCCTGCCGCACGGTCTGTGTGGTCGCACTGCTACTGGCGTGCCTTGGTTGTATTGAGCCGGACAACACCGGGAACTCCGTCGATCCCAACGCGCGACTCGACGGTACCATGCAGGGCCCGAATTTTCGCAAGATGAAGAACAAGTTGCTACCGCAATTTGCAGGCAATGCGTCGGCTGCGCTGGAAGAGCATGGGGTTGAAATCCGCCGGGACGAACAAGGTCGGATCATTGGTATCAATTGCCGGGATACCGAGATCACCGACGCGCATTTGGAACGCCTGAAACCGATGATTCGACTGGAACGTCTGGACTTGGAATCCTGCCACTACATCACAGATAAAGGAATGGTCCATTTGCCGGCAGTCAGGAGTCTCCGTCGTCTGTCCTTGCGAGGAACGTCGATCACGGAGGCCGGTTTGGCACACTTGCAGGGAATGGAGCTGGTGAGCTTGCGGATTCCCGAATCGCTGCGGACGGACATTGGCTTGCAGCATTATCTGCGGGCAATTGCCAGGCGATCTCGTTTTCATCTGGATGGCTGGCAGATAACTGACGCCGGTTTGGGACATCTGCAGGAACTGGTGGGCCTGCAGTCGTTGAGTATCAGTGACGTACCGATTACCGATGCTGGCCTGGCCGCGTTGCTGGAGTTATCAGAACTCCGCTCGATTGGGTTGCGGAATCTCGCCATTGGAGATGCTGGCCTGGTGCATTTGGCCCGGCTGTCCAGTCTGAATCAATTGGTTTTGATTCGCACTGGGGTGACTGCCACAGGGATTCAGAGCCTCCAGGCAGCGCTACCCAATTGTCGGATCGTCGTGGTGTATTGAATCGGGTGTCTCAGCCCTCGTGTGGGCGGCGCGTGGAATTGGCGTGAGTGCCCGGTATATACTTGAACACGCCAGCTCTGCCGTTTTTCGGTGTTCGGGTGCGACTCCGGTGGGAATGTTCCGGTGGTGCTGTTCAGAGAGTGGTACGATGCAAGCGACTGTGATCCGATATTGTGGGCTGCCAGTTTTCGTTGCCTGTCTGGCGGTCTCATTGGCTACTGCAGATGATACGGCGACTGACGCAGGTGATGCTTTCTTTGAGCAACGGATTCGGCCGCTGCTGGTCGAGCATTGTTATGCCTGCCATTCGGGTCGCGCCAAGAAGCAGAAGGGTGGATTGCGGCTCGACTTGAGGTCGACGGTGCGCAGCGGGGGCGAGAGTGGTCCTGCGATCGTGCCGGGACGGCCCGAGCAGAGTCTATTGATTTCTGCTGTCCGTCACGAATCGTTGAAGATGCCGCCCGAGCGGAAGTTATCCGACCGAGCCATTGCGGATCTGGTGCATTGGATTGAGCTGGGCGCACCTGACCCGCGCGACGGAACCGCTGCCCCTTCGTCTGATTCCGTTGCTGTTGACGGCCGAGCGCACTGGGCGTTTCAACCCGTTGCACCGCCTGCCCGGCCAGCGGTGCGCGCGACCGACTGGCCTCGTAACGCCCTGGACTATTTCGTGCTGGCACGACTCGAACAAGCCGAATTACAACCCGTCGCAGACGCCGACCGTTATACCTGGTTGCGGCGCGTGACTTTCGACCTGACCGGACTGGCCCCCACGGTCGCAGAAATCCGTGCATTCCAGCAAGATACATCACCCCGCGCCTGGCACGCCGTCGTGGATCGTTTGCTGGCCACACCCGCCTACGGACAGAGGTGGGCGCGACACTGGCTGGACCTGGTGGGGTACGCGGACCAGATCGGCACGTCGAACAACGTTTTTGCGGAACATGCCTGGCGGTATCGTGATTATGTGGTTGCCGCCTTGAACGCGGACAAGCCGTACGCGCAGTTCGTTCGCGAGCAGATCGCGGGTGATTTGTTGACGCCGGAGACACCAGTAGAACGTGCGGCAGGTATCACTGCCACCGGATTTCTGGTGTTGGGGGATCTGGAGATTGTGGAAGCGGACAAGGCCAAACTGCGCGTCGATATCGTCGACCAGCAATTGACGAAGGTGAGTCGGGCATTTCTGGGTTTGACGATTGGTTGTGCGCGATGTCATGACCACAAGTTCGACCCGATTCCACAACGTGACTACTACGCGATTGCCGGGGTGTTTCATAGCAGCCGCTCGGTGTTCAAGACAGACCGCGGAGTCTGGAGCGATGTGCTCGCACGTGAGTTGCCGGAGACGGCCGAGCAGCAGCGAGTGAGCGCAGAGCAAACACAGCGGCACCAGCAGCGATTGACCGCACTAAAGGCGGAACGAACCGAGGCAGAGCGACAAAAGAAGCAGCTGGCGGAGGAGAACAATGGGGCGGACGAGGCGACAGAAGGTAAACAGATCGCCGCGCGCAAAAAACAAATAGACCAACTGGCGAGCAAGGTCAGCCAGTTAGATCGGAAGATTGTGCACGCCGAGTTCTTTGTACCCGGAGCGCCACGTGTTTACGGCGTTGAAGATATCGCGAAACCGGCCGATATGCAGATCACCATTCGCGGTAATCCGCGGGCACTGGGAGAGACCGTGCCCCGGGGATTTCTACAGGTTGCTACTACGGTACCAGCGGCGATTCCGGCCGGTGCTAGTGGCCGAGCGGAGCTCGCTGTCTGGATTGCCAGTCCCGAGAATCCGTTGACAGCGCGGGTTGCCGCAAATCGGATCTGGCAGAAATTATTTGGTCGTGGTCTGGTCCGGTCGGTCGATAACTTCGGCCTGCGGGGGGAGAAACCGTCCCATCCTGGGTTGCTTGACCACCTGGCCCACCGATTTACCAGCAGTGGCTGGTCGCAGAAACGCCTGTTGCGCATGTTGACACTCAGCCGTAGCTATCGGATGAGCAGCGCGCACAGTCCTAGTGGGCATCACGCAGACCCGGAGAATCGCCTGTTGTGGCGGATGAACCGTACCCGCCTGGATGCGGAATCGCTCCGGGATGCCCTGTTGCTGGCGACCGATCAGCTGCACCGGATCGGGGGCGGCTCCGCAATTCCCCTGGAATATCTGGAGAATGTGGGCAATATCGATCCAGCGAATGTGAATCCACCGTCATTCAGTCTCTCTAAATGGCGTCCCGAGCAGCCGTTTTTGCGGACCCTTTATCTGCCGGTGATTCGCTCATCCTCGCAGCCCGGTCCTGCCGAATTACGCAATGTGTTTGATTTCCCGAACCCTTCTGAATTTACTGGACACCGAGTTACTACCGCCGTACCCACCCAGGCGTTGTTCCTGATGAATAGTCCCGTACTCAAGAAACACGCCGCAGCACTAGCAACACGTCTGCACGCTGAGGCAGAGGACGAAACGCAGCGACTCGAGCTGCTCTGGCTGCGGGTGCTGGGCCGTCCGATCAGAGCGACAGAAGAGCAGGAAGCGCGGGCCTTCCTGGCTGCAGTGGGAGATGGGGCTTGGCGCGAATTATCACATGCGCTGTTTGCCTCGAATGAATTTCTGATGAGACTTTGAACACCGAGATCTTGAGCAGGACTCTGATCATGAATCGAGTTGGATTGGGTCGTCGACAGTTACTGCAATCGGCCGCCTGCGGCTTTGGTGGTCTCGCCTTGAACGGGATGCTGGCCGATACGAGTTGTGCTGCCAGTCCGCTCGCGGAACACGCACCTCATTTTCCTGCGCGTGCCAGACGGGTGATTTTTCTGTTTATCGCGGGCGGCCCCTCGCAGGGCGACCTGTTTGCTCCGAAAGCCTACATCAGCAAACACCACGGCCAGGAGATCTCCTCACCGGTTGGCGATGACGGACAGATCCGCGTGGGAGTCGATCGCTTCCTGCCGATGGCACCGGTCGCACCTGTCCGACCGCGGGGGGATGCTGGGCTGATGATGTCCGACCTGCTGCCGCATATGTCGGGCGTGGCGGACGAGTTGTGCATGTTGCGGGCCATGGTCTCTGACAACAAGGCTCACGCGCCGGCGTCGCTCCAGTTTCACACCGGTCACATTGCGGAGGCACGTCCTTCGATGGGGGCCTGGATCAGTTATGGGCTGGGGACCCAGAATGAGAATCTTCCTAGTTTTATTACCATTCATCCGCCGAGCGGTCCGCGCAGCTACGGCGCATCATTCTTGCCAGCCATTCACCAGGGAACCCCCTTGCGCGTCCCCGGAAATGATCGCGATCCGGCGATCAGCAACCTCCGCGATCCGTCCGCCAACTTGCAGATCCAGCGTCAACGGCTTGATTTTCTCCAGGGCGTGAACCAGCGGCTCTTGAATCGCGTCAAAACCGATGCCCAGATGGAAGGTATTATCGAGTCGTTTGAGTTGGCCTTTCGGATGCAGGCTGAAGCGCCCAGCCTGGTGGATCTGACGGGTGAATCTGGGGAGACTCTGGATTTGTACGGTATCGGTGACGGTCCGTCGGATCGCAATGGCAGGGCCTGCCTGCTGGCTCGCAGGTTCAGTGAGTCAGGCGTCCGTTTTGTGCAGGTAACGATGGGTGGATGGGACCATCACGGCGATATCGCGGCAGCCCTTCCTAATAGTTGCCGGGGTGTCGATAAGCCGATTGCCGGGTTGATTGGAGATCTCAAGCGGCGCGGCCTGCTGGAGGAAACGCTCGTGGTCTGGTCGGGCGAATTTGGCCGGACTTACTGGAGCCAGGATCTGTCGGGCAAGAATCCGTTAGTCAAACATGGCCGCGAGCATCAGCAGGAGAGTTTTTGCACCTTGCTGGCTGGTGGTGGTGTCAAACCTGGCTTTGTCCACGGTGAAACGGATGATCATGGTTACCAGCCGATTGAGGGGCGCGTGCATCTCCACGATTTGCATGCGACGTTACTCCATCTGCTGGGCATCGATCACGAGCAGTTGACCTATCCGCACAACGGGCGAGATCACCGCTTGACCGATGTCTATGGCAATGTGGTCGACGAGATTCTTCAGTCAGCCTGATGACCGTATTGCTGGGCGGTGAGCAGCGACAGCAAGGTGTCGACTTGTTCGGGGCGGAGCCGTTGTGTTTGTAGATCCGCAAAGACTGCGCCGCGTACTTCGCTCTCGATCTGCTCCGTAGAAAGTGCGTCGCGGTCATCAAGGTATTTTTCGCTGCGCAAGTACTCAGTAAGTTCTTCCAGCTTATTGGCGCGGAAACCGGTCACGGCCTTCTGGGTAAGCGCCTTGAGGATTGCCTTGGCGTTGCCCGCATGCGTTTCAGCCAGCTTCTCGACGCGGTCGATGTAGGTGTCGGAGACCGCGCCAGACTCCTGCAATGCTCTCCGGTCCACGCTGCGGCCATGACCAACCTGGCGGTACTTTAACACCATTTGTACGAGGCGGGCGGCTGCTTGGGCCCGCCGAAATAGTGTGGATTCGGCAGTCATTCCCTCGATGCGCCCATGCGAGACGAGCGTTTGTAACTGGCCCCACTTATTGATCCCATTCTTGAGCAGCTCATAAAGGACGCACGGGTCGTCGACCAGGAACCACAAATGGTACCCTCCCGGTACTCCGTCCGGTTCCGGGCAAGCAACCCGCAGTCGGTCACCGTAGGCGAGCCAGTCGAGATCGTCAGGCGAGGGAACCTCTGGCGTTGGACGCGGTATGTAGTCACGAATGGGCAGCCGTTCTGATTCGGCGAAAGCGCGTTGGGTTGCCAGGTCGATGATCCGGTGTTCGACATCCTCACACGCGGCCAGACGTTGTTGCCACTTGGCAACTTCATCCTGTTGGGCCGTAAAATAAAAGACCTGTCGGCCGTCCCGGCAGATTTCCAGGATGGCGTCGATGATCTCTTGTGCCCGTCGCTCATCGCTGTTGCCGAGTGTTTCATCGAGCAGCAGCGGGACGCGGATTCCCTGTTCCTGACGTTCGACAAAGGCGATCCGGGCGGCCAGGAGCAGCTGGAGACGGGTGCCGCTGGACAACTCGGCCAGAGAGAGGCCCACATCACGGGCGGTCTCTTTGGCTCGAAAGGTCGGCGGGTTGCCGTTTTGAACCTGGAGTTCATAGCGACCATGCGTGATCGCTGCGAACAGTTCCCGCGCCCGGCGCAAGATCGGTGGCAGTTCTTCGGCTTGTTCCTGCAGCTCGATGTGGTGTGCCAGGAGACCTCCGACGACCGTGTCACAGTCTCGTTCACGTTGTTCTCGCAGGGCGGTGGCCGCCTGCACCTGGTTGGCTAGCGCCGTTTCCAGGTCGTGGCCACCGCGGGCTGTCTCGATCTCTCGTTCAATGCCTCCGATGGTCTCGCTGATGGTATCCAACTGATCAGCCTGTTCACGATACTGACGTTCTCTGCTGGCGAGTTCCTCGGCCGAGAGATCCAGTAGTTCGGGGTGTTCGCTGAGCGCTTGGGTCGTTTGTCGATGGCTTCCTGTGGCCTGGTCGCGGTGGCGGATCGCCTCGTCGTAGGCGTCCCGCTGTTCTCCCCAGGCATGCAACTGCGACGTTTGCTCAACAGCCAGACCAACCCGATCGAAGAGGGCAGTCATTGCCGCCTGGGTTTCGGCTTGTTCACTGGCGATCCGCGCCAAACTGGTTTCACCTGTTGCCAGTACTTGGGTCGCCGACTCGTGTGTTTGTTGCCGCTGGGCGAGCTGTTCGACCTGCTCGCGAATCGTATCGGTGTCGTCGACCGCCTGGAGACCATAGGTTGCCAGCGCCTGGTTGATTTCGTCTAACTGAGTCTGGAACTCGTGCGTCGCGGCCTGCAGTAATTCTTCCGCTTCTACCACACGTTGCCGTTGTTGCTGCCAGCGATTGATATTCTGGGCCAGCAACCAGACCGTAAATATTTCTTCAGACGCCGATTGCAGTTGCCCGATCCAGGGTGGCCTGGTTTGTTCCAGTTCAGCGGCTCTGCGTTTCAGGTCGTCGAGGCGCGGTTGCAGGTCGCTCCATTTGATACGCTTTTCCTCTGCGAGTCGGGCTTCAGCGTGCTGCCGCTGTAGGGTCTGGATATGCGAGAGAATCTGCTCCGTCGACCAGCTTGCAGGGCGCTGCACGGCCTGACTTTCGTATTCGCGGCGGAGCGCATCTCGACGGTCTGCCAGAGAAGGACCAGTTTTCCGCCTGGTCCAGAAAGTCCAGGCCAGCAACCCGGCCGCGGCCAGCAGCAGCAAGTACCAGATCGCGTCGACAAAACTTCCCATTGCCAGCCCGACGAGTGTCGTTGCCAGGCCGGGGGCCCAGCGGCTCCACAAACCTGGTGGGCCAGGCTCCGCGGCTGCTTCTTCCAGTGCCAGCCAGCGGTACAGCAGGCGGATGGAATGGGGCAGGGTCTCGGCGTTTTGGGCAGGGGGATCTCCACCCAGCCACTGCTGTAGCGCACTCGCGTGTGCCTGGTCGGCGCGGATCTTTTCGAGCTGTCGCGCGAAGCTGAAAAGCGCGTCCAGCATGGCGGGATCGATCGCGTCCGCCTCCACGAGGTCGACGTGGGGATTGATCTCCCGCAGGGCTTGCGTCAGCGCCGCCTGCGCTGTGGCGGCTTCCCCCTGCTGCCGTTTGATTTCTGCCTGCCGGCCGGCCAGCCCTTCCACCTTGCGTCGCAATGCCGGGACCAGTTCCGCGGGCAGTCCCGCGTCAGGTAACCCGCTGCGCTGGAGTTGGGCCCGCGCCTCGTTCAGTCGTTGCTGTTCGGACTGGTGTTGTTGCTGCTGTGCGTCGAGTGTCTCTTGCAACTTCTGGAGCTGCTGCGCGTCGTGGCGGGTGACAAGTTCGATACCTGGGGGAAAGCTTGCGACACGTTCCTGTGCATATTCCAGCTGCGCGCGGGTTTCCAGGCATTCCCGGGCTTTCTTGATCCACTGGCGTTGCAGCAGGGCATCCTGCGCGGCCTGCTGCTGGTTGCGGAGTTGCGCGAGCCGGCTCTGCTCCGCCAGCAGCATGGCCTGGCGGTCTTGCACCGTATCGTAATGTTTCCTGGAGACCTCATAGGCGTCGATCAGTTTTTTGGGTCGCGGGGCGCGGTCCTGGTAGTCGAGCTCGCCGCTGGCCTGACTGATGTCATAGCCCCCGGCTAATTCTCTGGTGATCCCTTGTGCCAGGTCTTGACCCGTTTCCGCAGAGATCAGATCGTGCAGCGCCAGCAGGTAGCGGTTGCCCAGTTCGCGGGGTGCCAGCGTGGGACAATCCAGTTCCGAACCGTCTGCGCGTTTCTGGCACTGGATACGTCCCATGTTGTAGTCGAGTGACAACGGCGTCGCATCGAGTTCCAGCATGGCGTGCAGGGAAATGTCGTGGGGGCGTTCATCGGCTTGCAGCAAGTAGTGGATCGCGCGCCCCAGGGTCGATTTGCCTGATGCGTTGGGGCCGTAGATGATGTTCACCCCGGAGCAGAGATTGTCGGCCTCCAGACCCCCGTTGGGAAATCCAGGCATATGGCGGACTTCGGTCCGTCTGAAGAACAGGGCTGGAGAATTCATGGTGACCGGCCCTGCGTCAGCAAGCGGTCGAGCAACAACGTTCCCTGCTGCAGTAGTCGTTGCCGGGTGAGCTGCAGATCTGGCAGTGGATCCCCGCTGAGCGTGGTGTAGGAACGAGACTGGAACACGTCGGCCTGTTTTTGATAAGCCTCATCCAACAATGCTTGCAGGCCCGTGTTGCCGGACCCGGTTTCTAATTCGAGCAGAGTCCGCGCCAGGACACCGGGGGGATTGTGTTGTTGCGCCAATTGCTGCAGGTCGATTGCCGGTAACGTCCGATTGGTGACTTTATCGACTTTTTGTGTGACCCGTTCGTCAACCTGTTCGAGCTGGTCGAGCGACCTTGCGTAAGCATCGATTTGTCCACAGAGTCGCGTTCGCCCGGTAAATTCGATTCGCAGAGAGACGAATTCCGGGGGCCTGCTGGTGTGGGCGATGTTCTCGAGGTGATGTCGCGTGCGCTGCAGCAGACAGGTATCCAGCGCGTCTTTGGTTTCCACTCCGGAAAGATCAATCTCGAGTTGGCTGTAGCGTACCTTGGAGAGGGGAGCTTGCCGCGCCGTGATCTGCTGGTGGCCGTGTACCTCGATCAGCCAGGGGCCGTGTGGGCCTGTTTCGCCCGGGTCCATTGCCTGGGGAGAACCCGGATAGAGCAAAGTCGGGCCGGATTCCATTTCATGCAATTGCGGAGCGTGAACATGTCCCAGCAACCACGCCGTGAGTGGTCGCGCTGCCAGATCGGCCCGCGAGACGGGAGCATACCGACTGTCGAGCACATCCAGGTCGGCATGCAGCAACCCCACGGACGGCACCTGATCGTCCACTTCACCAGTCCAGCCTGTCAACGGATTGGTTTCGTAGTGGCGATCCGGAAAAGACCAGCCCCAGATCCGTAGTTCTGGCTTTCCAGCACGGACAAAATCAACCGATTCCCATTGGCCATGACGGCCCAGTAAATGGAAACGGTCCGTACCGACTGCATCCACGATGCGGGGTAGTACGTCGTAATCGTGATTGCCCGCCACGGCGTACGTGTCGATTCCCGCCTGGGCCAGTTGGGCGATTCCCGTCTCCAGTGGGCCGGTGGCTTCAAAAAATCGATTGGCATGGTCGACCACGTCGCCACTGAGCGTAACCAGGTCCACCTCCTCGCGGATCGCCAGCTCGACGATTGCCGACCACATGCGGGCGCACGAGCTCTGCGTGCGAATGGCATCGGGTACCCGTGTCGGGGTCCGACCGATGTGCAGGTCGGCGGTCGAGAGGATTTTGACAGGCATGCGAAAACCGGACAGTTTCCAGCGACAGTGAGTAGTTCCATTAACCGTGGACCGTCTGTGTCGGTAGTGTAGCCCAACCGGCTGCTGCTCTCCACGGCGCTGCTCTCCACGGCGCTGGGCGCCGGGAAGCCCGCTGTGGCGCTACCGCGCCAAGTTCGCTTTGCCAGAAACCGACGAAATCGCCATAATCCCCCCTGCTGTCTGGTTTGGTTTTCCCGGCAACGCGTCGGTTGCAGCAGCGCACACGGAGTTTGGTACGGAGGTGCACATGGATGTCAACGAGATTTCGATGCCCGACATCGATCCCGGCAAGGCGATTTCGCTCGGTACACTGCTTGTTTTTTGCGTGGTGCTGATCCTGCTGGCGTACAACGGGTTCTACACGGTTCGTGAAAACGAAGAGGCCGTGGTGATGCGTTTTGGGAAAGTCCATGGGACACCCGCGGCCCCCGGGATGCACTTTTGTATTCCCCTGGTCGATACGATTGTCAAGGTGAACGTCACTGAGGAGCGGCGGATTCGGCTCCCGTTCGGCGGAGGTGCGGAGCGCCCCACACGTTCATCTGAAGCGGACACATTGATGCTGACAGCCGACTTGAATGCGGCTTCTGTGGAGTGGACGATCCAATGGCGGATCACCGATTCCATCCAGAAAGTCAAGAGTTTTTACCATCCACTGGATCCCACGGGCGATCTGTATCTGAGCCAGGTCATCACACTGGCTTCGCGGACGGTGATGAATCGCCTGGTCGGCGATTACTCGATCGATGAAGTCCTGACTGGAAAACGAAGTGAAATTCGCCAGGCTGCCAAGGAACAGACACAGAGTATGCTTGACGAGTACCGCTGTGGTGTGGTGATCACGGATCTGCAGATGCAGCGTGTGCGGCCACCACGGAAGGTTCGTCCCGCCTTTGATGCCGTGAATAAATCGATCCAGGAACGGGACAAACTGGAGAACGAGGCCAACAAACAGCGTAACCAACTGATTCCTCAAGCCCGTGCGGACAAGGACAAGAAGGTGCGTGGGGCGGAAGGTTATGCCTCGCGTCGCCGGGCTGAGGTGGGTGGGGAAATCAAGGCGTTGCGGGCGCGCTACGAGGCCTACAAAATGGCTCCGGAAGTGACCCGCCAGCGGCTTTATCTGGAAGCGATGGAAGAGATCCTGAGTGGTGTGGAATCCAAAACCATCGTCGATTCAGATCTGCAGAAATCGGTTCCGCTGCTCCCGTTGTTGCCTCTCAATGAAGGAAGTGCACCATGAGTCCACGAATCAGTGTTGCCCTGCTCGTGGTGTCGGTCCTGGCAGCCGTACTATTGAATGCGTCGGCGTACACCGTCAACGAGCGTGAGCAGGTGGTTATCCTGCAATTTGGGGCGCCGCAGAATTCCCACACCGAGGCGGGCCTCTACTTCAAGTTACCTTTTATTCAGGAAGTGCGCCGGTTTCCCAAGACACTTCAGCTCTGGCAGAGTGAGAGTGACATCACCGATTTGCCCACCAAAGATGGCAAGAAGATCGAGGTGCAGGCCTGGGCGATCTGGAAAATCACCGACCCACTCCAATTCGTCAAGGTGTTGCGGACGGTCTCCCAGGGCGACGCGGCGATCAAGGACCGCGTCAGGGCTGCGATCCGCGACGAAATCACCAGTCACGATTTGACCGAAGTCGTTCGCAGTTCGTCCCGTGCCTTGAGCTACTCATTCCAGTTCCAGTTGTCCGGCGGGAGCGATGAGACCGCGAGCGGAACGCAGCCCGGACAGCCCGAAACCCAGGTGCCGATTGTTAAAGGCCGCCAGAAAATCACCGAAGAGATTCAGCAGAACGTGGCCAACCGGTTGCGATCGGCACAGGGAACGGATCCGCAACAGGAAGGCCGTGGTGTGGAACTGGTCGAAGTGGGCATCTCCAATATTGGCTTTGTCCCCGCTGTCCAGGAAGCCGCATTTGCACGGTTGACTGCCTTTATGGAGTCGATCGCTTCGGGCTATCTCAATGAGGGACAGCAGCGCAAGCAAGAGATTCTCAACCAGACGCAGGCGGAAGTCGAGAGAATTCTCGGTGAGGGTGAGGAGCAGTCC
>MDTE01085981.1_pt1 | contig 43321 bp, 46 predicted proteins | sample 811231 | NCBI WGS metagenome assembly MDTE01 (sample SAMN05326651, study PRJNA326480) | marine metagenome | isolation source: seawater | place: Indian Ocean: Red Sea | collected 2010
GACACCCACCGCAAGTTGACAGCCGCCCGCCAGCGCTGCCAGAATGGATCCAATGAATGAACATTCATTCATTTCGTCATCATGCCCGTTGCCGACACCAGCCGTCGTGCCGCCCGTCAGCCCGCCACCGCCGACAAGCGGGAACTGATTCTCCGCGCCGCCACCAAGCTCTTCGCCCGTCGGGGGTTCTTCCATGCCCAGGTGGCCGATGTCGCCAAGGAAGCGGGTGTGGCGGCGGGCACCGTGTATCTGTATTTCGAGAACAAGGACGACCTGCTGATCTCGATCTTCGAGCAACGGATGCAGGAGGCGATGTCGGAAGCCACCGCCTCGCTCGAAGGAGTGACGGACCCGGTGGAACGGCTGCAGCGACTGGCGCGGGTGCACCTGGGGCATCTGGGCCGCGACCGGGATCTTGCGGTGGTGTTCCAGGTCGAGCTACGGCAGTCCACGAAGTTCATGGAACGGTTCTCGTCGACGCTCCTCCAAGACTACCTGAACGCGATCAGAGACGCGATCGCCGATGCACAAGGTGAGGGCACGTTCCGGCCCGAGGCCAGCGCCACCCTTGCGGCCAAGATGTTCTACGGCGCACTCGACGAGATGGCAACCAACTGGATTCTCAGCCGCCGCCGGTATCGGCTCGCGGCGCAGGCCGACGACGTGGTCGACCTCTTCGTACAGGGATTGAGAAAGCGATGACCGGCACTACCGACGTAACCGTCCCTCCCATCCGTTCGGTGGCCGTGCTGGGCGCTGGAACCATGGGCGCCCAGATTGCGGCCCACCTGGCCAACGCCGGCATCGAGGTGCTCCTGCTCGACCTCGACCGTGCCACCGCCGCGAGCGGCCTCGACCGTGCCGCGAAACTCAGTCCGGACCCGTTCTTTTCACGCGACCTCAAACGTCGCATCACACTTGGCGGCTTCGACGACGACCTCGGGGCGATCGGCGGGTGCGACTGGATCGTGGAGGCGATCGTGGAGCGTCTCGACATCAAGCAGTCGCTGCTGGAGCGGGTGGATGCTCATCGTCGAGCGGATGCCATCGTCAGCTCGAACACCTCAGGTATTCCGATAGGCGCCATCGCGGAGAGCAGAAGCGACGGCTTCCGTCGACGGTGGCTCGGCACGCACTTCTTCAACCCGCCCCGCTACCTGCGGCTGGTCGAGGTCATCCCGACCCCAGACACCGACCCGGCCGTGGTGGCCGCGATCTCGGACTTCGTAGACCGCCAGCTGGGTAAGGGCGTGGTCGTCGCGAAGGACACCCCGAGCTTCATCGCCAACCGCATCGGGCTCTTCGGCGTGGCCCGGGCGCTCGACGAGCTGGCCACCGGCAAGTACACGATCGAACAGATCGACGCGATGACCGGCCCCGCCCTGGGCCGCCCCAAGAGCGCAACCTTCCGGACGATGGACATCGCGGGCATCGACATCCTGGCGCACGTCACCGGGGACCTCGTGGCGCGACTCGACGCCCCGGAGCGAGACGCGTTCGTCCTCCCCGAGCTCGTGAGCACGCTGGTCGAGAAGGGGTGGACCGGGGAGAAGGGCGGCCAGGGCTTCTACAAGAAGCAACGTGGTCCCGAGGGAACGACGATCCTCACGCTGGACCCGGCCGGCATGGAGTATCGGGAGCGTCAATCCGCGCGCCTCGGCGCCCTCGATGCGGCCCGGTCGATCGAAGACGTTGGCGAGCGGGTGAAAACGCTCTTCAACGGTCGCGATCCGGTGGGCCAGTTCACACGAGCCACCCTCGGGAAGACCCTGCTGTACACCGCGCAGATCGGGCCCGAGATCGCCCATGGTCCTGACGACGTCGATCGGGTGCTCCGCTGGGGATTCGGCTGGGAGCAGGGGCCGTTCGAGCTGATGGATGCCATCGGTCTCGACGCCGTGCTTGACGCGTGCGGAGAATCGGACCTGCCGGCTGCGACTCTGGAGTGGGCCGGTATCGCGCCTCGCGGCGCGGAACAGGCTCCGCGGCGCGTGCGCGAGGGCGCCCTGGGGCCGGCAGGACCCGGGCTGCAGCTGCTGGCCACGGCCAAGTCCGAGGGAGACGCGGTCCGGAAGAACGCCGGCGCCAGCCTCATCGACCTGGGAGATGGCGTGCTGGCCGTCGAGTTCCACTCGAAGATGAACACCATCGGCGGCGACACCGTGCAGATGCTCATGGCCGGGGTCAGCGAAGCGGCCGAGCACTACTCGGCGGTGGTGGTGGGCAACGACGCGGTGAACTTCTGCGCCGGCGCCAACCTGATGATGGTGCTCCTCGAGGCCCAGGAAGGTAACTGGGACGAGATCGACCTGATGGTGCGCGGGTTCCAGAAGGCGATCCTCGGGCTGCGCTACTCGCAGGTGCCGGTGGTGGTGGCGCCGGCTGGACTGACGCTCGGCGGCGGATGCGAAATGGTCCTCCATGGCGACCGCGTCCAGGCCGCGGCCGAAAGCTACATGGGGCAGGTCGAGGTTGGTGTCGGCCTCATTCCGGCCGGCTGCGGCACCAAGGAGCTGACCATCAGAGCGATCGACGCGACCGTTCCCGGTGGCGACCCGCTGCCGCGGCTGCAGAAGGCGTTCGAGCTCATCGGGTTCGGCAAGGTCTCGACCAGCGCCGCGGACGCTCGACGCCTCGGACTGCTGCGCGATGTAGACGGCATCTCCATGAATCGGGAGCGGCTGATGGCGGATGCCAAGGCCACCGCGCTCGAGCGGGTGCACGACGGCTATCGTGCTCCGGCGCCCCGCAACGCGGTTCCGGTCGGCGGCGAGGATGCGCGGGCCACACTCGAGCTGGGGGTGCACCTGGCTTGGCGGGGTGGACACATCAGCGACCACGACGCGCTGATCGCCAGACAGATCGCCCGGATCATGACCGGCGGCGATCTGCCACACCCGACGACGGTGAGCGAACAACACCTGCTGGATCTGGAACGCGAGGCGTTTCTCGAGCTGTGCGGCGAGGCGAAGACCCTGGAACGGATGCGCCACACGCTGAAGACGGGGAAGACCCTCAGGAACTAGCTGGATGACTGGTCTGATCGACGTCGGGTCCGGTCCGCCCCTGGTGCTCGTGCCGGGCGTGCAGGGACGCTGGGAATGGATGGGACCGGCCGTGGACCATCTCTCCCGCTACTGCCGGGTGCTGACCGTGTCGCTGGCCGGCGAACCGGGAAGCGGCCGGACGTACGACCCGGCTCGCGGCTTCGACAACTATCTCGATCAGATCGACGAGCTGTTGGAGCGCGCCGCGCTTCGAGACGCGGCAATCTGCGGAGTGTCGTTTGGCGGCTTGATCGCCCTCTACTGGGCCTCGCGGCGCCAGGAGGCGACCCGTTCGCTGGTGCTCGCCTCGGCGCCGGCGCCCGAGTGGCGTCCTGACTGCCGGATCGAGTGGTATCTGAAAGCGCCGCGATTGCTCTCGCCGCTCTTCGCCGCGCAGTCGCCCTTCCGGGTCGGACCCGAGATCTGGCAGGCGTTCGACCGCATCGGCCCGCGCCTGAGCTTCGCCGTGCGGCACCTGGCGACGGTGGCGCGTCACCCGTTCTCGCCGCCACGGATGGCGGCCCGGGCAAAGCTGATGGCAGCGGGCACCGTGGACTTCGTGGCCGCCTGCCAGCAGGTGACCGCCCCGACGCTCATCGTTACCGGGGAACCGGGACTCGACCGGGTCGTGCCGGTGGAGGGCACACGCCGCTACGCTGATCGAATCCGGGGGGCCACGGCTCAGACCATCGCGGGTACGGGACATCTCGGGCTGGTCACGAAGCCGGACAGATTTGCGGAGACGGTTGGCCAGTTCGTGATCGCGCCGGACCGGCAGGCGGCGCCCCTGCGGAGGCCCGCATGAGCCCGGCCGACGTCACCACGTCAGGGAGCGACACGCGTCGCACCATCCGGGAGTTCGATGGACCGGCGGGACGGCTCGAAGCGCTCTTCGAACGCCCCTCTGGCGATGTCCGGGCCGGGGTCGTGGTGGGCCACCCGCACCCTCTGCACGGCGGCACGATGCACACCAAGGTGGTCTACCGAACGGCGAAGGCGTTCCTCGGCGTCGGGTGCGCGGTTCTACGTTTCAACTTTCGGGGTGTCGGCACCAGCGAGGGTCAGTGGGATGAGGGCCGAGGGGAACGCGCCGATTTCGAGGCGGGACTCGACCTGGTCGCCGCGGCCTGCCCGGGCGCCGAACTGTGGGCGGCCGGGTTCTCGCTCGGCGCCTGGATCGCGTTGACCGCGGGAGTCGAAGACCCTCGGGTCACGCGCCTACTGGCAATCGCGCCCCCGGTCGGGCGACGAGCGTTCGACGGTGTTATCGCCAGCCCGAAACCGATGCAATTCATACACGGCACGGAGGACGAGCTGATTCCAATCGCGGTCCTCCGAGACTTTTACGAACAGGTCAGCCCGCCGAAGACCCTGACGGTGATCGACGGCGCCAACCACCTATTCGACGGCTGGATACCGGCCGTCGGCACCGCGATCGAGCGCGGGTTCGGAGAGGAGCAATCATGACCGACGCAGTCATCGCCTCGGCAGTTCGCACGGCGGTGGGCAAAGCCCCCAAAGGAACCCTTCGGGCCACCCGACCCGACGAGATGGCGGCCACAGTCATCAAGGAAGCGCTGCACCGGGCGCCCGGCATAGAACCGGACGAAGTCGAGGACGTGATCCTGGGCTGCGCAATGCCAGAGGGCGAACAGGGCATGAACGTCGCCCGTATCGCGAGTCTTCGCGCCGGAGTGCCAAACAGCGCGTCAGCGGTCACCATCAACCGTTTCTGCTCCTCGGGTCTTCAGGCGATCGCCTATGCCGCCGAACGGGTGATGGTCGGCGCGGCGGAAACCATCGTCGCCGGGGGCACCGAGTCGATGAGCCTGATCCCGATGGGTGGGAACAAGATCGCCCCGAATCCCCAGCTGATGCAGGACTACCCGGACGTGTACCTGTCGACCGGTCTGGTCGCGGAGAACCACGTGCGAGAGGCGGAGGTCTCTCGCGAAGAGCAGGACGCCTACGCGCTGGCCAGCCACCAGCGCGCCGTCGCGGCGATCGAGGCCGGTCGCTTCACCGACGAGATCACGCCACTCGAGATCAAGGCGGTGACTCCAGGCAACGCGAGCGGGCCCACGGTGAACGTCGTCAGCTTCGACACCGACGAAGGCCCACGTGCCGACACGTCGCTCGAAGCGCTGGCCGGCCTGCGCCCCGCCTTCCGGGTCGGCGGGTCGGTGACGGCCGGCAACTCGTCGCAGACGAGTGACGGCGCGGCGGCGCTCGTCGTCACCTCGCGTGAACGTGCCGAGCGGGCCGGCCTGCAACCGCTCGGTCGGTTCGTGGCCTATGCCACGGCCGGCGTCGACCCTGAGCGGTTCGGCGTGGGCCCCGTTCCCGCCATCAGAAAGGTGCTCGACCGCACCGGGCTTACCCTGGACGATATCGACCTAGTCGAGCTCAACGAGGCCTTCGCCGCCCAGGTACTGGCCTGCCTGCGGGAACTGCCGATCGACCGGGACAAGTTGAACGTCAACGGCGGCGCGATCGCGCTGGGGCACCCACTCGGCTGCACCGGCGCGAAGCTGACGACCAGCCTCCTCTACGAGTTGAAACGGCGCGAGGGGCGCTACGGCCTGGTCACCATGTGCGTCGGCGGTGGCATGGGCGCCGCTGGCATTTTCGAACGACTGACCTGAGGGGCCAACGCCCCATCTCTTTCTTGATGAGGAACTGACGATGACAACCACAGCAACGCCGGCCGAGATCAAAGGCGGAGCCTGGCTCCTCGAGGAGTCGGCTCCGGGCGACACCTTCACACCCGAGCGGCTCAGTGACGAGCATCGACTGATCGACCAGACCGCCGAGGAGTTCGTCTCCAAGGAGATCATCGCGAATCACGAGCAGCTGGAGACGAAGGATTGGGAGCTGGCGCGTCAGCTCGTCCGTCGGGCGGGCGAGCTGGGATTGATGGGCACCGACGTGCCGGAGGCCTACGGTGGCGTCGAGCTGGACAAGGCGTCGTCGGTGATCGTCGGGTGTCGGATTGGCCAGGGCGGCTCCTTCGGCTCGACCTACGGCGCACAGACCGGCCTCGCCATCCTGCCGCTGCAGTGCTTCGGCACCGAGGACCAGAAGACCCGGTATCTCGAGAAGCTGGTCAGTGGCGAGTGGGTCGGCGCCTACTGCCTCAGTGAGTCGGGTTCAGGCTCCGATGCGCTCGGCGCCAAGACCCGGGCCACTTGCCAGGAGGATGGCAGCTACAAGATCAGCGGCGAGAAGATGTGGATCACGAACGGCGGCTTCGCCGACCTGTTCGTGGTGTTCGCCAAGGTCGACGGCGAACACTTCACCGCGTTCCTGGTCGAGCGGACCTACCCCGGCGTGTCCACCGGCAAGGAAGAGCACAAGATGGGCCTGCATGGCTCATCCACGACACCGGTCATCCTGCAGGACGTCGTCGTGCCGGCCGGCAACGTGCTCGGTGAGGTTGGCAAGGGACACAAGGTCGCGTTCAACACCCTGAACTACGGCCGCTTCAAGCTCGCCGTGATGGCGAGCGGCGGCGCGACGACCGCCATCGGGGAGTCGGCTCGCTACGCCGCCGAGCGCCACCAGTTCGGACGTCCGATCGCCAGCTTTGGCGCCATCAAATACAAGCTCGGCGAGATGACGGCGCGGGCCTACGCGGTCGAGAGCGGGATCTATCTGACAACCGGCCTGCTCGACGCCGCGCTGGCCGACCACGACGCGAATGACGCCGGTCTCTTCCGGGACACCCTCGAGGAGCTGGCGGTCGAGTGCTCGATCCTCAAGGTAGCCGGGAGCGAGATGCTCCACTACGTGTTCGACGAGAACGTCCAGATTCATGGCGGCAACGGATTCGTGAAAGACTACCCGGCCGAGCGGCACTATCGCGATAGCCGGGTAAACCGCATCTTCGAAGGTACCAACGAGATCAATCGGCTCCTGATTCCTGGGACCCTCATCAAACGCGCGCTGAAGGGCGAACTTCCCCTCATTCCCGCCGCCAAGCGGCTGCAGGACGAGATCATGAGTCCGCCGTCGCTCTCCGAGCCGTCCGACGAGCTGCTCGGCGAACAGCGCAAGGCTGTCGCGGCCTTCAAGAAGACAGGCATCATGGTGCTGGGTCTCGCCATGCAACGGTACGGCGAGAAGCTCACCGAGGAGCAGGAGATCCTGTCGTGGGCGGCCGACATCCTGATCGATACGTTCCTGGCCGAAAGCGCCGTGCTCCGTGCCCTACAGGCGGCGAACGACGCTCCGAGCTCCGCCGCGCTCCAGCAGGACGCCGCGTCGGTCTGGGTCAACGACGCAACCTACCGGATCGAGGCCGCCGCCCGGTCGGCGCTCGCGGCGATGGACGAGGGTGACACGCTACGGATGAACCTGGGTGCGCTTCGACGCCTGCTCAAGGTCACGCCCGTCAACACCACTGCCATGCGGCGACGGCTTGCGGACGCGGTCGTCGACAGGGCAGGATATAGCTTGGGATGAAGTGGAACCTTCAGGTAGGGACGGCCGTGCTGACGGCGGCGCTCGTGGCGTCCGCCGCCTGCACGGCGCCGCCGCCGGATGAAACCGGCTGGCTCGACCAGCTGACGACACACCGCGACCAACTCGACGAGTATCACCGGGAGAACCCGAGCTCGCCGATTCCGGTCGAACGTCGAGGCGCGCTGCTGCCGATCAACTACTACGAGCCAGACCCGACCTTCCGGGTTGCGGCGGCGCTCGAAGTCTCTCCCGAACAGAAGATTTTCGACATCCCGTACTCCACCGGTCAGATCTTTCCGATGCAACGGGTGGGAGTGCTGAAGTTCGCGCTCAACGGCGAGCCGATGCAGCTCTCGGCGCTGGCCGAAGCTCCGGTCCGCTCGATCGACTCGCTGTTCATCATGTTCAAGGACACGACGAACGATAGCGAGACCTACGGCGGAGGCCGTTATCTCGAGTTGCCGCGTACCGCCAGCGGCATCTACGAGCTGGACTTCAACCGGGCCTTCAACCCCAACTGCTACTACGACGAAGCCTGGGAGTGCCCGGTGCCGCCGCGAGAGAACTGGCTGGACGTCCCGATCCGAGCCGGCGAGCAGCTGGCGCCCGGCTTCGACGCCCCAAAGGTCGCCTTCGACCCCACACCGGAAGCCGCCGGGGACACGCCCCCGGCACAGCCCTGATCCGTGCCGCTCGCCGCGGTCGTGTTCGACTTCGATGGCGTCCTCGCCGATAGCGAGCCGCTGCATCTGCGCGCTTTTCAGGCCGCCCTCGAGCCTCATGGCCGACAGCTCGACGAACAGACCTACTTCGACCGCTACCTCGGGTTTGACGATGTCGGGGCGTTCCGCGCGGTCGCCCGCGACCAGAACTGGCCGCTGTCAGAGGCCGAGCTCTCGGCGCTCGTGAAAGCCAAGGGGCGCCACTTTCACGACCTGACCGCGGCGGGGGAAGCGCTTTTCCCGGGCGCGGCCGACTGTGTGCGCCGGATCGCGGCCGAGGTGCCCATTGCCATCGCTTCGGGGGCGCTGGGTGGCGAGATCGAAGCACTGCTGGACGCCACCGGCCTGCGCCCCCTGTTCCGGACGATCGTGGCCGCCGGCGACACCCCCCAGTCCAAACCGGCGCCGGATCCGTATCTGGAGGCGGTCGCGCGACTGCGGCCGCAGATTGCCGAGCCGGACGGCCGATTTGTCGCCATCGAGGACTCGCACTGGGGTATCGCCTCGGCGCAATCGGCTGGCCTCAGCTGCCTCGGCGTCGCTCAGACCTACCCCGCGTCGGCGCTCACCTCCGCCGACGCCGTCGTGGCGTCGATTGCTGACGTCGACCTCGCCCTCCTCCACCGCCTGACGGTGCCATAATCAGTACCCAATGGAAGACGGCCGCGCGGTGATGGCGCCCGACCTGGTGCAGGAGTTCTCACGAGCCGCGAGCAGCCCCGATCCAGACCTGGCGGCGCCAGCACTGCTCATCGCACGCCTCGGCTACCCCACGCTCGACCCCGCGCCCTACCTTGACCGACTGGAACAGATGGGCGAGGACATGGCTCGACGGTTGGATTCCACCGGTCCGACCGACCCACACGGTCCGCTGCACAGCCTCAACCGCTATCTATTCGAGGACCAGGGATTCGCGGGGAACGCCACCGACTACGACGACCTTCGGAACAGCTTTCTCAACCAGGTGCTCGAACGCCGCACCGGCATCCCGATCACCCTGGCGCTGGTCTACATCGAAGTCGCCCGCCGAGCCGGTATCCAGGTCGAAGGCGTCAACTTCCCTGGACACTTCCTGCTCCGCTTTCCGCTGGGGCCAGGCGAGGCGCCGGAGAGCTCGGTCGTGATGGATCCGTTCGATGGAGGGGCGGTGCTGTCTGAGACCGACTGCCGCGCGCTGCTCCGTCGACACGCCGGCGGCACGGTCGACTTCGCGCCGACGCTGCTTCGCCCCGCCACCAAACAACAGATTCTCGTCCGGATGCTCGTGAACCTGAAGCGCCTCTATGTGCGCATGCGGTCGTTCCCGCAGGGTCGGGCCATCACCGAGCTGCTCCTGGCCATCAACCCGTCGGCGCTCAGCGAGCTCCGGGATCGAGGCCTGCTCGCCTACCACCTGAACGACTACACCGCCGCGCTGCGAGACCTGGAGGCCTATCTCCAGTTCGCCTCACGCCGGGACGACGGGGAAGAAACCAAGGAAGAACGTGACGAGATCTGGGGTCACGTCAAGGCTCTTCGGCGCCGGGTGGCGAGCCTCAACTGAACGCGGGACTCAGGCGGTAGCTTCCGCCGTTCCGGGTTTGACGGACTGGTGGTAATCCCCCACGACCACCCTCAGTTGGCGTAAGACCTCCGACGCATCGTTCCGCACCGCGCTCCGCTCGAGCGCGGCGAGTTGCGCCTCGAGCTGCTCCTGATCGGTCAGCGGAGCGGCGGCCACCTCGAGAATGCCATCGATCGGCGACGGCGTTGAAACCTCTCCGCCGCAGACCAGCTCCTCCTGGAGCTTCTCGCCCGGCCGGATCCCGCTGAACACGAACTGGATATCACGTTCAGGAACCAGTCCGGAGAGACGGGTCAGGTTGCGTGCCAGATCGAGCACCCGCACCTGCTCGCCCATCTGGAGCACATACACGCGGTCGGCCCGCTCCTGGGCGGCCGCATGCAAGACCAGCTGGACCGCCTCGCTGATCAGCATGAAGTAGCGGCGCATGTCCGGATGGGTGATCGTGATCGGCCCGCCCGCCTTGATCTGCTCCATGAAACGGGGCACGACACTGCCATTGCTCGCCAGCACGTTCCCAAACCGGACCGTAAAGAACGAGGTGGCGCTACGAGGCCCCCGCAGCTGCAACAGGAGCTCCGCGGCCCGCTTGGTCGCCCCCATCACACTGGTCGGGTTCACCGCCTTGTCGGTCGAAATGAAGATGAACCGCTTGACGCCGTGCGCCTCGGCGCTCTGCGCGACCAGGCGCGTCCCCATCACGTTGTTCTTCACCGCCTCACAAGGATTCCCCTCCATCAACGGCACGTGCTTGTGGGCGGCGGCGTGGAAGACGATCTCGGGTCGATGCTCCCCCATCACCTCATCGAAACGCTCGCGGTCGGTGACATCTCCCAACACCGGGAGCGTATCGCCCAGCCGCTTGTCGACCAGTTCGGTCGCCACCGCATGCAGACCGTTCTCGTAGCGTTCGTACAACACGAGACGACTCGGTTGCAGCGCGGCCAGCTGGCGACAGAGCTCCGAGCCGATTGCCCCACCAGCGCCGGTCACCATCACCCGGCGCCCGGTAATCAGGTCCTTCACCGGATCGGCATCCAGGCCCACCGGGGCACGCGGCAGGAGGTCGGCGAGCTCGAGCTCACGGATCTGGGTGACGTCGACACGGTCGTCCAGGATCGCCCGGAGACTCGGTAGCGTCTTGATCTGCACCTCGAACGGCTCGAGACTCTGCACGATCTCCCGGGTCTGGGCGGCGCTGGCGGTGGGAATCGCGATCAGGACTTCGTCCGGGCTGTGACTCCGGATCAGATCAGGAATCTGACGGCCGGTCCCCAGAACGCGCAATCCATGAATCCGGCTGCCGGTCTTACGCGGATCGTCGTCGACGAAGCCGATCGGCTCCGCCTCATACAGCCGGTTCTGGCGCATCTCGCGCGCAATCACCTCGCCGGTATCACCCGCGCCGTAGATGATCAGCCGACGTCGACCCTCGTGGCGAGCCACCTCGCGGTAGAGCCGACGGGCGAGACGCAGCCCACCCATGAAGCAGATGAGCAGCAGGCTGTCGATGAAGAAGATCGACCGGGAGTAGGCCGTCTCGCCGAGCCCGTAGTGCGTCAACAGATAGAAGACGACCGTGCTCAGACCGACCCCGGCAATGATGTTGCGGAGGTCCCAGATGCTCGTGTAGCGCCAGAGGCCCTCGTACAGGCGGAACGGCATGAAGATGGTGCCGCGCACCAGCAGCAGCCAAGGCATCATCGACCAGACCAGGGGGGCCTGGGGGAATGGCACCGACCCGTCGAACCGGAGCAGGAACGCGAGGTAGTTGGCGAGGGTGATGAGGCCCAGATGAACCAGGACCGCCACCGGGCGGCGCCAGGTCTCCAGCCAGGCCAGGAGTTGGGCCAGTCGCTGGCTCATCACACCACTCGTCCCCCGCCGGCAGGCCCGGCCCATGACGGCCGAATCACGGGAATCGCCATCTCTGACCAGTGAGCGGTGGAACGGCCGAATTATACTATGGTGGTTTGACTCCACCCCCGGCACGGACCATATGAGCAACCCGCGGATGCAGGTGCCGCTGCTCGACCTGCGCCAGCAGCTGACCCGGATTCGAGAGCCGCTCCGGGTCGCCATCGACGAGGTCGTCGACTCCACCCGCTATGTCGGGGGACCCAAGGTCGAGGAACTGGAACGGGCCATCGCCGGCTACGTGGGCAGCCAGCACGCCATCGGGGTCTCATCCGGCACAGACGCCCTTCTGGTGTCGCTGACCGCGCTCGGGATAGGGCCAGGCGATCTCGTGCTGACCACCCCGTACTCCTTCTTCGCCACCATCGGTACCATCAGCCGGATGGGAGCCACGGCAGCCTTCGTCGACATCGACCCCGCCACCTACAATCTCGACCCGACCCAGCTGGGAACGTGGTTCGACGAACATCCGGCGGACGCGGGGCGGGTGAAGGCGATCGTCCCGGTCCACCTCTATGGCCAGTGCGCCGACATGGCGCCGATTCTGGAACTGGCGGACGCCCGCGGCATCCCGGTGGTGGAGGACGCGGCCCAGGCGATCGGCGCCCACTACGAGTGGCAGGGCACGCGGCGCCACGCCGGGGCGATGGGCACGATCGGCTGCTATTCGTTCTTCCCCAGCAAGAACCTGGGTGCGATGGGCGACGGCGGCATGGTCGTCACCGACGACCCCGAGCTCGCCGAACGGCTCCGGAGCCTGAGAAACCACGGCGCGCATCCCAAGTACCACCACGCGCTGGTCGGAGGTAACTTTCGGCTCGATCCGCTTCAGGCGGCGATCCTTCGCGTCAAGCTCGACCACCTTGAGGAGTGGCATAGCGAACGGCAGGCCAACGCCGCGTACTATGACGAGCACCTGCGGCTGCCAGGCATCACCACTCCGTCCCCCCGTGGCGAGCGACGGGACCACGTCTACAACCAGTATGTGATCTCGGTGTCGTCAGACCGGGACGGCCTCCGGTCCTGGCTGACCACAAGCGGAATCGGCACAGAGGTGTACTACCCCGTGCCCGCGCACCTGCAGCCATGCTTCGCTTCGCTTGGATACACCGAAGGCTGTTTTCCACACAGTGAATACGCCGCCGAGCACTCGCTTGCTCTCCCCATCTATCCCGAATTGACGACCGAGATGCAGGACTACGTCGTCGAGCGGCTGACCGAGCGGCTGACCGGACAAGCGCCGGCAAGTCCGGCGGAAACGGTCTAACACGGCACGGTCCGGGATCGACTGACCAGCACTGGCCACTGGGCCGCCATCGCATCCGCCCAAATCAGGGCTTACGCGACTATGCCCACCGCACGAAGGATATCCCCGGCCCAGCGCGAGAGAGGGACATTGAACCCACCGTTTTCCACGACCAGATCCGCACGCTCCGGTCTCTGAAAATCGATGTCAACCCCCACCACATTGGCGGTCTCGCCGCGCCGCGCGGCCTGATAAATCCCTTTGTCGTCTCGTTCGACCAGGACATCAATCGGCACGTCGACGAAGACTTCGAAGTAACTCGAGAAAGTCTCGCGGTTACGGTCGCGGAGGTCGGCGAAGAGCGACAGGTGGGAGCAAACGACATTGATCCCTTCCAGATCAAGCCAGCGACAAATCTCGAACAAACGTTCGGCGTTCTTGCGCCGTGCCACCAGCGTGTAGTCGGCATCGCTCTGGTCCTGCCCCACGATCCGCCTTACCTGATCCCCATCCACCATCACGACCGGCGCGCCGGTCGCCTTCCACTGGCGATGCACCTCGGTACCGATGGCCGTCTTGCCCGCCCCCGACATCCCTATGATCCAAACGACCACAACCAGCTACGTCCTAGCGCAACCGGACCGGGCGCATGATCCCCTCGCCGCAGTTGAGCTCCACGCCACCCACGGCCGAGACCCGCTCGAAGAGCTGTTCGCCACAACCGATGGCGGCAGGAATCCCGAACTCAGCACATCGAATCGCCATGTGAGAGTTGGCGCCGCCAAACGCCGTCACAAGCCCACCGATCCTATGGGCGAAGATCCAGTCAAAACCGGGATCAGCCCCCTCAATCAGCACAACGCGGCCCTCGAGTTCTGGCACCGAGACGTCGTCAGCTCGCAAGCGGACGCACGCTCCCCGCACGACGTTGTGTGTGATGAAATTCGGATGGCTGATCTGGAACGGCACCACATGCACCCCTGCCTCGTCGAAGAGCAGCTGCGGTAGCCGTACGGCGCGAGTCGTCGCGTGAGCTTCGGCGCCGCGACGGGCCCTGTCGCGCAAACGCTCCTCCACCGCGTAAGGCGCGCTCTCCACGTCCACTTCGAGCACGTCGTCAATCGCCAAATGAGACAATTCATCCCGGCTCAGCCCCACCTCCTCTCCGTAGCGGGCGGTCAGTTCCAGCACGTCGCTCAGGGTGCGAGTGAACACAAACTTCGCATGCTCGCGAGCCGCCGGGGCTTCCCGGAGGTAGTCCAGCAAGCGGGCCGCCGAAACGCCGTCAAAGCCGTGCTCCGCCAGCAAACGGTCGATGTCCCGCCGTTGCCGCTCCGACACCTCAATGACGGAGTCGCCGCCATCAGCGACCGGCTCCTGGGCGCCGGAGAAGATCTCGAGCGCCTGGTCGTAACGCGGCGAGAGGATGTCATATGTGCCAGGACGCAGGTGTCCATATTGGGCCATAAAGCTATCGCGATCGAGCCTCCCCTCGGCGAACCGACGCATGTCTGCGACGAGCTCGCTCGCCACCGTGCGGATGCTCTTGCCGAATCGATCGGCGTCCTCGACCGAGAACACACCCTTCGACACCAGTGACAACAGTAACGAACGGGCGATGAATCCGTGTCTAGCAATGATGGAGAACGGAACCGTCCCGAATCGGACACAGCGTTCGAGCAGCGAGCGGAGTGCCAGCGGCGACCGATCCGCCGAGGCGAGATCACGCTCCACATCGAGCTGCTCCAGCGCCTGGATTCGGGCCAACGACGACTCGAGTCCACTGCGGAGACCGGTCACGTGCTCGCGCGTCAACGACCGGAGTGTGGTCTCGAACTTCGCGAGCTCATCCGGGCTCAACACGTCTGGTATGAGCAAATCCACGCGCTCGGCAAAATCAAAGCTATAGGCCGTAATCGCCACCTCGAACTCCACCTTGTCGTGCAGATGGGGATGAGCGACGAGTCGCTCCAGCCAGGCATTGACCAATTTCTCGCCGATCGCGGCATCGAGCATGGCCGGAAGATACGAATGGAAGCTAAGACGAACATCGACATAGGGCTGGCCGGCCAGAAGCACCATGAGCGGGTGTCCCTCGGGCACGGCGTACCCCATCTCCTGCCGCGCGTCACGCCACGCGTCGTCGGTGATCACCTTTCTGTACAGGGAACTGGCTAGCCGCCGCGGTGCCCGCCCGATCATCTCGGCGGGGTTCCAGTCCGGCATCTGGCCGAAGACGGACCGTGCGCCGAGTACCCCGGGCAGCGGTTGAAACCGTCGCCGGACGAACTCCTGAACACCCAGCAGCGCCTGGTCGACCTGCCGCGCCAGCGCACGGTTCCAGTTCGCGCGGGTTGTAATTAGCCGTACCTGGAGCAGATAGGGGACAAACTCGGCGTCGAGAGCGAATTCGACATCGAGAAACGGGTTCCCGGTCACCGCCTCAAGGTCGGAGACAGCCGCGACCAACGCCTGGAACCGCGGCGACCGCACCGCCTCGATCGCGCCCCTATGCAGATAAAGCGTTCGGTTGGAGTACTCACCGGCTCCCGAGGTGACCGTATCGGTACGACCGGACTGGTCGTCATAGTTGATCACGTAGTAGGGAGCGCCCGTGTTCAGGTCCTGGGTAAAGAGCACTCCACTCATCACGGTGTTGACCAGCATCCTCTGGACGATGATCTCATCCCGGTTGGCGATCTGCTCCCCGCCCTTCTCATAGCTAGCGACGACCGTATCGACAGCATCGGTGAGCGCCTCCCGGTCGTTGGCACCTACTCCAGGCACCGAGGCATATTGCCCCGCCTGTCCCCAGACGGACCCGTCCTCGTCCCAGGCCGATGAGCGCACGATGACCGCCTCGGAGCCAAATCGCTGGGCGATCCGACCGAACCAAACGTCTGGCTGGCTCCGCCACTCCGCGACCGTGAAGTACAGCAGGTCTGGAATCTTGAACTTGGCCAGTCGGCCTGTCAGCCGATCCAGAGTCCGAGCCTTAGTTTCGAAGGTAAAGTTCGGCATGGCCCTTCATCCCGGTTAAGACATTCGCCCCGCGCCTCTGTTGGGTCGAAGAACACGATTCCAGCCGCACGCAAGTCATCGACCTGCAGCCCCTATCGGGTAAGAAATTGCACAAAACAGACTGCAGTAGGTGATGGAGATCAGCGGTCGACGTCGATCCGGGTGCGGTGGGTTCCGTCTTCGGCCCGGTGCTCTCGATCGCCAGTAGCGCTCCCCCGGCGTAGAGCAGGCGGCGGTCCGGCACTCCATCGCCATTTTCGTCGAACGCCGCCAACTCGAAAAGGCTCCCGGAGTGCGTCTCCCACTCGTCGGGCTGACCATCAGGAGCCATGTCATCCTCGGCTCTGGCCAGGATGTCCGCCTCGTAGTGCTCCCTTCGGTCGACCTGACCGTTGTGCAGTATCGAAATTTCGATGCCGGCCACGGCGCCGTCGCCATCTTCGTAGGCCCAGGTGTCGACCACCTCATCTCCCCCGCGCGAGAACCAGATCTTTTTGATCAACCGACCCGGCAGGTAGTACTTCCAGCGTTCAATCACTCGGTTCTCGCCCCGATCCAGTTCGCTCCGGAGCACAGTATTTCCGTCCATGTAGCTCCAGGTGTCTGGAGTAGGGTTGTCGTCCGAATCCAGGGTGAGCAGCTGAAGACGACTCGTTTAGCGATCGTACTCGGCGTTCACGGTCCGTTGTCGGCATCCGCTCGGGACCAGGCCCGCACGCCACCGATTCCCCACCCCGAGGGTCAGAGCCAGGCCCCTGACCACCCGTGGCTCCATCCTTATCGGGCCTACTCACGCGGGGTCGGCTGCTCGATCGGCAGGTCCATCCGGTCGCCCCACTCCTTCCAGGAGCCTATATAGTTCCGGACGCGTGGGAAACCGAGAAGGCGGAGGGCGAGATAGCTGTGCGCGGCGCGATAACCACCCTGACAGTACGTCACAATCTCTCGCTCGGCCGTGATCCCCGCCGACTCGTACATCGCCCGAAGCGCCTCAGCAGATTTGAAGCGTCCACGGTCGTCGAGATTCTGCTTCCACTCGATGTGTACCGCACCTGGCACAGCGCCGCCCCGGGCTGCACGGACCGTGGTTCCGCAGTACTCGCCGTCGGAACGGGTGTCGAGCACGGCGACCTCGCTGGAGCCCAGGCAATCGCGCAGATCTTGCCAAGTAGCGAGGGTCCCATCATCTCGACCTGGTACCCACTTGGTCGCCCGGGGTGCATTCGCGACGGTCGTGATCTCTCCGCCCGCCTCGCCCCAGGCGCCGAAGCCCCCGTCGAGCAATCTCGGCCCGGAATGCGCGAAGAACTCGAGGAACCAGAAGGCTCTCGCCGCCCGGATCCCGGACTGCTCGTCATAGACTACGACCGTCCGGTCCGACTCCACCCCTCGCGATGCCAGCAGGTGGCCGATCATCCAGGCAAAGGCGGCCAGCGGCGCCGGATCGGTATCAATCAGACTTAACCCAAAGAGATCCAGGTGCGCGGCCCCGGGGATATGGCCAGCGGCGTACGCCTCGGCCGGACGTAAGTCAAGGAGCACCGGAGGTTCCCCTCCCGCCAGAAGTTCCACGAGCTCGGTGGCATCGACCAGCAGCCCCGGGTGGGCGTAGCTTGACGGCGTCTCACTCATCCGAGGGCCTCGAGAGCATGCTCGGTCTTCCAGGACCGCTGCTCGAACGTGAATAACCACGCAAGCCGTCTGATCAGAGGGACGGACGTCGCGACCCGGTCGACCCACTCCAGCCCAAGCAGGAACGGTGGCAGCATCCGTTGCTCGTCTGGAATCGAATCAAGCTCGTCCGAACGGGCTAGAAACCTCTCAAAATCGTCCACAGTCATCTCCGCCCGCGCGTGCTTTATAGGTAAGCCAAGGGAGTGTACCATGGCGCTGTCGTTGCCCGTTTCACGCCTGAACTGCTTGAAACCATCAGGCCCGCGGAAATAGTCGGGCCAAGGTTCCCGTGTCCTCTCGCGCGTTTCTCGCCGGTCGCTACATCTACCTCCACGCGCTAAAAGAGCGTTTCGTCCCCAAGCGAAGCCGGCTGAGCCGACCGGAGAAGAGCCAGGAGAACATCTCGTGAATCTGCCCCTGGTCGATCTCCAGCGCCAGCGCCATTCGATCGCCGACGAACTACAGCCGGTAATTGACGCGGTTCTCGATCACTGTCATTTCGTCGGCGGCCCTGAAGTCGGCCAATTCGAGGAGGCGTTCGCCAGCCTGTGCGGCGTGGTCACTGCGTCGGCGTCGGCAACGGCACCGACGCCTTGTTCCTGGCGCTTCTAGCCCTTGGCGTCGGGCCCGGCGACGAGGTGATCACGGCCGCCAACAGCTTCGTAGCCACTGCCGAGGCGATCACGATGACCGGCGCCACGCCGGTGTTCATCGACTGTGACCCCAACCGCTACACGCTCGACCTCAACCAGGTCGAGAACGCGCTCACATCGCGAGCGCCACGGGTCAAGGCCATCGTGCCAGTTCACCTCTACGGCCTGCTGGTGGACATGCCTCGGCTTATGGACCTCGCCCGGAAGGCCGGAGTTAAGGTGCTCGAAGACGCCGCCCAGGCCCACGATGCCAGATCTGAGGAAGGCGCCGCTGGCAGCTTCGGCGATATGGCGGCCTTCAGCTTCTACCCTGGCAAGAACCTGGGGGCGTTCGGCGATGGCGGCGCCGTGGTGACCCGCGATGCCGAACTGGCCGAGCAGGTCAGAAAACTGGCAAACCACGGGCGCGTCGGCAAGTCCGACCACGTGCTCTCCGGACACAACAGTCGTCTCGACACACTGCAGGCGGCGGTACTGAGCGTCAAGCTCAGACACCTGCCGGCGTGGTCAGAGAGTCGGCGGGCGCTTACGCGGCGCTATGTGGAGCGACTGGCGGGCGCAGCGACCGGCTGGTCCCTCCGACGTTGCCCGAGGGGCGGGAACACGTCTTCCACCTCTATGTCGCACGCTGCGAAGACCGGGACGGATTGCGACAGTTCCTCGCGGACCGGAAGATCGCCAGTGGCGTGCACTACCCCATCAGCCTGCCGCTGTTCCCCGAGATGACGACCGAGGAACAAGATCGCGTGGTGGATGCGGTTCTCGAATGGCTCGACTGAACCGGGCTACGCCAGCACGGCGTATCTGAAGAGAAAGAGCGCCGCGAAGACGTAGAGTAGCCAGTGCACGTCGCTGGCCCGCCCTCGCGCCAGCTTGAGAACTACCCAGGCCACGAAACCGAACGCGATCCCGTCTGTGATGCTGATCGTCAGCGGCATCACCATGATGGTCAGAAACGCGGGGAGTGCCTCGGTGGGGTCGTCCCAGTCGATCTGGCGCACTCCGCGCACCATCATCGTCCCGACCAGGATCAGGGCGGGCGCCACCACCGGATAAAGCGTCACCCCGTCCCCCGCGTCGTAGCCGCCCCCGATCATGCTCACGAGGGGCGAGAAGAAGAGAGACAACAGAAACAACCCCGCAATGACCACGGCGGTCAGCCCGGTGCGACCGCCAGCGGCGACACCGGTCGCGCTCTCGACGTAGGCCGTCACCGTGGATGTTCCCAACCCGGCCCCGGCCACCGTGCCGATGGCGTCGGCCAGCAGCGCACCGCGAGCCCGGGGCAGCTTGCCGTCGCGCATCAACCCCGCCTGCTCCCCAACGGCCACCAGCGTGCCGACGGAATCGAAGAGCGCGAGAAAGAAGAACACGAAGATCACGCACGCCATCTCCGGACGAAGCGCGCCGAGCACGTCCAACTGCCCCAGCGTCGGCAGTATCGACGGGGGCAAGCTGGCGACGCCTTGCGGCTCGATGAGTCCGCCGAGCCAGGCCACGCCGGTAGCGGCGAGAATGCCGATGAGAATCGCCCCCTGTACGCCTCGTACCCAGAGCCCGGCCATGACCACCAGCCCCACGAGCGACACCAGGACCGGCGGCATCCGGAGGTCGCCGAGCGCGACCAGGGTTCCGGGCGAGGCCACGATGATGCCGGCCCACTGAAACCCGATCATGGCGATGAGCAAACCGATGCCGGTGGCGATGGCGTACTTCAAGGATCTGGGGATGGCCGTGATGAGCAGCTCACGCAGCCCGAATCCGGCCGTGGCCACGAATACGGCGCCGGCGATGGCCACACCGCCGAGCGCCACTTCCCAGGGCACCGCCATGGCGCCGACGACCGTGAAGGCGAAGTAGAAGTTGTGCCCCATCGCGGGAGCCACCGCGATCGGGTAGTTGGCCAGCCCGGCCATCAGCAGAGTGGCAAAGGCGGAGGCCAGACAGGTGGCGACGAAGACGGCGCCGAAATCGAGACCGAGCGAGCTGAGCAGCGCCGGTTGGACGAAGAGGATGTAGGCGAGGGTGAGAAAGGTAGTGGATCCGGCAAGGACCTCGGTGCGCACGCTGGTGCCATTGGCCGAAAGCTGGAACTGACGCTCCAGGAAGGCCAGCATCACCGTTCCAGCTCCCATTCCTCAGACTCCGGCCGGACCCGTGCATCGTCTCGAAGCTTGAAGAGGTGTGCGAGCACGCTCTCCTTGGCCGCCGCCAGCAGCGATGACGACAACCCGGGGTAGATTCGACTGACGATCGCCTCGGCAGTCCGAGCCCCCGCTTCGAGCGCGGCCAGCACCTGCTCCTCCCGGCGTTGCCGATGCTCCAGGTACTCGGTGAGGACCCGCCGCGGGTCCTCGATCGGCTCCCCGTGGGCAGGCAGCATTCTGGCCGGCGCGAGCTCGAGGATACAGCGCAGCGACTGAAGATAGTCGGTGAGGCTGCCACCTCGCGTGGCTGGGATCACGACCGAGCTCCCGAGCACGACCAGGTCCGCGACGAACAGCGTGCCGGTGGATTCGTCATGGAGGCACACGTGATCGGGGGCGTGGCCGGGTGTATGGACCACGCGGAGGCAACCGTCCCCGGCCTCGACCTCGTCCCCGTCCGCCAGCGGCTGCCAGTCGACGCCGTAGCGCCCATCGAGCTCTGGCCACGGGACTTTTCTGAAGATGGCATCCGGCCACCTTGCCGCGACCGCCGAGCTGCCCTCAGCGTGGTCGGAGTGGGCGTGGGTCACCAGCACCTGCTCCAACCGGACTCCGGCCAACGCCTCGTCCAGCGCTGCCAGATGACGGGCTTCGCCCGTCGCGGCGTCGATGAGCGTCGGGCACCGCCCGTTCAGCAGATAGGTATTGTTGCCGGCGCCGGTGAAGGGCCCGGGATTGAAACCGGGCAACAGCGTGACATCCACGGGGTGGGTAAAACGCGGTTACGGAACGTGGAAAACGGACGACAATTATACGCGTGTTGGATCCCGTCGCCCCCGTCGAAGAGTTCACCGCCGACGAACGTCGCGCCCTCGCTCCCTACTTCACCAACGTCGACCGGCCGGTCTTCGCGCTCCGCAACCTGCCCGAGGTCGTGAAGGGTGCGCTGTTCGCGCGCTATTCCCGTTCGGCAAAATCCGTCCGGCGTCTGTTTCTGGACGAGTTTCACGAGGCTGTGGCCTCCGGGGGCACCGAAACCGTGGGCGTGGAACGGGCCGAGCGGCTGTATGAACGTGTGTTTGGCGACTACGGCGACGACTCGGTCGCCCAGCTCGGAGGCGCCCACATCGCCTGCGAGGGAGTCTCGAACATCCTGACGAAGGTGCTCGAACGGGGCCGTCTGATGGCCTACCTCGAGCAATCCACGCGTTATGTCCCCTACACCGACCGCCCAGGCGGACGATGGAAATATCACGCGCCAACCGAGCTCGACGGCCATCCCCTGAACACCCGGTACCGCGAAACACTCGACGAGGCGTTCGCGACCTACGCCCGGTGGTTCGAACCGGCTCAGGAACACTACCGCCGGAAGCACCCGCGGGCGGAAGGCGACTCGGAGGCGGTCTATCGCGCCGCCATCCGGGCCAAGGCTCTGGACACGCTGCGGGGGCTGCTGCCGGCCGCCACCCGGTCCAACGTAGGCATCTTCGGCTCGGGCCAAGCATTCGAAGCATTGCTGCTGCGGATGCGAGCGGACCCGCTCGCCGAGAGCCGCGAATGCGCCGACCAGATGCTGACCGAGCTCCGTAAGCTGATCCCGGCCTTCCTGACCCGGGTCGATCGCGAGGATCGCGGCGTGCGGTGGAGTGCGTATCTGGCATCGACCCGTCGCGACAGCGAGGCCGAGGCCCATCGGCTCCTGGCCGGCCTGGCACCCGAGCCCCGTGAGGAAGTTACGCTTGCCGACTTCGACCCTGAAGGTGAAGTGAAGGTCGTCGCGGCCGTCCTCTACGAGTCGTCCCGGCTGCCGGAGGACCAGCTGATGTCGGTGGCCCGCGGGATGAACGTCGACGACCGGGTCTCGCTGCTGAAGGCCTACGTCGGCGACCGCGCCAACCGGCGACACCGGCCGGGCCGCGCCTTCGAGCGTACCGACTACTGCTTCGATCTGCTCTCGGACTATGGCGCGTTCCGCGACCTGCAGCGCCACCGGTTGCTGACTGTCGAGTGGCAACGCCTGTCGACCGACCACGGCTACACCGAGCCGGCGGCTATCGAGGAGATCGGGGCAGGCGACGACTGGGAACGGATCATGGACCAGACCCGCGCGCTCTACGACGAGTGGAGCGCGGATATGCCGACGGCCGCCCAGTACTGCGTCCCGATGGCATACCGACTGCGCTACCGGATGCAGATGAACGCCCGCGAGGCGATGCACGTCATCGAGCTGCGAACGGCGCCCCAGGGCCATCCCGCCTATCGGCGCGTCTGCCAGCGGATGCACACGCTGATCGCGGAACAAGCGGGCCACCGAGCGCTCGCCGAGGCGATGTCCTACGCCGACCACACGTCGGTGGAACTGGAACGCCTGGGAGCCGAACGGGCGAACGAGCGGCGCCGGCAGGTGGCGGCCCGCGACTGAGCTAGCGGGGCGCGCCAGGGGCGGATGTCTCGACCGCGACGACCTGTCCGTCGCTGTAGCGTTCGATCCGGTCAATCGTGCCGTCGCGACGGGTCGAATACTCGGCCCGAATCAGAGCGCCGTCCTCGTCGAAATAGGTCCAGCCGTCTTCGATACCGTCGCCCCGAGCCGAGAACCCGACGTTGACCAGCGAGCCGTCCGGCGCCATGTGGCGCCAGTAGTCGACCACGTCGTCGTTGTTCTGGTCGAACTGACTCTGCAGGACGACGCCAGCCTCGTATCGGGTCCACATGTCGAACCAGAGGTCCCGATCACGGTCGGTCGCCAGCCAGACCAGCTCACCCGACGCCGCGTCGTAGAGTCGCCCTGAGCCCGGCTCGTCTCGGAGCCGCTCGCCAGATGGTCCGCCAACCTGGTACACGACCACACCGGACACCGCCGCCACCACGAGTACCAGCGTCAGAAACGCGTGCTCGAGACGAGACGGTGGCGGGCTGAACGAGCGACGTCGTGACCGGGATGGAGCTGGCACGGCGGCCTACGTCTCCTTGCCGGTCCAGTAGCGGGAGTACTCCTCGAGGAAGGTCAAGCTATCGAAAGAGGTCATCCGATCGAAGAACAGGACGCCGTCCAGATGATCCGTCTCATGTTGCACGACCCGGGCTGGATAGCCGGATGCGGTCATCGCAATCGGCGTGCCGTGGCGGTCGAGCGCCCGGATCCGGATCTCGACCGCCCGGGGCACCCTGCCTCGCACGTCGGGAATGCTCAAGCATCCCTCCCAGTCCTCCTCGACCTCGGTCCCTATCGGCGTGATCTCGGGATTGATGATCACGACGGGCGACATGCCGGCATCCTCCTCATCGACGCCCGCCACGAAGAGACGGATGCTCTCGTGCACCTGCGGCCCCGCCAAACCGATACCCTGGCTGTCGTGCATCGTCTCGAACATGTCGTCGATCAACCGCTGAATCCGGGGGGTGGAGATCTCGGACGGCTCGAGAGGACGGGCTCGCTCACGAAGCACCGGGTGCCCCATCCGAGCCACCTTGAGGATCGACATGGCCTCGGATTATACCGTCCGGCCAGAGACGGCCGCCTCGACTCACGGCTTCGGCTCGGGGGAGAATGGCGCCGGCAGGAGTGCAGTTGACCGCTCTGAGCGACTTCTTCAGACGCTGGTTCTTTCCTGGCTCTATCGAGTTCCTGTTCGTGGGCCTCGCCGTCGGTGTGGCGATGCTCTGGGGCACGGAGCGCATGACCAGGTTGGGAAAGATCTGGCTGACCGCGCTCGTGGTGACCTACCTGGGCATTAGCACGCCTCAAGGGGCTGATCTGCTGGTCTGGAGCCTTTCTCGTGAATTCACGCCAATCGAGGGCCTGCAAGACACCGAGGGCGCCACCGCGATCGTGGTGCTCGCGGCCGACAGCACCACGGTGGCGGCCCACGGCCACGAGATCGAACAGATCAGCGGCGTCGGTGCGCTCCGCGTGTTCGAGGCGGCCCGGCTGCACGCGCTCGTTCCCCAGGCGCTCGTGTTCACTTCAGGCGGACCGAGCAACTACGGATCGAAGGCGCAGTCGCTGGCGGCACTGCTCGGTGAGGAGCTCATTGCTCTGGGTGTCCCTCGCGATCGGATCATCGTCGAAGCCCGTTCAGGAAACACCTATCAACACGCGGTCAGACTCGCGCCGCTCCTCCGCAAGCATGGCGTCAGGCGGTTCCTGCTGGTCACTTCGCCCACGCATATCCGCCGCGCGACGATGACCTTCAAAGCGCAGGGCCTCGACCCCGTCCCATCGCCGGGTACGATGCGGTCGAGCCGCGACGCCCGGGAATGGGGACCGCAGCTCCGACACCTCCGGATCAGCCAGCAGGCGATATACGACTACATCGGGCTCGGCTACTACTGGGCCAAAGGGTGGATCTAGTCGACCGGGGCGGCAGCATGCACATGGAACGGCAGGGCCCGTATCGCTTCTGCCCCCTCTGTAGCGGAACCCTCGAATCCCGCCTGCTCAAGGAGGGCGACCCGGAGCGACTGGTCTGCACCGCCTGCGGCCACGTCGTGTATTTCGACCCGAAAGTCGCGGTGGGCACAATCATCTCGATGCCAAACGACGAGATCGTCTTGGTGAAGCGGGCCATCGACCCCGGCTACGGCCTGTGGGTGTTCCCGGGAGGCTACGTCGATCGTGGCGAGGTGGTCACCGACGCTGCCCTTCGCGAGGCTCGAGAGGAGGCCGGATTGCAGATCCGCCTCGACGGCTTGATCAGCATCTACTCCTACGCGCGGAGGCCACCGGTCATCATCGTCTACGCAGCGACAGCGTTGAGCGGCGAGCTCGATCACGACGAAGAGAGTCTCGAGATCGCGACCTTCCGGGCCGACCAGATCCCCTGGGAGGAACTGGCGTTCCAGAGCACCCACGAGGCGCTGCGGGACTACTACGCTGGGGTGCTCCACCCCCACTGCAAGTAGACGGGGCGCCGCGACCTCAGCCCGCCTGGGCCTGCGAGTCGACCGCCGGCACCGGGAACTTGAGGTCTCGTCGTTCGGCGCCCGCTACCGCCTCGTCGACCAGCGCATCCATGTCGAGGGCCGACTCGGCCTCCTCCAACTGTCGCTCAGTGGTGCGGGTGGCGGGATGCTTCGGCGTGAACAGGGTGCAGCAGTCCTCGTCCGGGATGATCGAGATGTCGTAGCTGTCGAGACGCCGCGCCTCATTCACGATCTCGTCCTTGTCCATCCCGACGAGGGGGCGCAGCACCGGCATGGAGGCAACTGAATCAATGACCGCCATGTTGTCGAGCGTCTGTGACGCGACCTGCCCGACAGCCTCGCCAGTCACCAGCGCCCCGGCCCCGCTCCGGCGCGCGATCCGCTCCGCGATCAGGAGCATCAGTCGGCGATAGACGACGACACGGAGCGGCGGTGCGACCGCCAGCACCACTCGCCGCTGGATCTCGCCAAAGGCCACCAGGTAGAGACGGCTGTTGAGTTGGTAGCGGGTCAGCAACTCCGCGAGCTCGACCGCCTTCTCCTGTGAGGTCTTCGACAGAATCGGATAGCTGTGAAAGTGCACGAAGCGGACGCGACACCCCCGCTTGATCATTCGATACGCCGCCACCGGCGAGTCGATGCCGCCCGACAGGAGGCAAGCCACGCGACCGCTCACCCCGCTGGGAAGACCGCCGGCGCCCGGTTCCTTGCGGAGATAGCAGAAGGCCTCGTCGTTCAGAATCTCGACCCGCACGGTCAGCTCTGGCGCCGTCAGGCTGACCGTCCAGTCCCTGGCCGCCTTGAGACGCCCTCCCAGCTGACGTTCGATCTCCGGCGAGGTCAGCGGAAAGCGCTTGTCCGCGCGCTGCGCCTTGACCCGGAACGTGCGCGCCTCGGTATCGGCCAGCTCCCCGAGCGCCGTCTCGGCGATGACGTCGAGGTCGCGCGGCGTGCGGATCGCCCTGGAGTAGTTGGCGATACCCGGCACGCGAGCCAGGCGCAGCTTGACCTCTTCCCAGATCGCATCATCATCGGGATGCCGCAACTCGATGCGACCCATCAGAGCGCGGACCTTGACGTGACCGAGGTCGGCGGTCGCTGTCCGGATGTTGCTGACCAACCGCTCGACGAACCAGGGGCGGTTCTTCCCCTTGAGCGCGATCTCCTGATAGTGAATCAGTACCGATGCCATGGATGTGGGTCGGATGTCTCAGTCGGCGGCGCACAGGTATGCGTGGGTCGCGGTCGCCGCCCGGTGACCGCTAAGTACCGCTCCCTCGATCGTAGCCGGGAGCCCGGTGTCGGTCCAATCGCCCGCCAGGAAAAGCCCGCCAAGGGGCGTTTCCGTACCGGGCCGGGAGGGCTGGCCAGGGGCCAACGAGAACGTGGCGCGCGGCTCCCGCACGACCGTGGCGCGCGTGATCTCGGACTCTGCTGCCGCCGGCAATGCCGACCGGATCTCCTCGGTCGCCCGCGCCACGAGCGTGTCGGTCGACGCGTTCGTCAGCTCCGAAGCGCCGCTCGACACGAGCGAAAGGTGCGAAGTAACCCCGCCGAAGATCTGCCGCTTGTCGAACACCCACTGCATGGACCGTCCCGGCAGGCCGACGAACGGACGGTCGAGCACCGTCCGATCCAGCCACAGGTTCACGGTGACGATCGGGGACGACTCCATCCGCCCGGCTTCCACACAGATCCCCGCCATCTCCCTTGGCGGTGAATCGCCAAACAGCCCCGCCAGCGCGAACCAGGGCACGGCCGAGATGACGGCCGACGTCTCGGCCGAGCTCTCACCCGCGTCGACACCCACTACCCGCCCCTCGGACAGCCGGAGCCGGCCTCGGGTGGTCAGGCGCACTTGACCGCCGCGCGCTTCGATGAAGCGTCGCGCTGGCTCCGCATACAGCTCGCCGAGCGGCAGAAGAGGAAGCGCCACGGCGGCGTCAGACGGGGATGGCCCGGTCATCATCGCCAGGGCTCGCACGAAGGTCGGGGCAGCCGCGATGTCCGGATCCTGGTTGAGAGCGGCCAGCGCCAGCGGGTCCCAGAGCAGCTCCCGGATCCGCTCGGTCTGGCCGTGCCTGGTCAACCAGCCGGTCACGGTCTCATCGGGCGAAGCGGCACGGACGTCGCCGCCAAGGAGTTCTCTCCGGGCCAACCGGAGCGGGCCGGCCAGACGGAGGACCGCGAGTCGATCACGCCAAGCCAGCGCCCGCCACTCCAGAACGCCAGCAAGCAGGTTAAACGGTGGCGGCAGCGAGGGGCACACGAGACAGGTGACATCTCCGTCCGACGTCACCGAGACCACCTCGAGGTCAGCGGCCACCCGCAGTCCATCCGCAGCGCCGATCCGACCGAGGAAACGTCTCGTTTCGTGGTAGCAGCCGAACAGGACATGCTGGCCGTTGTCGACCTGCTCGCCGGTGGCGCCATCGCGAAACGAGGCCGCCCGACCGCCGAGACGGGAAGCGGCCTCGAGCACGAGCACCCGATACCCTCGGTCCGCCAGGGCCACCGCGGCGCTGAGGCCGGCGAAGCCCGCCCCGAGCACGACGGCGTCGAACCGGTCGGATGTCACAGTCCGGCCATGGCCCGGGCCCAGACCGAGCCCGCAATCCAGGCTCGGCTCGGTCGGGGGACACGGACGACTTCCGAGAACACGTCGTGCCCGCGGCGTTCGATCCGGGTGAGGATGTCGAAATAGATCGCGCCCATGATCTCGGCCGCGACCAGACGGCGGCGCTCGGAGGCCGGCAGGGCCTCGCTGGCCTTCTCGTAGTAACTTCTCGCCCGCTGACACTCATGGGTCAGGAGCGCCCGCACCGGCTCGGAGAGCCCGGCCCGCAAGTCATCCTCGGTACAGCCGAACCGATCGAGATCCTCCAAGGGCAGATACAGCCGCCCAACATGGAGGTCTCCCGGGAGGTCACGAATGATGTTGGTGAGTTGCAGCGCCACCCCGAGCGCCACCGCGTAGTCGCGGGCCCCTGGGTCCCGATAACCGAAGATCTGGATACACAGAAGTCCGACCGACGACGCCACCCGGATGCAGTACTGGTAGAGATCGTCGAAGGTCTGATAGCGACGGATCTCGGTATCCATCGCGACGCCGTCGATCAGGTCATCAAACGGCTGGCGGGGCAAATCGAACCGGGCCACGAACGGCTTCAGCCCCAGACCCTGGGGGGTGCTCGGCGCCGTCGAGCCATAGCAGGCATCCAGTTCGGCGCGCCATCGCGCCAAGGCGACCTCCGGCGACTCACCCGCGCCGCCGTTCGCCGGCTCGTCGACGGCATCATCCACGGCGCGACAGAAATCCCACACCGTGACGATGGCGCGGCGCTGGTCAGCCGGCAGAACCAGGAAGGAGTAGTAGAAGTTCGTATCTCGGGCCACCCGAACAGCTCCGTCTTACCCGCGCCTCCAAACCAACGTGCGCCACAGCAGAAGAGGGGCATCGGAGGCCCCCAACGCCGGTCGCCCGGCATAGACGTCCCACCCCGCGTGTTCCAGCCTGTCGAGGATCCTCAGACCGCCAAGCCAGGTCAAGCGCAGTTCCAGGGCGAGGCGACCGCTGACGCCGTCGCACACTGACCGACCTTCCCCGAACAGCTCACGGGTCCTGGCGCCTACCCTGTGCAACGCGTCGCGCCACCCAGGCGTGAAGCGTTTCGACTCGAGGTCGGACTCCAGAGCGCCACACGCATCTAGATCTTCGGCCGGAACATAGATCCGGCCTGCCGCATGATCGCGGGCCAGATCCTGCCAGAAATTGGTCAACTGAAGCGCGGTGCAGAGCGCATCCGACGCCCGGTCGAGCCGCTCGTCTTCGTGCCCCGCCACCCGCAACACCAGCCGCCCAACCGGATTGGCGGAGCGCCGACAGTAGTCCAGGAGCTCGGGCCACGTCTCATAGCGGTGGGTACCCACATCCTGTCGGAACGCGCTCAGCAAGTCTTCGAACAAGACCACCGGCAAACGACACACCCGGATCGTGTGCGACAGCGCCAAGAACGTGGCCGCATCCGGCTCGTCCCCCCCACCCGGTGAGCCGTCCACGCACCTGCGGAGACGCTCGCCCCACTCGTCGAGTCGCCGCAGCCGTTCTTCGGAGGCCATCGTCCCCTCGTCAGCGAAGTCGTCAGCGGTCCTGGCAAAGGCGTAGATAGCGGCGATGTGCGGCCGCATCGGTGCCGGCAGCGCCCACGACGCCACGGGGAAGTTTTCGTAGTGGGCGCGGGCGAGCCTGGCACACGCGGCATAAGCCGCGACGAGGGCCGGATCGGTCGGCAAGGCAGAAGACGACATCGGATCTGGGCGATTCTAATCCTGGTAGCATGGCTGCGATGCGCGATGTGGTCGCGGCCATGGTGGCCCTCGGTCTCTTCTTCTTCGCGCTCGGGCTGATCTCGCCCCTCCGCTATCACCAGCGCAGTCGGGACCGCGAGCGCCGAACGCTGGTGGAGTCGGGTCGCACTGTGATCGCTGAGATCCCGACAAAGGAAGGCCTCGAGCTGTTTGTCAGCGACGGCACCCACTATTACTGGGGCGAACGGGTCGTGCCTCGCGACGATGTACGTCTAGTTCGCGTGCTCATCAACGGGTCGCCACTCGTCTCCTACGCCACACGCCGGCACGGCCACGAAGATGGCGGCGACTCGGGTTCGTTTGCCGACAGGCCCGAGGGAATCGCGCACGACCGGTGGGACGTCCTGCTGCGAAGCGGCGCGGGCGACGTGATGGTCGAGTGCGGAAGCATCCGCGAACGGGTTTCGCAGGAACTGGCTCGCGCCGTCTTCGACGCGGTCCGCGCGGACATGGAACACCAAGACCAGGCGCTCCCTACTCGCCAACCGGACGACCTGGCTACCACTCCTGCTCGGTGACACCGTGGCGCGCGTTCAGGGCGCGGGCCATCACGAACAGCAGATCCGACAAGCGATTGACGTAGGCCAGCGCCTCGGCGGAAACCTGTCCTTCGCCCAGGCCCGCCATGCGCCGCTCGGCCCGACGACAGACGGCGCGGGCCAGATGCGCCGCCGCGGCGGCTGGATGCCCCCCCGGAAGGATGAATCGCGTGAGCGGCTGTAGTTCGCTCTCGAGCGAGTCGATCGCCTCCTCCAGCGCCGAAGTCTCCCCCGAATCGACCGACGCTTTCTTCTGGGTCAGGTTGCCGGCCGGATCCGCGAGTTCGGCCCCTAGGGAGAACAGCTGACGCTGCGCGCGCGTCAGTATCTCGACGAGGTCCGGCTGAAGGTCGGTGCTCAGGACCAGGCCTAGACACGCGTTGAGTTCGTCGACCTCCCCATAGGCGTCGACCCGAGGAGCCGCCTTCGAGACGCGGCGACCGTCGAGTAATCCGGTCTCTCCGGCGTCTCCGGTGCGGGTGTAGATCTTCACGCGTCGATTATAGTGCCGTGCTCATGGGGCATTCCTCAGACCGGTCGGGCAAGGCGGCCGCTACCGCAGAACTGCCGGCGCCGCCGCTTCGACGCCGGTTCAGACGGCGCTTGCTGGGTTGGTATCGCCGCAACGGACGCGACCTCCCGTGGCGTCGAACTCGGGATCCGTACCGGATTCTCGTCTCGGAGATGATGCTGCAGCAGACCCAGGTCGACCGGGTGCTGCCCAAGTATGAAGAGTGGCTCGAGAAATACCCGACACTCGAGGCCCTGGCCGCCGCCGCTGCGGAGGACGTAGCCGAGACGTGGCGTCCTCTCGGCTACAACGCCCGCCCCCGACGCCTCCACGAGATCGCGTGCGAGGTCGTGGCCCGCTACGATGGCGAGCTGCCGTCGGACGAGACCACGCTGCGTTCCTTCAAGGGCATCGGCGCCTACACGGTTGGCGCGGTCCAGAGCTTCGCATTCGGCCGGCGGGCCGCCATCGTCGATACCAACGTCGCGCGAGTGCTGTTCCGCGTATTCGTGGGGCAGGGCGACCGCAAAGCCACCGCCATGCAAAAGCGCCTCTGGGCGATGTCCGAGGCGCTGCTCCCGCGCCGGGATGTGTTCGACTTCAACCAGGCCCTCATGGATCTCGGCGCGCTGGTCTGCGTAGCGCGCAGGCCGCGCTGCCTTGTCTGCCCGATGCGGGCGATCTGCCGCGCCTACCCGTTCAACCCGGATCTGGAGAGCTCGACGTCGTGACCCAGGGCGCCGAACGGACGCTCGTGACGGTCGTGGCCGCCGTGCTGGAAGAGCACGGCAGAATCTGCATCACGAAGCGCCCTGAGGGCACCCACCTGGCCGGTTATTGGGAGTTCCCTGGGGGCAAGGTCGAGCCTGGCGAGACCCCGACCGAAGCCCTCGTTCGCGAGTTGAGGGAAGAGTTGGCGGTCGAAATCGAAGTGGGGCCCCTGCTCCACCGCAGCGACTTCAGCTATCCCGACCGCCGGGTGGTGCTGAGCTTCTACGCGAGCCGCCCCAAGGGGATCCCGACTCCCCAGCAGGGCCAGCAACTACGCTGGGTCGAACGGCTGGAGCTGACCACGCTTCCGTTCCCACCCGCCGACGAAGAGCTGATCAGGAAGCTGGCGAATCAGACGCGGGCCTGAACGGCAGCGCCACCACCGTGCCCCCGTGCCCCGTGGCGGTACGCAGGCGCGTCCCGACCTCCGCCAGATCGCGCTTCACGTAGCCAAGTCCGATACGCTCGCCGCCACCGGCCGCCGTCGCCACCGACGTCACCGTTCCGGCCTCGTCCGGGTCCTGCTCGCCCTGGTCGGCGACCAGGACGTCACCCGCCTCGACCTCGTCCTCGAACCGGAGTCCGACCAGTCGCCTCACCACGCGTCCACCGCCGCGGTGCAGAATCCGGACGATGACCTCCTGTCCTACATAGCAGCCTTTGGTCATGCTGATGGCCCGATCCTCGATCCCTGCCTCGAGCGGTATCACGTCCGGACCGAGATCAGCTGGAAACACCGGCCGCCCGGCTTCGATTCGAAGCAGCTCGGCCGCGTCCGCCGACAGCCGAACGGCCCCTTTCTCGACGAGACGCTCGCTCAGCGTTCCGCCCGCATCGGTCTCCAGATAGAGCAGGAAGCCTGGAACGCCAAAGGTCCTCGTCGACGCCACGACCACTTCCGCGGAGTCGACTTTCGCGGACAGATGGGCGTACTCGGCCAGGCCTTCTAGACGTCCAGCGTCCCCTCCGCCCTCGCCATCGAGTAGACCGGCCAGCATGGCCGCGGCCTCTGGACCACAACAGACCAGCGAGGTCCAGGAGTCGGAACGGTCCTCGACCTCGACGTCCTCGGCAAAGATGAACTCCTCGAGACGTTCGCGCAGCGCGTCGGTCACCGAGGCGTCCACGTCGAGCAGAATCCCGTCCTCGATCCGCAAGACACTCATGTCGGCAATCATCCGGCCTTGCGGTGTCAGATAGACCGCATAGCAGCCCTGGCCCGGACTCAAAGCTTCGATGTCGTTGGTCAGCAGGCCCTGCAGGTACGCAGCGCTGTCGGCGCCGGTGAGCAGGAGCCGGCCGCGGTCGGTCAGGTCGAGAAGCGCGGCGACCTGTCGGGCCGCCAGATACGGGGATTCGGTCGCCATTCTCTGTCTGCGGGAGCGCGGTGCGAAGGTCCTGGACGGAGTGATATGCTCACTCGGTGTTGCGCTTCGCCGGGTATTGTACTCTCGCCCTCCAGCTCATGGCGGTGCCGACGGCCCTGGCTCAGCTCGCCTCCGAGATCACTCCCAGCGCGGCCACGTTCAACGTCTTCTTCCGCTCCGATCCGATCGGTTTCGAACAGATCGAACTGGCTCGCGGCCCGCAAGGCTGGGTCATCAGGTCACGCGGCGACCTCGGTCAGCCGATCGACCTCCAGAACCAGCTGTTCGAAGTGCACTACGACGAACAATGGAATCCTCACAGCCTCCGGATCATGGGGTATCGGTCGAACGCTCCCTTCTCGCTGATCACCCGGTTCGAGCCGGAAGGCGCGGTCAACGAGGTCGAGGACTCGGGCGAGATCAGCAACCACACTGACGAGCTGGCCGCGGGGTCGGTCGTCTTGCCGAACTACTTCTTCGGCGGTTTCGAGGCCCTCGCCATCCGGCTGGCGGGCGCGAGCCGCGGGGACCTCATCCCGGTCTACGTGGCCCCACAGGGCAGCATCCAGGCACGGGTCGAACAGATTCTGCCGCAGCAGATCCAGACCGGCGCCACGCTTATCGAAGCGCTGGTTCATCGCGTGGCGTTCCTTTATGACCAGCGTCCGCTGCTGCTCGAGATCTGGACAGACGCCAACCACCGGCTGCTCCGGGTCACGATTCCGGATGCCGGCATCGATGTCGCCAGAGAGGACATCTCGACGGTCGACACGCGAATCCGCCGGACTAGTCATCCCGGCGACGAGGAGATCCGGGTGCGCTCGGAAGGGTTCGCGCTGGCCGTCACCATTACCACCCCGGTGAACCAGACCCCGCCAGAAGAAGGATGGCCGGCGGTCCTGCTCGTGCCGGGCGCCGGCGGCGCGGATCGCGACGGCACGGTCGCTGGAATACCGGTGCTGGGCCAACTGGCCGGCGCGCTGGCCGACGCCGGGTTCATCGTAGCGCGCTACGACCGGCGCGGCGTGGGACAGAGCGGGGGGCGGTCCGAGTCGGCCGGGTTCGAAGCCTATGGCGACGACGGACGTACGATGGTGCGCTTTCTCGATCGCCGCGACGATGTCGACGAAGACCGGATCACCGTGCTCGGCTATGCCGAGGGCGGTCTGGCGGCGATGGTAATCGCGGACCGGGAGCGCCGGACCGACGATCTGGTGCTGGTTGGCTCGCCGGGCACTTCCGGGGAGGAACTGGTCCTCGAACAGCAACGGACCGAGCTCGAGCGGATCAGCTCCCCGGCGACCGAGAGTCTGGAGAAGATCGCGCTGCAGCGGCGCATCCACCAGGCGGTGCTCGGCGAGGGCGGCTGGGAAGGCGTCCCGCGCGACATGCGTCGCCAGGCCGACAACGTGGCGTTCCGGAGTTTCCTCGAGTTCGACGTGCCCGAAGCTCTCGACCGGGTCCGACAACCGATCCTGATCATGCGGGGTTCGCTCGACGAGCGGTTTGCGGAACATCACACCGACCAACTCGTCGAGATCGCCAGCGCGCGCAGGAGAAACGTCGCGTCCGATCTCGTCGTGCTCGACGGAGTCGACCACCTGATGATCGAACGTCGCGATGTGGGCGACGCGGAATACCTGAGCCTGGAGCAGCAGTCGATCAGCCAGCAGTTCATCGACCGGCTGCTCGACTGGCTCAACCGTCCTCGGGAACGTCGCTAATGTGGTTGCTCAACTCCAGTGAGGACGCCGAGGGCGGCCCCTACACCTTCCGGATGACGCCTGGCCGGGTCCGCACCTTGGGGCGTGGACCACGCGCGGACTTCGTTCTCGACGCCACTCTGGTATCGCGCCTGCACTGCCGGCTCCTGGTGGCCGACGGCGAGTTGGTCGTTGAGAATCTGGGCAGCACGAACGGCACGTTCGTCAACGGGCGGAAGGTGGAACGTGCGACGCTCCATCCCGGCGACCAGCTTCGCGCGGGCAGGGTCGAGCTGACCGTCTCCGCCGATTGAGGACTCGCGCTTCCGGGTTGTGTGTTCGCTACCCGAAGAGCCACCACAAGAGCAGCACGGTCCGACCGGCGACGCTATCTCGGGCCCGGTAGGTGGGGCCGAGCGCGCCGGGGCCGAGGGCGTCCAGCAGGTGGTAGTTCCCAACCTGTTCCGACATACCGTTGGACCGGGAGACGTGGCGCTACCTTGGCGGACTGGAAGGACGGAGCTCCACCCGGCTGGGCAGGCTGCGTGGCTCGTGCGCCAGGAGATCGACGATGACCGTCGCGACATCCTCGGCAGTGAGTTTCCAATCCGCGGCCGGGTCCGGGCCATGCCCGCCAAACCGCGTATTGACCGAACCTGGTAGGACCGCACTCACGCGGATACCGTCACGCCGCACGTCCTGCATCAGTGACTCGGTGAAGGCGTTGAGACCCGCCTTGGAGGCGCAGTAGGCGGCTCCGCCCGCGAACGGGTGCTTGCCGGCCAGGCTGCTCACGTTGATGATCCACCCGCCACCGCGCTCCTTCATGATAGGAACGGCGGCCCGGCAGCAATAGAACACACCGGAGAGATTGGTACCGATCGTCTCCTGCCAGTCGTCGATCGACAGCTCGCTCAACGACCCGAACCGACCGACCCCTGCGTTGTTGATCAGGATGTCGAGCCCACCCAGTTCGTCGAGCGCGGCGCGGACCACCTGCTCGGCCTCGTCGGGTCGACTGAGATCGGCCCGCTGGATGGCTACGGGCGCCCCACCAGCGAGGCTTCCCGCCGCGTTCGACAGGGCCTCCGAAGAACGGCCACAGATCATGACGGCGGCGCCGGCCTGGTGAAGTGCGTGGGCCGTCGCCAGCCCGATACCTCTGGACCCGCCGGTTACGATGGCCACGCGTCCCGCGAGTGATGTCTGTCCCATGGCGGTGGCCTGATATCTTAATCCCGGAACCGGCCGGCCCGCGCAGCCCCCAATCAAGCATGTCAACAACGATCGCCATCGTCGGAGCCGGCGCCATCGGAGGCGCCCTCGCCCACCGGCTCGCCCGGAGTGAGCACGCCTCCCGGGTGCTGCTCATCGACCCATCGGTCGGGGTCGCCGCGGGCAAGGCGCTCGACATCAACCAGGCGGGACCGGTCGAACGATTCGACACGCACGTCTCGGGTGCCGGGTTGGATGAGGTGATCGGCGCGTCGGTCGTGGTGCTGGCCGATCCGGCCGAACGCCCGGATGGCGATTGGACCGGAGAGGAGGCGGCGGACTGGCTCGAACGAATCGCCGGTTTGGTGCGGCGGGCTCCACTGGTGCTGGCCGGAGCCGCTCATGGCCCGCTCGTGGCCCACGCGGTGGAGAGGCTCGGCATCGATCCGCGCCGGGTGATCGGCTCGGCGCCGATCGGATTCAACTCGGCGCTGCGGGCGATCGTGGCCCTCGAAGCCGGGGTCTCACCGTCGCAGGTCGCCGTCAGCGTTGTCGGGAATCCACCGGAGCATCCGGTGATCGGCTGGAGTCATGCCACCGCTGGCGGCAGGGCGCTCGAGCAGGCGCTATCACCGCCACAGCTCCAGCGACTACGTCAACGCGCGGCCAGGCTCTGGCCACCAGGCCCGTACACACTCGCCTCAGCCACAGTGTCGCTGATCGGCGGGCTGCTCTCCGAATCGGAGCGGACCTTCAGTTGTTTCGTGGCGAAACCGACCGGTGGGGTGCCGGCGGTCGAAGCGGCCGCGGTGGCGGTTCGCGTCGGCCTCCATGGCATCGAAAGCGAGGAGGCTCCCTCCCTCAGTCAGCGCGAGCATGTGGAGCTCGATCGGTCACTCCCCACCTGACGAACCGGCTCCCTGCGCTCGCAACACCGCCAGGGGTGAACCTTGTCGAAGACCCAGGCTACCGACCGCATCGCGAGGCCGGCCGCAAAGTCAGAGAGCTGCTCACGCAGCACCAGGCGTCCGCGGTGGAGCCGCGATTTGAGCGTCTGTGGCTTGACGCCGAGCACCGCGCTCGCCTCCTCCGTCGACAACTCTTGCACGTCCCGAAGCAGTACCGCGTCGCGGTAGATGTCGGGAAGATCACCGAGCGACTCGACCAGCCTCGCCCGCATCTCATTCCGCAGGACCTGATCGTCGGCCAGATCGGACCAGTCCGCTACATCCAACGCCGCGCTTGGGGCTCCGCCCTCCCAGTTCAGCGGCTCCTGAGGCCCTTCGGCCGGCCGCCGGTGCTTGAGGCTGCGCAACCTCGACATCGCGGTGTTGAACGTGATCCGGTAGATCCAGGACGACAGCGCCGCGTCCCCACGGAACGCGTCGATCTCGTTGAACACGCGCAGCAGCACGTCCTGGGTCACTTCCTCCGCATCTTCCCGGTTCTTCATGCAACGAATAGATTCGGGCCCCATAGACCGACTCCAGCTCGGTCACCGCGGCCGCTTCTCCGTCGCGGAGCTTCTGCACCAACGCCTGGTCGCTTCTGCTCTCCCGCATCGTCTTCCTCCGTGTCCTATATGCAGAACACCAGAGGGGGATGGGTTATTCCCAGTCGGCCCAGAGGGCGGCGGCGGTGCTGGCCTCCGACATCGCGACAGGGACAATCGTGCGGTCGAGACAGGCGGCCAGCTCCTCGGCCACCGCCGCTTCGACGGCGGAGAGGCCAGGTTGTGTGCCGAGGAGTTGCTCGAGCGAGGTCACACCCCTGTCCTGAATCCCGCAGGGCACGATCAGCCGGAAGGCATCGGTCTGGCTCGCGACGTTGAGCGCGAAGCCATGACTGGTCACCCACCTGGACAGCCTGACGCCGATCGCAGCGAGTTTGTCGTTCGCCACCCACACACCGGTCAGGCCGTCCACCCGGCCCGCCGCGACGCCAAAACGGGCCACGGTTCGAATGAGGGCCTCTTCGAGATCGCGCACATAGCGGTGAACATCGCAGCGGTCCGGCTTCAGGTCCAGAATGGGATAGCCGACGAGCTGGCCCGGCCCGTGATAGGTGACGTCGCCTCCGCGAGAGACGTCCAGCAGATCGATCCCCCGCCGAGCCAGCTCGTCAGGAGAGGCCAGTAGATGTTCACGGTGCTGTCGGCCGCTGACTCCGACCGTGATGACCGGGGGATGCTCCAGCAGGAGGAGCTGATCGGGAATCTCGTTCCTCTTACGGGCCTCAACCAGCCGTCGCTGCCCCTCGAGCGCCCTTAAATAGGTCACTCGACCGAATCGCAGGACTTCGAGCCGGCGGGGCTCCGGGCTCACTCGGCGGCGGCCTCCAGCTTCTGTTTGACCACCGCCAGGAACTGATCCGCGACCGCCCCATCGATCAGACGGTGGTCGAAGCCGAGAGTGAGATAGGAGCGCAGCCGGGGCACGACTTCACCGTCGACCACGGCGGGACGATGCTCGATCGCGCCGACACAGAGAATGGCCGACTGGGGATGATTGATGATCGGAAGGCCTGCGATCGAACCGAAGCCGCCCGGGTTCGTGATGGTGAAGGTGCCCCCGGCAACGTCATCGGGCGAGAGCTGCTTGCTCCGAGCCCGGTTCGCCAGATCGGCAATGGCCCCGTCGAGTTGGCTGACGCTCATCCGGTTGGCGTCCTTGACCACCGGCACGATGAGTCCCCAGTCGAGCGCCACCGCGATGCCCAGGTTCACATTGTCATGGTGGACGACCAGGTCACCCTCCACAGAGGCATTGATCACCGGCATCTCCGACAACGTGCGAGCCACCGCAGCGGCGATATAGGCCAGGTAGGTGGGACGTGGAGCGGCAGCCTGACGCTGGAGGGCGACGGCGCCAAAGTCGACCTCGAACATCGTGTGGACGTGCGCCGCGGTACGGCGGCTCAGCGTCATGTGTTGGGCGATCTGACGACGCATCACACCCATCGGCTCGGTGCGAGCCCCGGTGGTCGCGTCCGTCGGGCCCTCACCGCCGGAGACGGCGGCCAACACGTCGGCTTTGGTAATGCGACCGCACTCACCGCTCCCCTGAAGCGACTCGAGGTCGACGCCGTGCTCGGCCGCAAGCCTGCGCACGACCGGAGACAGACGCCGCCCTCCCCCCGAGCGCCTGGAGTCCAAGGATGAAACGGCCTCGTTCGCCGGCGCGGCCGGAACCGGGGCGGGCGCCGCGGGCGCCGTGCTGTCGGCGGCCACCACCTCCTCGCCAGCCTCGCCAATGACGGCAACGACGGTGTCGATCGGCACGGTTTCGCCGACCTCGGTGCGGATCTGCAGCAAGACGCCGCCCTGCGGCGACGGAATCTCGGCATCAACCTTGTCCGTGGAGATTTCGAACAGCGGCTCATCGCGATCGACGTTATCGCCGACCTTCTTGATCCACCGGACAATCGTCCCCTCGGCGATCGACTCGCCCATTTGAGGCATCAGTACATCGGTTGGCATGGGGCCGTTACCTTATGCCCGGGCTTCAAAGGGTGTCAAGCGAACCTGGGACGAGCTGTCTTGTGTTCGCGCCGAGCGCCAACCTACAATGCCCGTTCGGTCCGTAAGTCCATGAGCACAAAGCGAAAAACCGTGCTCGTCGTCGACGACGACGAGGGGATGCGGGACACGCTCACGGCGATCCTCAAAGGCAGCTACCGCATCAAGACGGCGGCCAACGGCGAGGAAGGCTTCGCGATGGTGGCAGCGGAGCGCGGCCTCCTGCTCGCACACGGCGATCCGGACCAGAAGCACAGGATTGCTGTCGCCGAAGACCTATCGAACCACGAGCTGGTGCAGGCGGTCGCGACGTAGAGACTTCGTCCCGATCTCCCCATCGCCCCGGACACGCCGGACGAAGCGCTCGTCCGGGAGTGCGAGGATGAGGCGGGGCGGGAACAGCTGGCCGTGGCCGCCGCCGTCTCCTGGCCGGCGTGGACCGTCATCGTCGAACAGAGCGCAGACGAAGCGTTCGCGCTCTCCAACCAGCTGGAGCTGCAGCTCGGCATCGTCATCGCGGTGGCGCTGGTTGCCACGATCGGATTCGGCTACTACTGGGCGTGGTCGTTCATCCGTCCGATTCACGCCCTCAAGGGGGGCACCGACGCGATCGCGAGTGGCCGGCTCGACGAGCGGGTCGACATCGGCGGCGCCGACGAGCTGCATCGGCTGGGCCAGTCCTTCAACACCATGGCCGACAAGCTGGACGAGCTGCAGGAGGACGTCAGGCGGCAGGAGCGGCAGGCGATGTTAGACCGGATCGCGGCCGGCCTCGTTCACGACCTCTCGCACCCGATTCAGAACATCGGGAACAGCTGCCGATTGATCGTGAAGCTGTTCGACGACGAGGAGTACCGCACGACGTTCCGTCGAACCGTCGACCGCGAGTTCACCTCGATCAAGCGGGTGCTCGAGAACCTGCGGAACCTGGCGCGACCGATGCCGCTCGAGCGTTTCCCGATCGACATCAACCGATCGATTGCCGAGGTGGCCAAATCGATGCATCCACTCGCCGAGACCGCCGGTCTCGGGTTGGATGTGCGCCTGTCGACGGAACGACTCTTCATCGAGAGCGACAACTTCGCTCTGGGTCGGGTCTACCGCAACCTAGTCCTGAACTCGATCGAAGCGACGGCGACCGGGTGCGCGTGCTGGTCCGCGACACCGGCACCGGCATCCCGCAGGCGCGCCTGGAGAACATTTTCGAGGACTTCAACACGACCAAGCGTCGGGGACTCGGTCTCGGTCTGGCCATTTCACGCAAGATCGTCGACCAGCTTGGCGGCGCGATCTCGGTCACGAGTAGCGCCGGCAACGGCACCACGTTCTCGCTCAAGTTCGCTCGAATCGAGCAACCGGACGCCGCGGCCGCGCAGGCGGGGAGCTGACCATCGCAGAAGGAGGGCTACGATGTTTCAAACGCTAATCAAGAAGACTCAGCTGGATGTCGAGTCGACCACCGTCAACGCGAGCTACTACGAAACACGTACGGTGAAGGGCCCGTCGCAGTTCTGCGCCGAGGTCGAGTTCGGGACCGAGGACCACATGATCCTCGACGCCGACTCGGTCAGCGGACTGGAAACCAAGCTCTCGAGCCTGGTCCGCGCATCGGTGTACAGCCGGATGCCGGTAGGCGCGTCAGCCGCGGCCGCCTAGCGGCGGACGAGACACAACTAGCGCTCAGACCGGCGACCGCCGGCTTCTGGAAGTCGAACGAAGAGACGCGACCCGTCCTACGAGGGGAGTACGGCGTCCTTGAGCTGCTTCGCGATGCGCGCCTTGACCACGGTCTTCGCCGGGATCTGAATCTGCGCGCCAGTGGCCGGGTTCCGACCCATACGGGCCTGCCGCTCCTGCCGAACCAGCTTGACCATACCGGGCAGCACGAACTCGCCGGCCCGCTTCAACTCCGCCTCCGACAGGCTCTGCAGCTCATCGAAGAAGTCGCGGACCTCGGCGCGCTTCATTCCGAACTTGTCACTGAAGTGCGCAAACAGCTCCGTCTTACCCATCCTTCGGCCATCGGCCATCGGGACCCCCCTGACTAGGCGTGCAACCAACCGATCGGGACCGCCATGCACGCCGGATCGCGGTCTCAAACTGCCTTCCGTGGAAGACGAGGCAATGCTAGCGCGCTGAGTTTTCTGGTGTCAACGACGTTGGGCCATGGCCAAGCCGCGCTCGTGGGCCGGTGTAAGATGCCCGAATGTCGTCCGAGTCGCTGGAGACCTTCCCCAATCCCGAACCCTCCCGGGACTTCGAAATACGGATTCAATGTCCCGAGTTCACGTCGCTCTGTCCGAAGACGGGGCTGCCCGACTTTGGTGAGATCCGGATCGTGTATGTCCCCGATCGCACATGTCTCGAGTTGAAGGCCTTGAAGTACTACTTCATCAGCTTCCGCGATCGCGGCATTTTCTACGAGGCGGTGACGAACCAGATTCTCGATGATCTGGTCGGGGCCTGCCGTCCACGAAAAATGGAGGTCGTGGGTGACTTCTCGGTTCGCGGGGGGCTGACCACCCAAGTGGTAGCGAGATACGAGAAGCGCTCACGCGCGCGGAAGACCGCCGCGACCAAGCGTAGCGCCACACGCAGATGACCCACCGGGTGCAGATCGAGCCGGAACTCGATCTGCATACCTTCGCGCCGCGCGACATTGCCTCGGTGGTGGCCGAGTATGTGCACGCGGCTCACGCCGAGGGACTGGCGGAGGTCAGGTTCGTGCACGGACGGGGCCGCGGCGTCCAGCGACGAATCGTGCACGAGGTGCTTGCCGCCCACGAACTGGTCGACCGCCACTGGGACGACACTGCATCGCACCTGGGCGCTACCTTTGCCCGGTTGAAGGACGGATGACCAAGCGGATCCCACTCCAGGGACTTCCCCAGCGCACGGACGCCGAGCTCGAAACGCACGCCGATGCGCTTCGGGACGTCGTAACCCGGCGTCGCACCGTGCGTGACTTCTCCAGCCGGCCGGTCCCGGACCGAGTCATCGACGCCTGCCTGGCGGTGGCCGCGTCGGCACCGAGCGGCGCCAATCAGCAGCCCTGGCACTTCGTCGTCGTGAGGGATCCGGCGGTCAAGCGACGGATCCGAACCGAGGCGGAGGCTGGGGAGCGCGCTTTCTACGAGGGGCGGGCGCCTGACGAGTGGCTCGATGCGCTGGCTCCGCTCGGTACCGACGCCCACAAGCCGTTTCTGGAAGAGGCGCCGTGCCTGGTCGTCATCTTCGCCGAGACCTATGGCATCGAGACCGATGGTGAAAAGCGAAAACACTACTACGTGCAGGAGTCGGTCGGCATCGCGACCGGCATGCTGATCTCGACGCTCCACCAGGTGGGGCTGGCCTCACTCACGCACACCCCGAGCCCGATGCGCTTTCTGAACGAGATTCTGGACCGCCCGGAGAACGAACGGCCCTACCTGATTCTGGTGGTGGGACACGCGGCGACCGACGCCACCGTCCCCGCCATCGAACGCAAATCGCTCGACAAGGTGATCAGCCGGCGCTAATCCCTCGAAAAGCTGGCCTTGATGACGTCGCGATTCAGTCGTGCGATGAAGTCGATCCCAATCTCCTTCGGGCAGACCGTTTCGCACGCGCCGTGGTTCGTGCAGCTGCCGAACCCTTCCTCGTCCATAGTGGCCACCATGTTCTTCGTGCGCGACATCCGCTCGGCCTGCCCCTGAGGGAGCATCCCGAGGTGGCCCGCCTTGGCCGCCGTGAAGAGCATGGCCGACGCGTTGGGACATGCCGCAACGCAGGCGCCACACCCGATGCACTCGGCCGCGTCGAGGGCTTTGTCCGAGCTACCTTTCGGCACCGGAATGGCGTTGCCATCAGGCGCGCTTCCGGTATTGACCGAGATGAACCCGCCCGCCTGGATGATTCGGTCGAACGAACTGCGGTCGACTACCAGATCCTTCATGACCGGGAAGGCGTC